>MAAC01018070.1_pt1 | contig 26073 bp, 21 predicted proteins | sample 1115981 | NCBI WGS metagenome assembly MAAC01 (sample SAMN04961126, study PRJNA320927) | seawater metagenome | isolation source: sample BD02T64 sea water enriched with oil for 64 days | place: USA:Gulf of Mexico | collected 2013-07-27
CGAGCTTGCGGGATTAAATATCAGGGACGAACAGATGTCTTGTTGATGGCTTTTGACGAGGGGACGACAATTGGCGGTGTTTTAACGCGGTCATTAACGTGTTCGGCTCCGGTTGAATGTTGTCAAAATCATCTCAAATTTGGACACGCTCGCGCCCTTGTTGTGAACTCTGGCAATGCGAATGCCTTTACCGGACGACTGGGTGAGCAATCCGTTTCCCGTACGGTTAAGGCAACTGCTGCGGAGTTGGGATGTGATGAAGAAGGCGTCTTCATTGCGTCAACGGGTGTGATTGGGGAACCCCTGCCGGATGAACGTCTGACGTCGGCTCTCGGTGATCTCAAATCTGATTTATCTCCTATGGGCTGGGAGGCTGCTGCCGAAGCGATTATGACGACGGATACCTTTGCCAAAGGGGCAACGGTGACAACACAGATCGATGGCAAGACCGTTACGATTAATGGTATTGCCAAGGGCTCTGGGATGATTGCGCCGGATATGGCGACAATGCTGAGTTTCATTGCAACGGATGCTGTTCTCTCTTCTGCTGTCGTGCAGTCTCTTATCTCTCGCGGCTCTGATCTGTCATTCAATGCAATCACAGTCGATAGTGATACCTCGACCAGTGATACGGTACTGCTCTGTGCGACAGGCAAAGCCGGGAATTCGTCCTACCAAGATATCAATGCCCCGGAGTTGGCTGATTTTGTGGCTGCTCTGAATAGCCTCCTTACAGACCTCGCACATCAAGTCGTTCGGGATGGAGAGGGTGCGAGCAAGTTTGTCAGCATTCATGTCACTGGAGCTGAAAGCGATTCGACAGCAAGGAAGATTGGCCTCGCAATTGCCAATTCCCCATTGGTTAAAACGGCAATCGCCGGGGAAGACGCGAATTGGGGGCGTGTTGTGATGGCGGTTGGAAAGTCAGGTGAACGCGCGGATCGTGACAAACTGTCCATTGCCATGGGGGGCGTTACGATTGCAAAAGACGGTCAAAGAGTTGACGGTTTTGATGAAGAACCTGTTGCCCAACACATGAAAGGGCAAAATATCGATATTGCAGTTGATGTCGGGATTGGTTCGGGTTCTGCGACGGTCTGGACGTGTGATCTGACCCACGGATATATCGAAATTAATGCTGACTATCGAAGTTAACCAGAGGCTTCTTTTATGAGTTCTTCCCAAGAAGACATGGGGTGTTGGGCTGCTGAAACCAGAAGTGTTGCAGCCAAACCAATCGTCCTTGTTGCTGCAGCAGCTTTGGTGGATACCGACGGGCGCGTGCTTTTGGCACAGCGTCCTGAAGGTAAATCCATGGCGGGGCTTTGGGAATTCCCCGGTGGTAAAATCGATCCCGGTGAGACTCCTGAACAGGCTTTGGTTCGAGAGCTAAAAGAAGAGTTGGGAATCGATACGAGATCCAGCTGTCTTGCACCGATTGCCTTTGCTTCGCACGGGTATGATGATTTCCATCTGCTTATGCCTTTGTTTGTATGTCGGATGTGGCAGGGACAGGTTACGCCGCTTGAAGGGCAGAAGTTTGCCTGGGTCCGCCCTCTACGCCTTAGAGACTATGAAATGCCACCTGCAGATGAGCCATTAGTAGCATTGTTAAGGGATTTGCTGTAAAATAGGCTTTCTAACAACCTGTAGTCATCGGATTTGTCGGGGAATCGCTACTTTCAGGTTACTATTTAAACAGGTTCTGTAGTGGGGTGCTTTTGGTTTTCACAGCTGAAAGCGCAGGGAATATATGTCAACGCTGGTAAATAAGAATATTACCTTAAAAGGGCGACGTACGTCATTGCGCCTTGAACCCGATATGTGGGAAGCCCTTTTCGAAATATGTGTTCGCGAAGAGTGCCATATCAGTGATCTTTGTACGACGGTTGATGAGGTAAAAGACGAATCTTCTCTGACCGCTGCGATAAGAGTTTTTATTTTGATTTATTTTCGCAATGCGGCTTCTGTTGATGATCACAAACAATCCGACCGGGTCTCTCTCATGGGCAAAGCCGTTTAGGTCGTACCACGTTCAACCGCTTCCCTTAATTGAGTTTTGTTTCGTCGGTATCCAGAAAATCGGATAGCCGTGTTGTTGCTGTACCCGGTCTAAGCGGCTGTTGTTGTGATTGGTGTGGTGCCCAGCCAGCCAAATAGATGACATCAAACGTCGCCGTGATACGGCCTTCCTCATCGAGAAATTTGTCTTGGTAAATCTCTGCTGCCTTTAAGATCGTCTCCCTTCGGGTGAAGGTTTTCCGGCGATTATGAACGGCGTTTGTTTCGCCCATTCCTCTGAGTTCTTTCATGAGATCAAAGGCAGATGCGTAACTGACCTCTATGCGGTCATAGTCGGCAACCGGGAGAGCAAATCCAGCCCGTTGCAAAAGAGCGCCGGCGTCTCGAACATCTATGAGAGGTGACACTCTGGGGCTTGCACCGCCTTCGACTTCCATTTCAGCTTCCATTAAGGCGCTTCGAAGCTCTTTCAGGGTCTCGCCCCCCAGCATAGCTGACAAAAATAGCCCGTTGGGTTTTAAGCAGCGGTTTGCCTGAACGAGCGTGCCGGGCAGATCGTTGACCCAGTGGAGGCAGAGATTACTGATAATCAGATCGTAATTCTGTGCTTCGAATGGAAGGATTTCCTCGATTATCTCTTTCGAAATTTTGGCAGGGCCAATGCTTTTATCTTGTTCTTTAGGCTGAGAGGAGGCTGTTCGATATTGAGAGGATGCAAAGTTCTCTATGCCACCGCGAGTGCCAAGCACATTTTTGAGGATATCGTGGTGGGAGCCTAGGTCCAGAGCATCGGGAAACTTCCGAGCAATATCGAGAAGACGATCTCCAAGGCGATCAGCGACTTCTCTCAAGAGAAAGTCATGCTCGATCAGGCTGTTCTGCGCACGATCACGGTGGAGATCGACTGATTTGCGATCAAAGATGTAAATCTCGGTCATCGATTATCTGCTCGAAACGATTAGGGAATTTTCTGGTTATAACAGATTGCCTTTCAATGACCAGAGTAATCAAGCTGCCTTGGCAGTGAATGCCCAGTGTGCTTGCTATTGGAACTTTTGATTGGGCAATATACCTACATTCACTTTGCTCGGATGCAAATTTTAACTAATCTCTCTCTATGGTGGAAATTTCGAAGATATTCTCTGGATTTATATTGAGGGCCGTTGATTATGTTCTTCCCCCGGTTTGCGGACGTTGTCGGGAACCGGTTTTAGCGAGTAATGGGATTTGTGGGCCATGCTGGTCCGGGCTGACATTTATATCTGACCCCTGTTGTGCCTGTTGTGGCTATCCATTCGATCTGTCGATTGAAGCAGGTGTGCTCTGTGGTGAGTGCCTGAGGACGCCAAAATCATTTGATCGATGTCGTGCAGCACTGTCCTATGATGATCAGAGCAAGGATATGATCATCGGCTTTAAACATTCGGATAGAACCTATTTGGCACAGCTGTTTTCAAGGTGGATTTCCCTTGCAGGTGGAGATCTGTTGGAAGAGGCCGATGTCGTTGTGCCTGTTCCACTTCATCCGAGAAGGCTATTGCGTCGGCGCTATAATCAATCGGCACTATTGGCGCAGAGAATTGCTCAGGAGTGCAATAAACGTTATCTACCTGACCTTCTGATAAGGTCAAGAAATACCCCCTCACAAGGACACTTGTCCGGAGGAAGGCGCTGGAGCAATGTAAGGGCGGCGTTTCAACTTCATCCAAAGTACATTGAGCTTATCAAGGGTAAGAAGATAGTGCTGGTCGATGATGTTTATACGACGGGCGCTACTTTGGAGGCCTGTAGCAGGGCGTTGCAAAAAGGATCGGTAGCGCGTGTCGATGCTCTGGTTTTGGCACGTGTTCTCAGTGAGGGCGGGAATTGAGTTGGTAAAAAAAATGTTACGGCCCCTGTACATTTTGAAAAAATCGCCTAAATAATCTTTCTGACTGGCAAGCTGAATTGGGCTTGTTTAATTTTTTCTAGTCTAATTTTTGAGGCTTGAACTTTTTTTGGAAGAGGACAATTCGTATGGCCGAGGTCGTTGTTTATTCAAGCATGCTGTGCCCTTACTGCATCCGCGCAAAAAAACTTTTGAAAACCAAAGGTGTAGCGTTTGAAGAAATTGACCTGATGATGCAACCTCGCCGCAAACCTGAAATGGTTGAAAAGGCTGGCGGGCGTACCTCAGTCCCTCAAATTTTTATCGACGGCGAACACATCGGTGGTTGTGATGAACTGATGGCGCTGGAAGGTGCAGGTCAACTCGATGTCAAACTCGAATCCAGGAAAGCTTCTTGAGTAGTTTCAGGGCAGCTTGTGTTCAGCTTACGGCTGGAAGAGATGATGAAGCCTCGCTTGTTGTTGCATGTGAGTTGATCCGTCAGGCGCATGCTGGTGGTGCGGAATACGTTCAGACCCCTGAATGTACGACAATGATGGAACCAAATAAGCGCCTGACGCTTGAAAAAGCCTTGCCTGAGAGGGATCATCCATCAGTTAAGGCCTTTTCTGCTTTGGCTGCAGAGCTAGGGATCTGGTTGCATATCGGTTCCTTGATTGTAGGAACTGAAGAAAAGCGTGCTGCGAACAGAGCTTTTCTCTTTGATCCGAAGGGTGAGATCAAAGCGCGATACGATAAAATCCATATGTTTGATGTTGAGATACCGGACGGACAGTCTTATCGGGAATCCGCAACGTTCAGACCGGGTGAAAAGGCCGTTGTCGCAGAACTCCCCTGGACCAAGCTGGGGATGGGAATTTGTTATGACGTGCGCTTTCCCTATCTGTTTAGAGCGCAGGCCAAACAGGGTGCGGGTGTTTTAACAGCGCCTGCTGCCTTCACGAAGTTTACCGGTGAAGCCCATTGGCACACATTGCTTAAAGCAAGAGCGATTGAAAATGGCTGCTTTGTCATCGCAGCTGGTCAATGTGGCGTGCATGCTGAAGGGCGTGAAACCTATGGCCACTCTCTTATCATCGCGCCATGGGGGGAAATCCTGGCCGACGGCGGTAGTGAGCCTGGTGTGATCTTTGCGGATATTGATCTTGAACGTGTGGAGCAGGCGCGTGCCATGGTGCCATCAATTGAGCACGATCGCGATTTTACCATCTAAGCTGGCTGTATGGTCTCGTTGTTTTGTTAATAGGTGATTTAGGGAAGTCATTTGTGATTTTTTTAAATCGAGATAAATGTTGGTTTTACTTTATACGCGTAGCACAAATTCTCTGAATTACAGCTGGTTTGGGCTCGGTGATTATGGTTTCTTCATAAGCTATAATGTCGAGCTTTCCGTGAAAGCTATTGAGTAGTTCCTGTGGACGGAGGAGAAAATCCGGATTACGTGGCCGACCAAAACGTTCATTCCCGTCCATGAAGGTTTCATAGATGAGAGTTCCTCCCGGGCTTAACAGGTCTGGTAAGAGCGGCAAAAGAGGCCGATAAAGATAATTGGTGACAATAATCCCTCCAAACTTTTGACCTGTAAGGGGAAAGGGGGTGCTGTCTTCTAGATCAGCGGTGAGGATCTCTGCTCCTGGAAGGTCTTCAATGTCAGCCAGGTTCTCTGTATTTTTGTCCAGCGCTGTTACATAGTGACCAGTCATAAGAAACAATCGGGCATGGCGTCCTGAACCACTGGCCAGATCCAGGACGTTAGATCCCTCTGGAATATGTGAAGCAAAACGCAGAACCCAAGGAGAAGGAGCAGTCATAATTCGTAACCAAAAAACAATGTATGATGACTTTTGGTACCCTTGAAAGAGAGGGATGGCAACAATTTCTCTTAACTCCAGCTTGACCGAAGGGGATCTCTTCGGCGATAAGATCTTGGTTATCGAGGTAGGTATGTTTGAAACGGGTTTAGTATGATTCTTTTCGATTTGAAGTGCGAAAACAATCACGTTTTTGAAGCTTGGTTTAAAGACAGTGAGGCTTTTAAAAGTCAGTCAGAAAAGGGCATAGTTTCTTGCCCTAACTGCGGTTCGATGTCAGTTAAAAAAGCCTTGATGGCACCAAATGTCAGTCTTGCGAATAGCGAAAAAAAGAAAGTTACGACAAATGATTTGGCCAAAGTGCAGCAGCTGTTGAGCGAAGCCCAAAAGACGGTCGAAGAGAACTTTGACTATGTCGGTAAGGACTTCGCGAAGGAAGCTCGTAAAATTCATTACGGCGAATCAGAGAAAAAGAATATTTATGGCGAAGCCAGCGAAACGGATAGTAAGAGCTTGAAAGATGAGGGCATCGCTTTCAATCAGATCCCCTGGAAGCCGAAGGCTGACGCCTAAAGCCTAAGCCAAAGGCTGATGCTTAAAATCCAAGCCGAAGGCTGACGCCTAAAGCCTAAGCCAAAGGCTGATGCTTAAAATCCAAGCCGAAGGCTGACGCCTTTGCTACACCCAACATTTGTTTTTTAGTATTCGGGCCGGCTCGCAAATTACACAGGTTTTTCTGCAACCAGCATGTAGTTCACATCAAGATCCCGGGCGTCATGGAACCATTTGTCTAAAACCGGGTTATAGACAATGCCCATCAAATCGAGAGTTTCCAATCCATTACGGCGCAGTACATCCACAAATTCTGATGGCCGAAGAAATTTTTTCCACTCGTGTGTTCCTTTTGGTACCCAGCGCAATAGGTACTCGGCGCCAATGATCGCCAACAGGTACGATTTCTTCGTCCGGTTTAGGGTGGAGCCAAACATAACACCGCCGGGTTTCACGAGCGCAGCACAGGACGTGGTGTAGGTCTCGACATCGGCGACGTGCTCAATGACCTCCATGTTGATAACAGCGTCATACTTGGCACCAGTTTCGACTAAATCCTCTGCGGTCATATGACGGTAATCCATCTTAAGACCAACGTCTTCAGCGTGGAGGTGGGCGATTTCGATATTTCGGTGCGATGCGTCGATAGAGGTAACTGTCGCACCAAGTCTGGTGAGCGGTTCAGAGAGCAGTCCTCCACCACAGCCTATATCCAAAATAGTGAGGCCTTTGAGAGGAGTTATTTGTTTAATATCCCGTCCATGTCTTTTGGCAAGGTGATCGCGAATATACCTAATCCGTACCGGATTTAGTTGATGGAGAGGTTTGAACTTTCCCAAAGGGTCCCACCATTCATCAGCCATTGCTGCGAACTTTGAAATTTCCTGAGGATCAACTGTAATACCTGCTGCATCGTCTTTTTCAGGCACTTCATTGATATTGTTTTTGGTTTTAGCCATCATCATCCGGTCTACTTCGATATTTTACGGTTTGAGATTGCATAGAGATGAATTGTACATTTCTCGTATGTGAATCTTGTCGTTTTTAGCATGCATTCGCTTGATTCGCCGTGCCGTGCAGAGTATGGATATGTCCAGCCCATAGAGCAACCGTTTGAAGGTGGTTTTTCTATAGGGCTAAAGCTAATTTTAGAATTTCCTCACAGGATGAGTCCCGATGGCCCGAGTCGTAATGAAATTCGGTGGTACCTCGGTCGCGGATCTCGATCGAATCAGAAACGCAGCACAACGCGTGAAGAAAGAAGTCGAGTCCGGTAACGAGGTTGCGGTTGTTGTTTCTGCAATGGCTGGTGTAACCAACCAACTAGTCGATTATGTTCAAAATGCTGGATCGCTCTACGATCTGCGCGAGTATGATACAGTTTTATCTTCTGGTGAGCAGGTAACGTCTGGCTTACTTTCAATTGTGCTTCAGGACATAGGGATTAATGCCCGCTCCTGGCTCGGTTGGCAGGGACCGATCGTTACCAATGGTGCGCATGGCAGTGCGCGTATCGAACGTATAGAAGTTGATGATATTATTCGTCGCTTTGGCGAAAGTCAGGTTGCGGTCTTTGCCGGTTTCCAAGGCGTTGGCCCCGATGGGCGAATTTCGACCTTGGGACGCGGCGGATCCGATACGTCAGCCGTTGCTATCGCTGCAGCGTTGAAAGCTGACCGTTGTGACATTTATACGGATGTGGATGGTATTTATACGACCGACCCTCGTATCGTCACTAAAGCGCGTAAGATGGATAAAATCACCTATGAAGAGATGCTTGAACTCGCATCTCAGGGTGCCAAGGTATTGCAGACCCGCTCGGTCGAAATGGCCATGAAGCATGGGGTGCGTGTACAGGTTCTCTCCAGCTTTGAAGATAAACCGGGAACACTAGTCGTAGACGAGGATGAAATCGTGGAACAGGCAATTGTAAGTGGTATCGCCTATAACCGTGACGAAGCAAAGGTTACCCTGCGCAGCGTTAGAGATACACCAGGTGTAGCCGCAAGTATTTTTGGCCCGCTCATGGATGCGGCCATTAACGTTGATATGATTGTTCAGAACATTTCTGCGGACAAAAAAACCACAGACATGACTTTCACCGTTGCCAAGGCTGATCTTGATCGGACGATCAACGTGCTGGAAGACAAGAGCAACGGGCTTACTTTTGATAGCCTGGATTCTGATCCTGCTGTTGCCAAAATTTCAGTTATCGGGGTCGGTATGCGATCCCATGCCGGAGTGGCGCAGAAGATGTTTTCTGCCCTGGCTGAAAAAGGTATTAATATTGAAGTCATTTCGACTTCTGAAATCAAGATTTCTGTTCTTGTTGCTGAAGAATATACCGAACTGGCGTTGCGGAGCCTTCACACAGCTTACGGGTTGGATTCAGAAGACTAATCTGACTTCCTGATGACAAGCTAGAACAACAGGACGTCTAAACTTTGATCAGGTAGTTGGCAGTGTTTGCCTTCTGCCTGATTTCCATATGGTGCAGCAAGAAAGCGGTATCTAATGAGCGGTGAGAACGAAAAAACTTCTGCCTGGGGCGGGTCTCGTCGCCTGTTGAAGCTTTTACGCGACCAGATGAAGGGCAAGTCTACCAATCAGGAACGCCTGGGGCAGACTGTTGATCTTATTGCTCGGGATATGGCCGCCGAGGTTTGCTCAATATATGTGATGCGTCGCAGAGAGTACGCGGGGGGCGAGCACGCCGGGGGAGAGTACCTGGAACTTGCCGCAACAATGGGCCTGAAGCCTGAAGCCGTTTACAAAACCCGGTTACATAAAGGCGAGGGAATTGTTGGCCAGTGTGCGGCACTCGCCTTGCCGATGGCTGTATCAGATGCGCCAAGGCATCCAAGTTTTGCCTACCGCCCGGAAACGGGAGAAGAGCCTTACCAATCCATGCTGGGGGTTCCTATCCTTCGCAGTGGCAGGGTTCTTGGTGTTATCGCCGTACAGAACGTTAATCAACGCCATTATGACGAAGAAGAAGTTGAGGCGCTGGAAACAATAGCGATGGTTCTGGCCGAGCTTATCGCAGGCGGTGCCCTTTCTGTTTCTGCGCTCGAAGCCGGAAGCTCCCTAAAAGAGTTGTCAAAACCCGATAGAATTAAAGGCCTTTGTCTGAACGAAGGCATGGGGATCGGCAAGGCAGTGTTCCATAATCGTGGAATCGTGATTACTCGAATCATTGCTGATGATGTTGAAGAAGAAGTTCAGCGACTTGAATTAACTGTTAAGGAGATGCGCTCGTCGATTGACGAGATGCTGACCCGAACTGATATTGCTGCATTGGGCGAGCAACGCGAAGTTTTGGAAACTTATCGTATGTTTGCCGAAGATCGCGGCTGGGTCGGTAAAATTACTGAAGCGATCCGGGTTGGCGGTATGACCGCAGAGGCTGCGGTTCAGAAAATCCAGAATGAAACTCGCTCCCGGATGAGTAAGATCAGCGATCCTTATCTAAGGGAGCGCCTAGCTGATCTGGATGATCTCGCAAATCGATTGCTGCATCATCTTCTTGGTTTAGATGACGAAAAACCAGAACTCCCTGATGAGTTTATCCTTTTGGCCAGAACGCTCGGCCCAGCGGAATTGCTTGATTATGACTGGGATCGTTTAAAGGGAGTTGTTCTTGAAGAGGGATCTCCAACGGCTCATGTTGCCCTTGTGGCCCAGGCACTCGAACTGCCCATTATCGGGCGTTGTCGCGATGTTCTCACCCGAATCCGGGAGGGCGATACCGTTGTACTTGATGCCTCGAATGATCAGGTTTTTGTTCGTCCGAAAGATGATGTCCTTCGAACTCTGAGAACAAGTGTTAAGGATAAAAAACTTCGGTGGGCCGAAATCTCAGCGGTAAGGGATCTTGCGCCCGAGAGCCTGGATGGCCAGCGGATATCGCTGAATGTGAATGTTGGTCTTCTCATGGACTTGCCGCATATGCATGCATCTGGTGCTGACGGGGTAGGCTTATATCGCACGGAGGTTCCTTTCATGGTGCGGAAGTCTTTTCCCGACGTGACGGAACAGGCCGAGCTTTACCGCAAGGCGATGGACCGAGCTGAAGGCAAGCCGGTTGTTTTTCGAACCCTTGATGTCGGGGGCGATAAAGTCCTGCCTTATTGGTCAAGTGTTGCGGAAGAAAATCCTGCAATGGGGTGGCGCGCGATTAGAATTGGGCTGGATCGCCCCGCGCTGTTGAGGCAACAGTTACGTGCCTTGATTCGTGCCTGTGAAGGGCGGCAACTCAACGTTATGTTCCCCATGATTTCCGAGACAGCTGAGTTCAAGTCAGCTAAAGCGCTGTTGAATAGAGAGCTTGAGCGGGAAAAGACAATTGGTGGTATTCTCCCAAAGGAAATTCGCGTTGGAGCCATGTTGGAAGTTCCTGCCCTGATTTGGCAACTTCCTTCCCTTTGTCAGGAAGTTGATTTTCTCTCTGTTGGCAGCAATGATTTGATGCAGTTCGTATTTGCTACAGATCGTGGCAATACGCGTCTGGCAAAGCGATATGATGTTCTTAGCCCCAGTGTTCTAAATATGATGTGCAGTATCGCGGAGAACACAAATAAAGCGGGGGTGGATTTATCGCTTTGTGGGGATATGGCGGGGCAACCGCTGGAAGCTATGGCCTTGATAGGTTGTGGGTTTAAATCCCTTTCCATGCCTGCGCAACAAGTGGCGGCATGCAAGAAAATGGTTCGCTCTTTAGACGTTGATAGCATCGCTGAGTTTGTAACAAGTCTGTTAAATAGAGCTGATCACAGTGTTCGAACAGACTTGGAAGACTATGCAAAAGCTTTTAATGTTGTGATATAAAACAGAACTATTTGTTGTTTGTTACTGAATTTGCTACAACTTTCCACTACGCGCCACAGGTAGTTACATCTTGTCAATGATTGTAGCTACTGCTTGCAGGGAGGGGATTGTGGAAGCGATGCAGGAAACACGGGATAATATACCTGGGGGAGAAGCTCCAGGTTTTGACCAATCAATAATCACTGTCGCGGAGATACTTCGCACAGGTCGAGAAAAACGCGGCCAGGATTTACGTTCGGTCGCAGATGTTCTTCGAATCAGATATGTCTTTCTCGAAGCAATCGAACGCGGGGATTTTGCGAGTTTACCGGGTGATACCTATGCGTACGGATTTGTCAGAACGTATGCGGGGTATTTGAATCTGGACAAGGATGAAATTGTCCGCCAATTCAAACAAGAAGTTGAAAATTACGGGTCGAGGAAAACGCTTGTATTTCCAACGCCTGTTCCTGAAAGCAAAACACCGGGCTTTGGGATCATCTTAATCTCTATTGTGTTGTTGGCGGTTGCCTATGGCGGGTGGTCAGCGATTTCTCGTTTTGATGTTGAAATCCCCGACTGGGTGCCCTTTTTGTCTGAGGGCGATTCGGTCGGCGGCTCTGATGATGTTGTCGGATCTTCTTCGGACGATCCTAGTGGCATAAATATGGATGGCATAAATACAGCCGAAGTAGCAAGCCAACAAGATAATCCAAATAATAACGATGAGGCTGTTGATGTTCTGCCTCCTTCTGGAAGTGAGCAGTCGGAAACGCAGAGTGTGCCGGAACAAGCTGCTGTTGTCGTTGAAGAAGCTGTTGATAATTTGGTGAGCCCAGAGAGCGAAAGCCAGAGCGAAAGCCCGGCACTTCCTGTCGTGCAATCGGAACCGATCTCCCCCTCAGTGCCCGGTGTGCCAGAAACGGTAGAGCCAGAAACCGTGGTGGATAATGCTCCTGACAATAGCCTGGAAACCAGTTCCGATGTTGCGAATGTTACGTCTGAATTGTCTGAGCTGAGCGATGAAGATTCAACTACATCTTCAGACACTGTTGCATCTACTGTTGTGACACCGCCTTTACCTCCTGAACCCGAAGTTTTTGGCGATGAGGGTGTCGCGTCTGCGATTTCTATTTTTGCCGAGCGTGATACCTGGATGCATATTGTTGATGATTCCGGCGAAGCCATATTTAGTCGAGTGCTACGTGCCGGTTCCGTTTATAACGTTCCCCTACGTGAGGGATTGGTTATGGCAACAGGCAATGCAGGGGGGATTACTCTTAAGCTAAATGGACAGGATCTACCAAAAATTGGGCCCTTAGGCGCAGTTAGACGTGACATACTGCTTTCAGAAGATGGATTGCTTGAGTCTATTCAGGCTGAATAAACATTTATTGATCCGTCACATACCAACATAGACAACAAGCAAAGGCGCAAGGAGTTTTCTGCGCCTTTTCTTGTTTCTGACATATTGGTTCTGTATTTCAGAAAAGCTCGTTACAAAGCCTTCCTTGTTGGCAGCAGAGACCAAAAAAAACAAAGCTCTTGATATTCGGCATACGAAGGCAAAAATATACAGCGGCCCGCTTGTCGTGACGAGGCAATTGTTGGGTAAGGCACGAGAGCCAAGTTCTTAGCGCTGAAGGTACTAACTTAGCTATGCTATTCGTAGCTTACAGCTTGAGTTTTGTCCCGAGAAAGCGCATGTTGCACTTGCTTTTAGAAGGCATAGAGAGAGTTTAATGAGTATTCGGCCCTGGCGTGATGTTATGCGCCGTAAATCCAGACAGGTAATGGTTGGTAATGTCCCGGTTGGCGGTGATGCACCGATTACTGTCCAGTCCATGACAAATACACTGACAACCGACGTCAAGGCGACGGTCGAACAGATCCTCGCGATGGAAGAAGCTGGCGCTGATATCGTTCGCGTGTCCTGTCCTGATGAGGCGTCTTCCCGTGCCTTGAAAGACATTGTCCGAGAAGTGAACGTGCCAATTGTTGCGGATATTCACTTTCATTATAAACGTGCGATTGAAGCTGCGGAATCCGGGGCAGCCTGTCTGCGGATTAACCCAGGTAATATTGGTAAACGCGAAAAAGTTCTGGAAGTCGTTAATGCTGCCAAGGACCATGGCTGCTCCATGCGTATTGGTGTGAACGCCGGATCGCTGGAAAAACATCTCCTGGACCGCTTTGGTGAACCTTGTCCTGATGCGATGGTCGAATCTGCTCTCGGTCATATCCGTATTCTTGAAGATCTGGATTTTCGCGAATTCAAGATCTCCTGTAAGGCATCTGATGTCTTCATGGCAGTGGCGGCTTATATGCAACTCGGTGAAGTTTGTGATTACCCATTGCACATCGGAATTACAGAGGCCGGTGGTCTGAGAACGGGAACTGTAAAGTCTTCAATTGGACTTGGCAGCTTACTTTGGTCCGGTATTGGCGATACTTTGCGAGTATCGTTATCCGCAGATCCGGTTGAAGAAATCAAAGTTGGTTTTGATATCCTCAAGTCAATGGGGCTCCGTCATCGTGGTGTAAATGTCATTTCCTGTCCGTCCTGTGCACGGCAGCAGTTCGACGTGATCAATACTGTAGCCGTTTTGGAAGATAGGTTAAGTCATATTACAACCCCGATGACTGTTTCTGTAATTGGCTGCGTGGTGAATGGCCCGGGCGAGGCAACAATGACAGATATTGGGCTTACGGGTGGGGGCAAAGGCACGCATCAGATCTATGTTGCAGGTATGCCTAACCACCGTCTCAAAGACAAAAATATTGTCGATCATCTCGTTGGAATGATTGAAACCAAAGCTGAAGAGATTGAAGCTGCGGTTGCACGCGGTGAAGAGCCCGTCATGATGGGGCATTGATAGGTTAATCAACATATTTTTTTTAAAAGTATAAATAGGCCGAGTGTTATCGTTCGGGGCTATATACATCTCAGGGGCTATTCCCTATAACCATTCCGGTTAATTGTTCACACAAATTCAGGCTATTTCAGGAGAACCCAAGCCATGTCTTCTCTGCAACCAGTACGCGGGACACACGATCTTTTGCCAGCGGACATGCGTCGACATCGCGAAGTGTTGGAAACAGGAAGAGCTGTGGCCAATCGGTTTGGGTATGATGAAATTGCGACGCCGATATTCGAAAAAACCGAAGTCTTTAAGCGTACTCTCGGCGATACTTCTGATGTTGTCACCAAAGAGATGTATACTTTTTCCACGAAGGGCGGCGAAGAGATAACCCTGCGCCCGGAAAATACAGCCGGTGTGGCGCGGGCGTTCATGTCCAATGGCTTGAGCCAGCAACTGCCGGTTAAGTACTTTTATGGTGGCCCCATGTTTCGTCATGAACGCCCTCAAAAAGGACGTCAGCGCCAGTTCCATCAGGCAGGGGTCGAGCTCTTGGGGGTGGAAAAACCGCAGGGCGATATCGAAGTTATTGCGCTTGGCGTTCATTTCTTAAAAGAACTTGGCGTTTATGGTGATACGATTTTGGAGCTGAATACCCTGGGTGATGTGGAAAGCCGTAAAGCTTATCGCGATGCATTGGTTGAATATTTTTCCCAGTTCAAGGACCAACTTTCTGAAGATAGCTTGGCCCGTCTGGAGAAAAATCCGCTCCGCATTCTTGATTCCAAGAATGAGGGAGACCGCAAGCTTGTTGCTGATGCACCGATCTTCTCTGACTATCTAAATGATTTCAGTAAGGATTTCTTCGCGCAAGTCAAAGCTGGTCTTGATGATTTGGGAATTGTTTACGCAATCAATCCTCGTTTGGTGCGTGGCCTTGATTACTATTGCCATACCGCCTTTGAATTCACGACGACAGCATTGGGCGCTCAGGGAACAGTTTTGGCGGGGGGGCGATACGATGGTCTCATCAAAACAATGGGTGGTCCGGCAACTCCTGGTGTCGGCTGGGCTTCTGGTATTGAGCGCCTTTCTATGCTCATGACCCGCGAAGTTGCAGAGCCAAAACCTGTTGTAATCATTCCGATGGGCGAGGCCGCTGATAAACGTGCGCCTGTTTTGGTAGATGAGTTGCGCTATGCCGGTTATCGTACAGAGCTCGGCTTTAGTGGTAATCTGAAAAAGCGGTTGAACCGGGCAAATAAGCAAAATGCCTGCGTGGCTATTATCATGGGTGATGATGAACTTGCAGAAAATTCTGCAACCGTCAGGGATCTCGTAAGTGGTGACCAAAGCATTGTTAAACTTGATGAGTTGGCATCTAAACTGTCAATTTATCGCTGAACTGTACAGTTGGGGTGAAAGGGGCTTAAAATGGCCTCTGTTGCCCTGATAAGTGATACCGCATGATCTCAGTTCCACCTTTCATACCTGAACACCCCTTGATCGAACAGTCTGAACAGTTCGACAAGTTGGCAGTCGTTGGTGTGAGCGCCCGAACAGCGGGGAGAAGACTGCGAGACAGTCTTTTTGTCGAAGAACCGGATTATGAAAAAGTCCTTTCTGTTTTAAAAAATCACGGGGAAAAGAGTGTCGTTCTCATCGCGACTTGTGAGCGATTTGACTTTATCCTTGGTGGTGCAAAGGCGAGCGATACCGAATACTACCTTTCTCTTATCGCCTCAGAGGCAAAACTGGAGTTCGATGACATCCGCAAGCAAAGTTATGCTTATAAAGGGTTTGATGCTCTCAGGCATGTGTTTGCCGTTTCATCATCTCTGGATAGTGTTGTTGTCGGCGAGCCCCAGATCTTGGGCCAAGTGAAGGACTGCCACCGACAATCAAGAGACCTCGGGCTAACTAACGGGTTCCTCGATGATGTTCTAAATGCAAGTTTGGTTGCTGCCAAACGCGTCAGAACAGAAACCACTGTTGCGCAGCAACCCATCACTCTTACCTCATCTGCTCTGCAAGTGGCTCGCGGAATTCACGGTGATCTCGGGCGATGTAAGGTATTACTGGCTGGCGGAGGGGAAATGGGTGAGCTCCTTTGTGGGGAGTTTAACAGTACGGGTATTGATACTCTTAGAATCATTCACCCCCGTATCAACCGTAGTGAAACTGCGGTATTCAGACTTGGAGGTAGAGCTTGTCCTTGGACTGATCTTGAAGAACTGACAGCTGATAGCGATATCATCCTCTCTTCACTGGGAGGTGGAGAGGTTTTGTTTACGGAAGAGTTGATAAGTTCCAGTTTGAAAAAAAGAAAGCGAAAGCCGATTTTCATTATTGATACGACGGCTTCCAGAGATGTTGCTCTCGAAGTCAACGCGCTTGATGGTGCTTTTTCTTATAATTTGAACGATCTTGAGAATGTTGCCAGGCAGGGTAAGGTACACCGTGAAACCGCGATGATGGCTGCTTGGAAAGTTCTTGGGCAGGAAATGCAATCTTTTATCAGAACCAAGGTTGAACGGCAGGCCGCACCGACCATCTCTATGTTACGCAAGCACTTTGAGACACTTCGGCGTCAAGTCCTTTCCGAAAGTAATGGAGATGTGGACGCCGCCACGAGGTTATTGATCAATCGGCTATTGCATAATCCTCAAGTGGTTTTAAAAGAGACTGCTATCGAAGACCCAGAAGCCCACATGGTACAAGAAGAGACGCTTTGTCGTTTGTTCCATCTTGATAATACCGATGTAAATGTCGTGGGCAGTGATGAAGTGAAAGAGGACTGAACGTGAAGTTCGATGATAAACTAGACGCTGTTGTGGCCCGTTACGACGAACTGAATGCCGTTATTTCTACTCATCAGGATCCGGGATCTAACGAGTACACTAAGTTGCTCAAGGAACTTTCAGAACTGACATCTGTCGTGGGAACTGTTCAGGAACTTCGAGGATTGCAATCCGAGATGTTTGATCTGGCTGAAATGTTGAGCGATCCAGACGCAGATCCGGAAATGAAAGACTTGGTGCAGGAGGAGTTTTTAGAGCTTAAGCAAAAGCTTCCTGAAATGGAGCAGCAGGTTCAGGTTATGCTGCTGCCCAAAGATATTGATGGCGAGCGTAATGCCATTCTTGAAGTCAGAGCCGGTACAGGGGGAGATGAAGCTGGACTTTTTGCATCTGAGCTCTTTCGTATGTACCAGCGGTACGCCGAAGGAACTGGTTGGCGGTTTGAGACGCTGGATTATTCTGAGAACGGTATCGGTGGCGTTAAGGAAGCAACGGCGCTTATTACGGGTAGCGGTGTGTTTTCTAATTTGAAATTCGAATCCGGTGTTCACCGCGTTCAGAGGGTACCCGTTACCGAATCTGGCGGACGGATTCATACCTCTGCGGCAACCGTTGCTGTAATGCCGGAAGCCATGTCGGTTGATGTTGAAATTAATCCAAGCGATTTACGTGTGGATACTTATCGAGCGCAAGGTGCAGGTGGCCAGCACGTTAACACAACTGATTCTGCCGTGCGCATTACCCATATTCCAACAGGGGTTGTTGTCCAATGTCAGGATGGTCGTTCTCAGCATAAGAATAAAGAGCAAGCGATGAAAATGCTGCTCACGCAGATCTATGACAATCAACGTAGGGAGCAGGAAGAAGCACAGGCGGCTAATCGCAAGTCTCAGGTTGGGAGTGGAGATCGATCAGAACGGATTAGAACTTATAACTTCCCTCAAGGGCGCGTTACAGATCACCGTATTAATCTCACTCTCTATAAACTGGACAAAATTATTGCGGGTGAAGCGCTCGACGAGGTGATCACAGTCCTGATTGCAGAAGACCAGGCTGCACGCCTCGCAGAAATCCAGTAGGGCGATGGCATCAAACAAAGACGATTCCCATCCGATTACTCTGGCGAGTGGCGCACCTGTGACGATTGGGTGGTGTTTGCGTGAGGGAACCGCGCGCTTAAATGCGGCTGGTATTAAAGGGGCGCGTTTGGATGCACGTCTTCTTTTAGCGGCTGCTATTGGCAAAGATACATCGTACCTTTTTGGTTATCCGGAGGTAGAGCCCTCCAGAGAAAACTGGGATTCTTTTCAGGAAATGGTTTCGCGTCGGATTATGCATGAACCCGTGTCCCGAATTGTTGGGCATCGTGAGTTTTGGAGCCTTGATTTTAAAATTTCACCAGAGACTCTCGACCCCCGGCCAGATAGCGAAACGCTCGTTTCTGCAGTTCTTGATCAAATTTCGGATGCAACCGAAGCTTTACGAATCCTTGATTTAGGTACGGGCTCGGGGTGTTTGCTTCTGGCTTTGTTAAGCGAACTCCCTAACACGACTGGAATGGGAGTTGATATTAGTGAGGCAGCAATAAAAATTGCTGGTATGAATGCTTCTAGCCTCGGGCTTGATCAGCGCGCTATTTTCCAAACAGGTAATTGGTGCTCTGGTTTGCTAAGTGGTTGGGACGTTATCATTTCAAATCCTCCTTATATTGGTAAGAACGAAATCACGGAACTGGAACCGGAAGTCCTGAATTACGATCCTCCTGCGGCCCTTTTTGCTGAAGAAGAGGGCATGAAGGATTATCGCGATCTTATTCCTCAAGCTGCCAGCATTCTTAAAAGCGGTGGTCTTTTGGTCATTGAGGCAGGTAGAGGGCAAGCGGGTCAAATTAATCAGGTTATGATCGAGGCTGGGTTGCGTTGCGAATTGGCTGTAAAAGATCTTGGTGGAATTGAGCGAGCCTGTGTTGCGTACAAAGGAATATAACAAATAATATAAATTTAACATTTAGGGGTTGGAAACCTCGAGATATAGCTTTACGGTACAAAGTACAGCAGGGGCTCGGGGTGCCCCGGGGGTATTCGCCGACAATTTAAAAGTTATAACGTCAGGGTTTATAGCCTATGACGTTTGTCGATACCCAATATTTAGCATTTAATTTAGCTTGCGAATGATGAGACAACAAAACACAAATAATTCAAATCGCCGCCCACGCGGTCGGTCAAACAACAACAACAATGCCCGTAAACCGCAACAGTCGCGTAACGGTGTGTTTGATAGTAATGGACCCGGTGGACGCATTCGCGGAAACGCGTCACAGTTAAAAGACAAATACCTACAGATGGCACGCGATGCAACTGTGAGCGGTGATCGGGTTCTGGCTGAATCCTTGCATCAGTTTGCGGAGCACTATTTCCGTGTGGTCAATGATTCTACCGATCCACAGACTGAGGCTCAGGTCCAAGCCCAAATTCAGAATCAAGCACAGGCTCAGTCGCAATCGGAGTCAAACTCTTCATCTTCATCTGGTCAGCGTAATAATCAGTCTGATAATTACCGCCATAGAAACTCACGTTCTGGACCAGAGCGTGAAGAAAAAGTGGTTGAAGATCCTGCTCGTGTAGATAACGAGGTCAGATCATCTGAAACGGTATCTCTTAAATCGGAAAGCACAAATTCCGAGAGTGTGAAGACAGATACGCAAGACCGTAAGCCTGCTCCTCGAAGCAGGATGCGTTCTCGTCGACCTCGGTATGAAGAAAATACGGGTCCTGTCGATAGTCCTGAAATTAAGGGTGCTCCCGAAGTTACTCCGATTGAAGCCAAGCCAGTAGTTGCGGAATTGCCTTTGGGTGAAGAAGCCGCTCCTCTGGAAAAGCCAAAGCGCAAACCTCGTACGCCTAAGCCGGCAGCGGCAACTGGGGAAGTTAAGACACCTCGTCCTCGAGGCCGTCCAAGAAAAACACCTGTGAAGACCGAGGAAGATAATTCTTCTGAGTCAGCTTAAATTTGAACGGTCTGTTTTTGTAATTGAGTAAAAAGCGCTGGTGACTAAATTATAGTCACTGGCGCTTTTTCTTTTATCTCTCCGCTTTTTTTAACCACGGCGTAGACACCCATATTTCGGTGTTGGTATCCTGACTGCAAGCTTTTGGGGATGTTCATGTCCACCTTTGCTGTGTCTAGATTGACATTTGTTGCTGAGCAACGACCAATGGCTGAGACTATTTCCAACGTTATATCCCCGATTTGAAGTTCTTTTCCTAGCCAGCCATTTTCTTCCCAGGCGGCAAGGCCCTCAATATATAAATTCCCTCTAAAGCGCATGGGATCGACCGGTTTGCGAACCACGCGCTCTAAATCTTTCACGCTTTCCAGGTTAATCAGTGAAATTTGTTGATCTGGAATATCTGTAAAGGCGGTTTTTTTACTTTCGACGATTTTAGGTATACCGCGGGATTCCGAACCTAAAAAACTTACCAGAAATTGCTCCAGAAGCATGCAGCCGGTTAAATCAGTTAGTTTTCCCCGGGATACTCTTTTACCATTGCGTTCTAGGGTAAGGATGTCGGTGTCATCTTCATAGTGAGATATCAGCTGGGCGAGCTTTGGATTTTTCGCGAGCATGAGAAAATGGTTTTTTGATAACCAGTTTGGTCCATCGGGAAATTCTGTTGAGCCGTGAGCGATGGCGAATCGTCGATCATTGGGGATGATTCGATTCGCACTCAGCATTACTTTTTCTAATTTTTCAGGGCTAAGGCCCTTTACTGGATAGCGATAAATCGTGTTTATTTGAGCTGACATGAGTTTCACCTGATTTTTATACCATTCTCTTCTCTCATTATTATTTTTCAAGAACTTAATAAACAGTGACTATTAACCGATGGATTTACTAGGGTTTCGGACGGCTTCTACCTGAGGACGAAAAACAGAATCATCCCAGGCATGAAAAAATATTTTAAATGAGAATGATTTTCAGTTGCATAAATATATTTGGTCAGCTAAGTTCTTTCTTGTAGTTCCTACCGAGGAAGACACACAAACAGCTAGGCGACATGTCGTATTATGCTGATTTGTATTCCTTCTGGGTATGTACTCATCTCTCCTGACGTAACTATGGGATTTCCCAACCCTGCCTTCGGGCAGGGTTTTTTTTGTGATTATACTTTTCAGGATTAGTGGAAATTATCTAAATTAATTTAGAATTCAAGTTACGTCCTCTAGTGGAATATACTCTTGTTTTGTCTTGTATATTTAAGCTCGTTTTCCCATATATTTTGTGACGGGTGATTAAAATCAACGTCAGTGTACCGTCATGCTGCTAATGTGGGTGATGGTTAGTATTGGCATCAACGATTATGTGCCGCACGACGGGCATAACGGAGAGGGCTTGCAAATAAATGAATGTAAATAACTACACGGAACGTACGCAAGGATTTATCCAGGCAGCACAAAGTCTGGCTCATCGCAGTGACCATCAGCGATTGACCCCGGAACACTTGCTCAAGGTCATGCTCGATGACAGTGAAGGTCTCGCTGCCAACCTGATCGCTGCAGCAGGGGGTAATCCGGGAAAAGCCCTGGAAGGGGTTGAGCGCGAGCTTGCAAAACTGCCAAAGGTCAGTGGCCAGGATGTCGGTCAGGTATATCTTGCACCGGAGACTGCAAGAGTTTTTGAACAAGCTGAAAAAATTGCAAAAAAAGCTGGCGACAACTTTGTCACCGTTGAGCGCCTGTTGATAGCTCTTGCTCTATCCGCCGAGGCCGCTTCGGGGAAAATTTTAAAAGATGCAGGTTTAAGTGCGCAATCACTGAATGCGGCAATCAATGATTTACGCAAGGGGCGTACCGCCCAATCTGCATCTGCGGAAGACAGCTATGAAGCCTTGAAGAAGTATGCCACTGATTTAACCGAACTTGCCAAAGAAGGTAAGCTTGATCCCGTGATTGGCCGGGACGAAGAAATTCGACGCACAATACAGGTTCTTTCCCGTCGTACCAAGAACAACCCGGTCCTGATTGGCGAGCCAGGAGTGGGTAAAACAGCCATTATCGAAGGTCTCGCGCTACGGATCATTAATGGTGATATTCCTGAAAGTTTAAATAACAAAAAGCTGATGTCGCTTGATCTTGGTGCCATGGTAGCCGGAGCTAAGTACCGTGGAGAATTTGAAGAGCGCTTGAAAGCCGTCTTGCAGGAAGTGACGGATGCCAGTGGTGAGATTATTGTCTTCATTGATGAGCTGCACACTCTGGTTGGGGCAGGTAAAACAGATGGCGCCATGGATGCTTCAAATATGCTCAAACCCGCTCTGGCGCGGGGTGATTTGCATTGCGTCGGAGCGACAACGCTGGATGAGTACCGAAAGTATATCGAAAAAGACGCAGCCCTCGCACGTCGATTCCAATCTATTGTAATCGAAGAGCCGAATGTTGAGGATACAATCTCGATCCTCCGAGGATTGAAAGAAAAGTACGAGCTTCATCACGGTGTACGGATTACCGATTCTGCTTTGGTCTCGGCAGCTTCTTTGTCCAACCGCTATATCACGGATCGTTTTCTCCCGGATAAAGCTATTGATCTTGTCGATGAGGCGGCAAGCCGCTTGCGCATGGAGGTTGATTCCAAGCCAGAAGAAATCGATGAGATGGATCGAAAGCTTATCCAACTCAAGATCGAACAGTCTGCATTACAGAAAGAAAGCGACCGAGGTGCTAAAGGCCGCCTGAAGAAACTGAAATCTGAAATAGCGGAACTGGAAGAAAAGAGTAATATCCTCACCAGCCAGTGGAGATCTGAAAAGGATAAGCTTGCCGGGGCTCAGAAGATTAAAGAAGAACTGGAACGCGCACGTATGGAACTGGATCGTGCCGAGCGTGCGGGGCATTTGGAAACAGCGGGTGAGCTGAAATACGGCCGCCTGCCTACTCTGGAACGTGCCTTGGTCGAAGCTGAAGAGGCTGGCGATAATCACATGCTCAATGAAGAGGTGCGTGAGGATGCGATTGCGGCGGTGGTTTCTCGTTGGACAGGTATTCCCGTAGATAAGATGCTCGAGGGCGAGCGGGAAAAATTGTTAAACATGGAGAGTGTACTTGGCAAACGGGTGATTGGGCAGAGCGAAGCAATCGTGGCGATCTCTAACGCCGTGCGACGTGCCCGTGCAGGCTTGCAAGATCCCAATCGCCCGATTGGCTCCTTCCTCTTTCTTGGCCCGACAGGGGTGGGGAAGACCGAGTTGACGAAAACTCTGGCCTCATTTCTTTTTGATGACGAAACGGCAATGGTCCGGCTCGACATGTCTGAATATATGGAAAAACACGCCGTCTCTCGTATGATCGGTGCCCCTCCTGGTTACGTTGGTTACGAAGAGGGGGGTGCCTTGACAGAGGCAGTGCGTCGTCGCCCCTATCAGGTCGTCTTGTTTGATGAGGTGGAAAAAGCACATCCGGATGTCTTTAATGTTTTACTGCAAGTTCTGGATGATGGTCGCTTGACCGATGGCCAGGGGCGAACTGTTGATTTCAGTAATACGCTGATCATCATGACGTCGAACCTTGGGTCTGAAGTTTTGGCAAATCAGCCTGAGGGCGAGGACAGCACAGCTGTTCGTGAGCAGGTGATGGATGTTGTCCGTGCTTCTTTCCGACCTGAATTTCTCAATCGGCTGGATGAGGTTCTATTGTTCCATCGCTTGGAGCGCAGGCATATGAGCGGGATTGTCGATATTCAACTTGCGAGGCTGCAGAAGCTTCTCAAAGAGCGAGATATGAGGGCGAATCTGGACACTGCTGCAATCGAATGGCTGGCAGAGAAGGGCTACGATCCGGTCTACGGCGCGCGCCCGCTTAAGCGGGTTATCCAGCGTGAGCTACAGAACCCGCTTGCGACATTAATCCTTGAGGGCTCCGTACATGATGGAGACAGTATAAGTGTGTCGGCAAATGAGACGGGCTTAAGCATCAACGGAAATCTACTTTCGACGCCCTAATCGCGCTTGATATCAATATAGTAAAAAGGAAGATATCTTCCGAGAGAGGCGATCTTAATTTAGCTGTAATCCTGCAAGGGCTGCAGGTTTTTTGAGCTCATTAATCATGCGATCAATCTTTTGTTTCTCGATTTTAAATTTCTTAAGATCTGCACTCTTCAGCTTTTCGCCTGCAGGAAGTTTGACACCCAGAGGGTTAACCTGACGGCCATTGAAGAGAACTTCGTAATGAAGATGCGGCCCGGTAGAGCGTCCGGTTGTGCCGATATAGCCGATCACTTGGCCCTGACGAACACGTTTGGATTTCTTCATTCCTTTGGCGAAGCCTTTAAGGTGTGCGTAGGCTGTCTCGTATCCGCTGTGATGACGGATTTTCACATAATTTCCAAAACTGCTAAAGCGATTGGCGCGAACAATGACACCGTCACCTGCGGCATAAATTGGTGTCCCGCGCGGCGCGGCAAAGTCGACCCCTTTATGCACCTTGTTGTAGCCAAGGACGGGGTGTTTACGTTTGCCAAAGCGGCTTGATAGGCGGGCACCGTCAACGGGTGTACGCATAAGAGCCTTTTTTGCGGACTGCCCTTTTCCGTTAAAGTAATCGGTAAAGCCGCTGGAAGGCGTGTAGCGATAAAGCTGCAAGTCATCGCCCGAGAGTGTCAGGTTACCATAGATCATCTGCCCGGTTTTGGCGAGGTTGTTATTCTCGTCATAATAGGCTTCGTAGACCAGTTCAAAACGATCACCCTTTTGAATTTCACGTTGGAAATCCACATCAAAGCTGTAGGCCCTGATCATCTTGATCATAATGTCATTGGGGACACTGGCGTTTGTCGCGGCAAGATAGAGGCTACTCGTGATCTCATTTGTACTGCGGGCCATTTTCATGGTCAGCGGCCGGTGTATTTCTTCGGCGATATATTGGTTGGCGTTGTCTTCGGTCGTGCTGACCTTAACAATGCGCTCAACACTTGGCTGGAACTGCATGGCCCGTAAGGGGCCGACATCGCGTGGTTTTTCGATCTCTTTTATCGTGAGAGGCGCAACAGGAGGGGAGAATGTCAGGGCAATGTCTAACCCGGGTTTGATTTTCCGTGGTGAATAAACATCGGCGAGCGCCGTTATCGCGCCGTGTGCCTCTGACCTCGTGGCTCCTGCTGTAACCAAAAGGCTCATCAAAGTATCGCCAGAAGAAACGGTAACCAGTTTCTCTATGTCGCTGGGAGTAAGAAACTCAGAGGCAATTTCTGTGGGGACAGCCCCTACCGCGATGTACTCACTGGTCATCAGGTCTGTTTTAAGTATTGCAACAATTTCAGTAGTTGCTTGCACAGAATCGGCTTTTGCTTTTTCTGTGCCCTCTTCTATAGGGGTACTATTGGATAACCATAAGAAAATTCCCCCAAGAGTGAGAATCGATAAGCTACCGCTAAGTGCTGCTTTAACCATAAAAGTAGGTGTGTGGAATCTATTGTTCACACGTAGTGCTCCGGAATCCAAGTATCATACGGACGTATTCGCGCCCGCATCTAATGTTGTCGTTAAGGGAACCTCATTAACTCTGCACCGCCAAGGTGATGTATTTCTGGATTCCTGTCAATATTTTCTCGATTCAGTAAAACAAGAAAGGCCCCCTTTTCTGCGGGGTATGCGGCGTATTTGTCACCGAATAGTGGCAAGATGAAGGAAAAAAGTAAATAAAATGCAAAAGGTCTTTGACAGGTGTTTGTGGTGGGCCTATAACACCGCTCACCGACGAGGCGCATGCTTCGGTGGTACATCGGAAAGACGGAGTAAAAACAGGCAGTTAGCGATTATTTGTTGATTGTTAATTTAGGATTTAGATCTTGAATAAGTTTTTACAGAAATGTTTCAGATGTTCCTTGACGATAGGGAAAAAGACTATATATATCGTCTAGCTTTTCGGGGCCGGGTTTACTTGGTTCCAGTTTGGTAATTGTTATTTGGCCCTTAGGGTCTGTTGTTTGACATTGTGGATCAGATGGAAAGGATGCGTGAACGGCGGTTTGTTGGTTTTTGGCAACGAGCTAGCTAGTTTATGTATCTTATTCGAAATAAGTTACACTATACCTAGTCAGTAATAAATTTGAGTTCTGTCTTAAGACGGAAGTCAGGTCAACTTGAGAGTTTGATCCTGGCTCAGAACGAACGCTGGCGGCAGGCTTAACACATGCAAGTCGAACGAGAAGGTACCTTCGGGTATTGGACAGTGGCGCACGGGTGAGTAACGCGTGGGAATCTACCATGGAGTGGGGGATAACATTTGGAAACGAATGCTAATACCGCATACGCCCTACGGGGGAAAGATTTATTGCT
>MAAC01018483.1_pt1 | contig 26055 bp, 23 predicted proteins | sample 1115981 | NCBI WGS metagenome assembly MAAC01 (sample SAMN04961126, study PRJNA320927) | seawater metagenome | isolation source: sample BD02T64 sea water enriched with oil for 64 days | place: USA:Gulf of Mexico | collected 2013-07-27
CCGCTTGAATGCCACGCCAAGAAAGTGCCTGGGATGGAGAACTCCAACTGAAGCCTTCAGGGACGAGCTTATGAAACTGAGATAGAGCAAACTGTCGCAACGACCCTTGAGATTCCATGAGAGCGAAAGCTGAAACTACCTGGTTTTGGGGCGTAGGGGGCATGACAATGAACACTCAAGCACCCAAAATCATGCCAGTCATGATGTTGGCTCCTAAATCACGGCCTGATGACCGGTTTCAGTTGCGGCCCTGGCAAGGGTTTGCACTGATTGCGGTCTGCATCATCGCGTCGATTCCGGCGGCGTTTGCAGCCACTGACCCGGGCCGGGCTTTAATATGGGGAATTCTGGTGCAATGGATGCCGTTTTTGGTGAAAGGGCTTATTTTTAATATCGTCATATCCATCAGCGCGATGGCCCTGGGCATTCTGGCAGGGGCAGTTCTTGGACTTAGGCAGATTTCGCTGAACCCTGTGGTGCGAAAATTCGCCTAGATCACCACCCAATTTTTCCGCAACGCGCCATGGCTGGTTTTGTTGTTCTTTGCTAAGTCCCTATTGCCGTTTGAGTTGAAGATCTTTGGTCTGACGATCCCGTTGCCAGACTGGCTCAAGGCGATGTTCAGACTGGCGCTGCCGGTCATGGCCAACGTGTCCGAAATTGTCCGCGGCGCAGTTGTCTCACGCCCCAACGGCCAATGGGACGCCGCAGAGAGCCTAGCGTTCTCGCGCACTCAGGTTCTGACGTCAGACACTCTCAGGCAAGGAAACATGCCCTGCCGGTCAGTGGATGGTGGCCTTTTTAGCACTTCCCTTTCCTCACGCAGCAGGCGCACCGCATCACGGCGCACCGCGTCTGAGTATCTGATTGCCATTTCCTGTCTCCTTCAGAGCAATTATTGCTCTTAAGAAACCGGTACTGAACCGGGACAACCGGGAAACGACCATGGGTTTACAACTCCGTGGAATGCCAGTTTGGGTTGCCCCAACCGGGCTCGTAGCGCAAGCTTCAGCCAAATTTTTGGACTTCAGGTGACAGTACCCGTCTGTCTGTTTTCAAGGAAATGGTAAGCCTCAAGAATAGTCGTGGTCAGCCCATCAAAAAAGCCCGGGACACTGACATCTACCAGACCCGTAGATGCGTGTGTTTCATCGGCGATGATACCCTTGGCTGGTTTCACAACAACAAGAGGGCTTGGGGTGTTGAGCAATTCTCGATAACTCGCGCCTTTTCCATGCTTCAGCACGTTGATCGCAAGATAATATTGGCTGATCCTTTCGGCGAGGTCAGTCTGACCCTTGTCTAACAGCAAGGACTTCAATTTGCGTGAAAACGGGCCTCGTCTAAAGTGGTGCTGCATCCGTGCTTCGAAAAGAGAGAAGATGTCGACCGCGGCCAATTCAAGCGAAACAGTCGCGGCGCGAAGGTCTTCAACTTGGGCGTCGGATCCGGTTCGACCGTCCATCAGTTTCAAAATGTCTGAAATACGATCTTCAGACGTCTTTGCATTGGCCTGCGCCGCAGCAACCAGTTCAAGTAAGCTCTGTGAAGCTCCCATCATTCATTCTCCTTAAGCTACCACGTCCCTTACGCTATACGGCTAGGAATGATAGTGGCGGGATGGGTTAATTCTATTCCTGGAATTCGATTGTGAGGCCAAATTGCGATGTTGGGACGGTTCGATCACATAACCGATGTCGACGCTGCGGCTGACAGCAGACATGTGGCGGCGCGAGTGTCATCTGACGCTGATCGTGTTTCACCACGCTGTCGCACACGGACCAAGGACGAAGAGACAGTTGCGGCAATGGCGCGTCGGTCTGATATTCCGTCATGATCAAGGCATCTTGATTTTGTGATCTGACTGATCTGTCTGACGATTTGAATCGGGCACCCTAGCCGAGGTTGAAAACCCTTACTTTACAGGACACGATCCTGCCTTCGTGACAGTTGGGCTGGAAGCAACAAGATGTTGTTAGATTTCTAATAATTCAAATTCCATACTTTAAAATTGCAAGTTGATAAGTGATGACACGTATAGGTGGTATTGGCTAGTTCCCATACATGAATTTATTAAGTGATAGGTGCGGGAATGAGCGGACAAGTGATTACAGGAACGCTGGCAGCTGACACAATTAACGTCAATGATGAGAACCATACCATCAATTCGGGCTCTGGAAATAACCAGGTTACAGCTGGCAATGGTGATAACCAGATCGACGCTGGGCGCGGCAATGATAAAGTATCCGTTGGCCATGGGCACAACTCGATCAGGGTTGGTGACGGCACCAATCGTGTTTTGGCAGGGGATGGTGACAACTCGATCCAGTCCGGCAAAGGCAGCGACCAGATTACCGTTGGTCGTGGGTCCAACGTGATCACGAGCTCAGGTGGAAACAACCGAATTATTGGATCGGATGGGAACACACAGATCACAACAGGCGATGGTAAAGATGACATTCGCCTTGGTCATGGCGACAACACAATTGCAGCAGGTGATGGTGTGAATCGGGGCACGGCGGGTGATGGCTCCAATGCAATAGAAACCGGCGTTGGCGCAGACAGGATCACCCTGGGCAATGGTGATAACAAGATTGACGCCGGGGCTGGAAACAACCAGATCACGGTCGGCGATGGGATCAACGAGGTGATCACGGGCGATGGCAACGACAGGATAACCGCTGGCAATGACGCCAATGAAATTGACGCCGGTCACGGCACCAACAAGATAGTTGCGGGTGATGGCGACAACCAGATTGCGACTGGCAAAGATAAGGACGATATCCGTCTGGGCGACGGACACAACACTATCGATGCAGGCGCTGGAGATAACAAAATCTCTGCCGGTGGCGGGGATAATAATGTCAGTTCGGGCAGCGGCAAAGACGACATTCGCCTAGGCAATGGTAACAACTGGATTTCAGCAGGGAACGGATCCAACAAGATAACTGTCGGCGACGGGCACAACACCATCGTGACGGGCGACGGCAGTGACGCGATAATCGTTGGTGACGGGACAAACACCATCAATGTCGGCCACGGGATCAACAGAGTCACGGCCGGCCTTGGCGACAATGTGATCACTTCGGGCGACGGCAAAAACGAAGTACAGGCCGGGAATGGCAACAATATCATCAAGTCCGGGTCTGGCGGTAACCGCATTACAGTTGGCGATGGTTTCAACGAAATCGAGACTGGCGATGGCGCCGATGCAATTCGCGCGGGCCAGGGTGACAACCAGATTTCTGCTGGAGATGGCAAAAACGCCATAACCGTCGGCGACGGCTACAATACCATCGAAACTGGCAGCGGTGACGACAAAATCTCGGTTGGCGATGGCAACAATGTCATAACTGCAGGTGAAGGGCGCAATAGAGTTCAAGCGGGTGACGGAGAGAACCAGATCCATTCTGGAACCGGAATTGACGATATTCGACTTGGCGACGGCAACAACGATATCTGGTCCGAGGGCGGCAATAACAAGATTTCCAGCGGCGACGGGTTCAATTTTATCGTCACGCATGGTGGCCATGACAACATCAAGGTCGGCGACGGCGTCAACCAAATTCTGGCCGGTGACGGAAACAACCGGATCGATGCGGGGACAGGTGAGAACGACATCACGACCGGCGATGGAAATGACTATATTCGTGTCAAAGGCCACAAAAACACAATCGATGCCGGGGACGGAAGAAACGTCATTTTCAGCGGCGACGGTGACAATGATATCAAGACTGGTGTTGGTAATGACACCATCAAGCTTGGCGACGGCACCAATCAAATCAAGGATGACGGGGGCGCCAACAGGATTTCTGCAGGCGACGGTGTCGTCGATATTCAGACCACCGATGGCAAGGATGACATTCGCATCGGCGATGGCTATGGCACTATTTCCACAGGCGATGGTGACAAAAAGATATCTGCCGGTGATGGCACCATGAGCATCTTTGCTGGGCATGGGAAAAACACCATCTCTGTCGGCGACGGTGACAACGAAGTTCATTTGGGCGACGGCAACAACCGGATCACTGTTGGTGACGGTCAGAAATTCATTTTTGTTGGGGACGGCAACAACAGCATTCGTGCCGGAGATGGACCCAGCCAGATAACCACGGGTAACGGTAATAATACGGTATCTATCGGCGACGGATATGGTGAAATCGTTACCGGCGATGGCCGGGATGACATCCGCGTCGGAGACGGCGACACAGAGATCGACGCTGGGGCCGACAACGATAAAATTCGAACAGGCGATGGCAATAACACCGTCTATGGTGGTGATGGCAACGATACCATCACCACGGGCGACGGCGACGATCAAATTTGGGGCGGCCAGGGCAACGACAAAATCTCTGCGGGAGACGGGTACGATATTGCCTATTATGCGGGCTCTTTCACTGATTATGTTCTTGAACGGTCATCGTCCCGCATAGAAATCACCTCCGTAAATTCGCAGGTGTCCGACGCCGGGTCCGACCAACTGAGCGGATTTGAGGCGATCTATTTCCAAGGGGACGGCGTCCTTCTTGATACAACCACGGAAACCGAAACCACCCTTGTCGATGACCATGTTACGTCACTCGGCAATGGCCCGGTGACATTTTCTCTGTCCAGCTTGTTGGATAATGACGAAAACCTCGGCGACCTGCCCCCGGTTTTTGCCGTAAGCGAGTATAGCTCATCAGGCATCCGGGTTACCTATGATGGTGAAAACATCACCTACAATCCGGAAGACGTCTTGTCTCACCTTGGCCGAGGTGAGGTGTTTGAGGACAGTTTCAGCTATACAGTAACCAACCCCTTCGGAGAGACTTTTGACGCAGAAGTGACAGTATCATTGTCCGGCATTAATGAAGGGCCCGTTGCAGAAGATGATCATTTGCCCGCAAGTGACGCCTTACCCGCCTCAGTAACGTTTGGTGCGCTGACGAGTGTCAACATCATTAAGTCGGGGTATCAGACAGATCCATCTATCGCACGCCTTACGGACGGAAAGCACATCGTGGTGTGGGAGACGGATTATGGTAATGGAACTGGTCATGACGACGTAAAGGCCCGTATTCTCAACGCCGACGGCTCTGCCACCGGTCAGGAGTTTCTTATCAACCAACACACCGCGGGATTTCAGGGTCATGCAGAAGTAACTGCGCTGGCAAACGGAGGGTTCGTTGTCACCTGGATGTCAAGTGATAGGTCAAGTGACGATCAGTATTCAATCAACGCACGTATCTTTAACGCGAATGGCAAAGCAGTATCATCAGAAATTAATGTTGAGCTTGAGAACATCGCCAAAGAGCTTGAGCCCAGCATTACCGCGCTCGACGGTGGTGGGTTTGTCGTGTCCTGGTACGGCTACAGCAGTGGAGGTTCTGGCTGGGATGTGAGTGCTGCCATTTTTGACGACCGTGGCCACAAAATAGTTGATGATTTTGTTGTGAGCGAAAGCGCGGACAGCACCCAGCAAGATATTGACATCACATCGCTACCTGACGGCGGATTTATTGCGACTTGGTATTCCTATGAAAATCCCAATGCTTCCGGCGCCGATATCAAAGCCAGAATTTTTGATGCGAATGGCAATGTAACCGTCGACGAATTTCTTGTGAACCAAGCGACAAATGGTCTGCAGGGTCATCCTACGGTAGCTGTGCGCGATGACGAAAGTTTTGTGGTGTCGTGGTACACGCAAGCTGATGGTTACGACCTGAGCGCCCGCGTTTTCAACTCGGATGGAACCGCCGCAACCGAAGAATTTATTGTCAATGGCAACGAGTCAGCACATTCTCGACAACCTGCCGTGACATGGTTGGAGGATGGGCGGTTTGTTGTTGCCTGGATTGACGGCAACATAGAGGGATTTGACCTAAAGGCCCGCGTATTCAACTCGGATGGAACCGAAAGTATAGCAGAGTTCCTTGTCAGCCCCGGCGTCGTAAACGGGTTTGAAATCGCAGCGCAGGATGGCGGTGACTTCATCATAACCTGGTCGGTGGAAGGTGAGATTAATTCACAGGTATTTGAGACCACCGCCGGCGGTCCTCCAAATGCATCCGAAGACGAAGTGTTCGAAATCAAAGTAGCGGATTTCTTGGCCAACGATAGCGATATTGATGGCGACACATTGGGTTTTTCACTGGATGCAGGCACCAGCGCATTTGGCGCCAGTATCACCTACGACCCCGCAACGGGAACCCTGATTTATGATCCCACCGCAAGCGTAGAAATACAGGCGCTGAATGACGGCGAGACGCTCAACGACAGCTTTACCTATACCGTGTCTGACGGCCATGGCGGCACCGATCAGGCCACTGTTACGCTGGTGGTCGATGGCGCTGACGGAGTTGGCGACCCAGTGGCGACGGTGGTTGCAAATTACGACCATTTTGGCCCCAACGGATCGGCAGATGACGACCTGGTTGGTGGATCAAACATTCAGATCGTCGACCCAATGGGCCAAGTCTATAGCCAGCCAACGATCGCAGGACATGACGACGGAAGCTTTGTCACGGTATGGACCACCCAGGGTCTACGGGCAGACGGGAGCACTGGTATCCTTATGCAAGGACGTATGTCTGACGCCGCAGGTCAGCACACCACAGATATCTTTGTGATTTCCGAACATGGCGGCGGTGAAACTAACGTGACCATGCTGCAGTCAGGTGGTTTTATGGTGACGCATACGGCGTATTACGGACCACCAACCGAGCCCGATGGGTACGACTTGCCCGGCCAAATAGCGCAGATCTTCTCGGCGGATGGGACCCCAACCAGCGATGAATTCTGGGTGAGTGATGGTGGCTCTACACTGACAACAGCCGTATCCTCTTTGACAGAATTGTCCAACGGTAACATTGCCGTGGCGCGCTACACGATGGATTATGACTACTACGACGAGCAGACCCTGGAGGTGGCTATTTTCACCCCGGAAGGTCAACAGGTCGGCGACACGATATCCTTCGATACGAATATCTTTGGCCTGCATAACGATATATCCATAGAGGCACTCCCTGATGGTGGTTTCCTTGCCACCTGGGCCACGATTGATCCTGCAATCAACCCAGACAAGTCAGTTATCAAGGCGGCCAGATTTGACAATGATGGACATGTCACTCAGCCCGAATTCACCGTCAGCTCAACCCATGATCAGGACCTGTGGGGGCATAGTCTGGCGGTGCGCGAGGACGGCAGCTTTGTTGTTGTTTGGGCCTCAAGGGGCTATTCAACATTGGAAGACGTCTACCTCAGGGCCAGTGTGTTTAATGCAGATGGTTCAATTGCAGGCGAAGAATTTGTTATCGATGCAGCGACATGGCGGCTAGTCGGGGATTTCCCTTCCGACGTGACTTTCTTACCAAACGGCCAGTTTGCAGTGACTTGGAGAGGCATCAACGAAGATGGTGTGGGTGAAGCACGCCTATTCGTGCAGCTGTTCAACGACGATGGGACCGCTGCAACAGATCAGGTGTTGGTCAGAGACGATGTTTCGTCTGACTTCCCCCGTCCGCCTTCGATCGTTGTGTTGGACGACGACAGCTTTGCTGTGATCTGGCACGACGCCTCAAGCCGTAATCAGTCAGATGGATCCATCGAAGGTCGGGTATTTGATTTCAACGGAGAGGAAACTGGAACATCCTTTGCATCTGAGGATGAGGTTACTTCGTTTGACGTGAGTGACCTGCTGGACAATGACGCGTTTAGCAACCCTGATGAACTGATCTTCGCACTGAGTGCCGCCAGTAGCACCAATGGCGCAGCACTGTCTTATGACGCCGACACTGGCACCGTCACGTATGATCCAACTGCGGCGGCTGACATCCAGGCCCTGAACGATGGCCAAATATTAGAAGACAGCTTCATCTACACCATCTCTGACGGCAATGGTGGCACCGATCAGGCGACTGTCACAATCGTTGTCGGAGGCGCGGACGAGGCCGCGTCTTTGGCTGCAGAAATGGAGCTTGCGTTGCCGGTCACGGACGATTTTTGGGGTTAACAAAACGGATGGCGGCGGGCGGCATTCGCCCGCCAGATCGCAGCCGTGCTCTAAGGTTTTCTGTGCGCGAATAAATATCGTGTAGGCTCAGAATTGGGCACTCTTTGCAGTCGATGGCGCAGCGGCTAAGGCCTGCGCCATCGACTGTGAGCCGAGCGGCTTGACGCAACGTTGGGTTTGTTGGATATCGTGCGGCAGCGTCTGACTCATCGGCAAAATCCTCCAAATTAGTGACTTCAGCCCTTGGGACAGGACGTCCGGTCAAGCTTGCTCTGCGGATGCCATGTCGACTGCATAGTATGTCAAAACGCCTGATCGAATGTCATGCGTCCAGTGCCTGATGCCCAACAGCGTTTCGCACCGAAAATTGCCGCCAATCATTGATTTGTTCTCGATCGTATTAGTTAGGTAAGCACCAAACGTTCTCAGTTTATTTTGTCTTGAGGTATAATGTTTCGATGCAAAGGCGCTCAGCGAATTTTTCGCGATGAATCCGGAGTTGTGCTTGTAGAAACGCTCCTCGTGGTTCCTGTTTTGATTACTCTTTCGCTTATCATCATTTACTTTGGGGCGATTTTCCACACCATGTCACACTTGGAACGCGCCGCCAGAATTGCGTCCCGAGAACTGTCTCTTGGCCGCGCCGATGATGAAACCAATGGCGTGTTGACCGCTTGCTCGTCGATTACAGGTGTTGGTGCCGCTGGTGGGGTCAGTGTCGAACAAATCGCATGTGATCTGGCCGCACGAGCGCCTGGTACACTGTTTGTCATGGCGACAGACGGGACCAGCAGTGGTTTTGGCAGCGAAGGGGCGGACGCAGTTGTGCAATTGGTCGAGCCGGAGCTCAGCCTGGTGCCCATTGGTGTCTCTCCGTCGCCCGACAGTGCAGACGTTTTTGCGGCGCGGGTCACTCTGCGCATGCAACGTGTGGTTAGCGAATGATGCGTCGTTTCTTTAAAGATCAGGTCGGGGCTGTTTTGGTGGAAACCCTTCTTGCGATGCCGATCCTTGTGTTGGTTACCTTTGCGATTGTTCAGTTGGGCTATGTGTTCTTTGTATCCTCGACGATGATCCATGTGTCGCAACATGTCTCCCGTGAGATTGCTGTCGGCAGCGCGGATGACGAAACAAACGGGACCTATACTGCTTGTGGGTCACTGACCGGGGTTTCAGCTGATGGCTTGCAAAGCGCCGAGCAATTGGCCTGTAATCTGATGGACGTCATTCCCGGAGATTTTTTGGTTTTTGCCAGTGATACAGTGGCTGGGGGCGCTGCTTTGCCCGGTGATAATATTCTGGTGTCCATTCAGATCCAGACAAATTCCATCGTCCCAATCGACATCATTGGGATGGCTGCGGGCTCAGAAACCTATTCGGTCTCTGCGCGTCATGTGAAGGAGTGATCAGCATTGTCGATTTGCAGACCCCTTGCCAAGTTTGCCAGAGATACCTCAGGGGTGGCGATGGCCTACGCACTGATTGTGCTGATGGCTTTGCTGATTGCCGTCGGCTTTGCTATTGATTCCTCCAATGTCATTTACACCCGTGCGCGGTTGCAAAATGCGGCAGATGCCTCGGCCCTGGCAGGGGCGGCCCTGATCCCTGAAAACAATGGCTCCATTTCAGCCAGCGCCAAGGCTGCTATTGTTGCAGAGGCGCAGATTTTTGCGCAAAAGAATATGACCGAAACGGATTATGGCGATGTCCTGTTGGCGGTGGATGTCGAATTGGGATTTTGGGACACAGACGGTGAATTCGGAGCCGCCAGAACCTATTACCCCAAGGGCTCTTTACCAGTCTCTGCGATGCTGAATTCTGTTGTCACCACAACGCGAAGATCTTCGACCAACTCTAACGCTCAGCCCATGTTCCTGATTGGTATGGTTGCCGCCGACACGCTGGATATTTCTACCAGCGCCATTGCTATTGCTCCGCCACCTGAGGCGCCAGGCTGTCTGTCTGCAGGATTCTTTGCCCTGGGCACAGCCGAAGGCGGCAGTACCAACGAACTACGTGACGGCTGGTGTATCCATGGCGAAGAAGGGGTGAAATTCAGCTCGCAAAACAGTATCGAGGGTGGCCCGGACGCGGACACTCAAGCGACCATCAGTATGTCTTCACCGAGAAGTGATTATGGCGACGGCGGATATGATTTTGGCAGTGATAACGAAGTGGTGCCCGAAGAGTATTTTGACGACGGAAATTGGGCGAACAATAATTTGCCAGACATAGTCGAGACCGCAACAATGTCGGACTATCTGAATCCGTCCGCGGACTTTATCTTTGACATCACCAAACCGGCAGGGCACTCGGACCACATCACTGCAGCGCAGGCGATGGTTGGCACCCTATACGCGGATTATCCAGGCGGTTACCCCCCCGGAATTTCGACCCTAATCTATAGCTCTGATGACGTTGATATCGACTACAATTTTCAAAACGCATTGATCGTGTCAGAGAAGAAAATAAAAATCGGTTCGGATGTAACCATGAACAACGTGTTTTTGCTGGCCATGGAGAACGTTGAAATTGGCTCAAACGTCACCATTGGATCGAGCACATTCTGCGATTCTCCGGACGATTCGATGAACTTCATTCTGGGGGCTGAGATGGCAAAGTTTGGCTCTGACGTTGAGATGTTCAACTTGCAGGTTTTTGCCGGTGACTACGTCGATTGGGGGTCAAACAATGCCACCGTCGGGGCTGTTTCGGTCTTTTCGGCTGGGTCTCTAAAATTTGGATCTGACTGGGACATCCGAGGCTGTGGTGGCGCCAATCTGCTTCTTGATTATTCAAACACCCCGGTAAGCGAGCCATTGAGGTTGGTTCAGTAAGTCTGGAGCAATTGCGAAGGTGCAAGTTGCTGTCCTCAATCTGCAACCTTCAATTTGAAGCCAGGGATTTTGGGGTACGGAAATCGATCGCTCCGAATATAGAAATGCAGTGAGTTAACAGAATTTTGTCTTCTTCGGATGCATTCTTGGGGTAATCCAATAATTGAGTGGCCATCATTATGATAATAAAGCGATCCATAGCAGGTGCAGCCTTTGCGATTGTAGCCAACGTTGCTTCGTCCGCGGAACTCCAACCAGTTGACCCCATTTCTGCGAGGATTTTCTTAGAGCTACACACCATTCAAAGTCTCTCTGCCAACATTGGACCTCTGGTCTCGGCACCGGGGGAAGCGTTTCGTGTCATTGATGGGGACTTCCTTGCTCTTGGTAACCTTAGAATACGCCTTGTCGGCATCGAAGCACCAAAAGCCGCTCAGCAGTGCAATGCATCAAACGGTTCATCTTGGGATTGCGTGACGCAATCGAGTGATCGAGTTCGAAACATCCTTCGCAACGCTGAGCGCGTCGAGTGTTTTAGCAGCGAACAGGGGAACTACGGGCTCTACTTTGCGTCCTGCGAAGCGGATGGACGAGACATGGGCGGGCTTTTGGTGGAGGAGGGGTTGGCATGGCCTGACCAGGATCAAGGCTACTACCTTGCCGAAGCGACAACGGCTCAGGCCGAAGGAACCGGTATCTGGCAAGCGTACACACAACCACCGTGGGAGTGGCGCATGGAACGCCATTGATCGAGGCTAGGGGCAAATTCGGTTGCGGTTTGCGCCATATGAAATTGAGATCTTGAATATCTGTTTGGCGTTGGCCCATTTCTGATCTGAGATCCTGGACAGCATGCTGGTTACCATTGACGGCCTGCCGTCCGCGCCAGACCAGCACCCTTCGTCACGATGCGCGCGCCGTGAACTTAAACTAAGTTGTTGGTGAACAGCCTAGCAATTGCGGGGGGCAAAGGTCACTGGGTACTAGCCGGTTAGTTCGGACTTTGATTATTGCGCAGCTGAGTGACCACGCGGGCGCCATGTTCCAGGGTGCGGTGCACCGGGCATTTATCGGCAATCTCCAACAGTCGGTTGCGTTGTTCCGCACTGAGATTTCCCTGCAGGTCAATCACCCGAATGAACTGGTCGATCCGCGATGGGTTGCCGGTCGTGGCATCTTGAGCGTGCACTTTGTTGTGGCTGATCTCGACACTAATACCTGTAAGGGGCCAAGCTTTGCGGCGGGCATACATGCGAATGGTCATCGAAGTACAAGCCCCCAGACCAGCCGACACAAACGCATAGGGTGACTGGCCAAGGTTGCTGCCGCCATAGGCTATTGGTTCATCGGCATAGGTGTGGTGATCCGGTCCGGATTGAACATCCTGCAGAAATCCATCCGGGCTAACTTCGGTCACACGCAGGATACCCTCGGGCGCACCAGGAGGAGGGGCAGGAGCGGCCAGGTCAATATAGCGACCTGCCCAGGTTGCGATCACCCCAGCGGCATATTCAGCGTCTTCTGAGCGACTGATCAGGTGATCTGCGTCATCCAGTGTAACGAAGCTTTTTGGGTGTTTGGCGGTCGTGAAAATCTGCGCTGCATTGTCTATTCCGACGACGGTGTCCTGAGGGGCGTGGAGCACGAGCAACGCAGCGTGTAGCTGGGATATGGCGGGTTCCAGGGCTGCAGCCCGGATATCATCGACAAAATCTTGCGAGATGATAAAGGGCCGCCCACCAAGTTGGACTTCGGCTGATCCCTTGTCTTTTATCTCGGGCAAGGACGATTCGAAGTTATGCGCAACATGGCCGGGATCGAACGGGGCACCGATAGTTACAACACCCTTGATTGAAGGGATGCTGGAACGAGCGCGCAGCACGGCCGCTCCGCCCAGAGAATGGCCGATCAGCAGGTCCGGCGCCATGTCTCTATCATTCAGATACTGTGCCGCGGCGATCAGGTCCGCAACGTTTGATGAAAACGAGGTGTTGGCAAATTCTCCCTCGGAATGGCCCAAACCCGTGAAGTCAAACCGCAACACAGCGATTCCCATCGAGGCAAGCCGAGCGGCAATGCGCCGTGCGGCTGGAATGTTCTTGGAACAGGTGAAACAATGGGCAAACAAGGCAGTGGCCAAGACCGGGCCATTGGGCAGGTCCAGCCGTGCGGCCAGTGCGGTTCCGGCGTGGCCGGGGAATGTTATCTGTTCAACGGGCATGGGCTGAGACCTTTGGTTGCGTCTGATGCGAAAATGAGCGCGCAGACGGGCTGAGGCAAGACCTGTGGAACAAACGTCACGTGATGGTGATGCCACCCTTTAAGAATTTAATTTGTTTGCAGCCGTGAATAGCATTTTCACCAAGAGGTTGGATTGTTGTTTTCTGAGGCACAGCAACATATCTGCATTGCTGTTTTCAAAACCGAGAATGGGAATGCCGACAAAACGCGTGTCATGGCCAAGCTCTTGGTCAAAGCCAAAACCGACCCCCAGACCTCGGGCCACGGCCTCGCGCACGCCTTCACGGCTGCCCATTACCAAGGCAATTTTGGGGCGCATTTTGCGGCTGACCAAGGCCTCATCTACAATTCTCTGGGTATTTGATCCGTGTTCGCGCATTACCAATCCGCAGTCCGACAGATCCTCAAAACTGACTGACTGGCGCGTGCCCAGGCAATGATCTTCTGGTACCAGCGCCATCAGGCTTTGGTTCGTTATTGTCTTTGTTATCACTCGTGGGTCGGCTTTGGCGTCTGCCATGACGGCGGCATCCACCCGCATCGATAGCAGGTTTTGCCATGTGGTCTCAGCATTGGCCAAAGATACCCGGAACTGAACGTCCGGATACTGCTTTTGCACCATGGCAATCAGATCCAGCGCGATATGTGGCCCATCAGCGCCTAAGTGCAGTGTGCGGGGTAGTCCCTTGTCGTGGCCCGACAGCATGCTTTGTGCCTGGGTTTCGGCATCAAAAATTTTGGTGGTGAGTTCAAGCAGACTACGACCTTCGTCGGTCAGCGCAACTGTATGACCTTTACGCAAAAATAGACTTCGTCGACTGTCATTTTCCAGGTTCTTGATTTGGATTGAGACGGCTGGCTGGGTCAGATTTAGCCGCTCGGCTGCCCGGTGGAAGTTGAGCTCTAGGGCCAGAGCGTGGAAGGCTTTGAGTTGAGCAAAACTGGTCATTTGATAAGTTTACCTGTGAAAAATAAAGCTAATTATTAATTTGATTTCATGTCAACGCAAGCGGCATCTATTGATGTAGCGGGGCATGTGTTTTGAGCGCCCGTGTAACTGAAAATAAATGCTAGGAGTGCGGGCGATGAATGATCACAAGCGGTTCGATTACATGAACCCACAAGTGCCTGCCGGGTTGCCGCATTTTGAAGTGCCGTTGGTGCGGGCAACGCCCGAGACTTTTGCGGGTTATGGAACGGTTGTTACCGATTTTGCGACCCATCCAGTGCCAATCACCAAATGGCCACACACGGGTTGGCGCACTGTTGATGCCGGAACCGGTGACGAGGGGGGCTATCTTCAGGGAATTTTTGATTTCTGGTGGGAGGGTGATTTTCTGCTGGGGCAGAACATGGCGGTTGGGGACAAATACATCCTGGGTTGGAGTAAAAATCCCGAGGACGCGCGTCGTGATGCGCCGGAATCTGATCGCTCTAAGTTGCTGATTTGGCATGGCAATCACCACCCGGATGGGGGGCAGTTGTTTTACCCTCTGGACAATCAACCCTTTATCGTTGCGCTGGCCAAGACTGGTGACGACATGAAGCCCGAAGATTGGGTGGCCTTCTATTGCGACGGTACTTTTGGCGTATGCCTTGATGCGAGTATTTGGCACGAGGCCATCACTCCACTGGTGCCCAAGGCTCGGTTTTTCGACAAACAGGGTGCTGTTCATGCGCGGGTCAGCGCAGATTTCCCCAAGGAGTTTGGGGTGCTGTTATCGATACCACTGGACCTGACAAAGATGCAGGAAGGGTGACCTCCGCAGGTCTGTAAGTCTAGAGTGACTGTGTGTGTTAACCCTGACAGTGGAGGCGCTGATGCGCCACTGGATGTCTCGGCCCCTCTCTTGGAGAGGGGCCTCGGGCTTGTTGCTATGTGAATTGGTTTTCAACTGCCCATCAGAGCCGCATCAAATGGATAGGTGGTCAGGGATTCAAACCCGTCTGAGGTGATCAGTACTTGATCCTCTAGTTTGATGGAAAAATCACCGCCAACCTCGCCGACACAGGCCTCGACACAGAGTACCATGCCCGGTTCCAGTGGGTAGTCATAGGCGCCTGCCACTGCCTTGTCCGGATAAGCCACCAGCGGCCATTCATCACACAGTCCCACTCCGTGCATAAGGCATCCATATTTCTGCTCCTGAAATTTGTCATCCAGGCGATGGCAGTTGGCCGTCAGTTCGGGGATCATGACGCCAGGTTTCAACATTTCCATATTGGTCATGATGTGTTCATGGGCGTGGCGCATTGCATAGACCATATCGGTGCGCGGTTTTTGATCGCCAATCCACCAACTGCGTGAGATGTCGATGCAGATGCCATACGATCCAATCAGGTCTGTATCGAACGAGATGATCTCGTTTTGTTGCGTTATCCGTGGGCCGCATTCCTGAAACCATGGGTTGGTGCGCTGACCTGAGGAGAGCAGCCGTGTTTCGATCCACTCACCGCCACGGCGAATGTTTTCGGCATGTAAAATGGCCCAGATGTCATCCTCGGATGTTTTGCCGTCGCCAACATTGGCCCTTGCAAAGTGCTCCATTTCCGCCACGGCAGTTTCGCAAGCGTGATTGGCGCACCGCATGGCGAGAATCTCGTCCTCGCCCTTGATGGCGCGGGTCTTTTCTGTGACCTCCTCGCCTTCCAGGATCTCAAACCCCTGCGCCTCGAGACTGCGCAGCCCGTGTAGCATGATCTTGTCGACCGCCAGGCGTTTGTTGTCGCCTGCGTGCTCCTGCATCAGAACGCGCACCTCGTTGGCAAAGACATCTGCTGCTACATCCACCTTGTCGCCGCGATCAAAGTAGAACAGGTCAGCGCCTGATCTCTGCTCGCGGACCAGCGGGTTGAACGTCGACAGGAAGGGAGAGTTTTTATAGTCCCAGATCACCATATAGCCGTCGGCGCAGAGCAGGACTGCGCGGAACGGATTATGGCTATTCCACAACTGCATGTTGGTGCTGTCAGTGGCGTAGCGGATGTTCAACGGGTCGAACATCAGCAGCCCACCATAGCCGCGATCTGCGATTGCCTGGGTTAGCCGCTGCCAGCGAAATTTCCGCATCCGGTCCAAATTTGGCAATTGCAGTCCGGCCGTTTCCCATTCAGATAATGCAAGTTGAGACGGGCCGATTTCGATCCGGTTGTTGTCGTTAGGGCTACCGTCGCCCAGTTTTGCCCCACGGCTGGGATCAATTTTGCGAATATCACGAAAATGCTCGGTCATTGTGGTTCTCTCTAGCGGCATAGTTGCGATCACTCTGCAGGGCCGCTCCCGACGAATCCGTGCTGAATGCGACCCGGTATGCAGTCGTTTTTGCCCTATAGCTTAATGGGCTGAGATCATCGTTCTGGATTTCTTATAGCCATCGCGCGACGGTTGGTAACTCTCTATGGGGCTGGCAATACGGGACGGGAATGATATGCCGGTAACATGGAACCGATCTTGCAAAAACAAATCCCCTTTAATCCGCTGCAGGCACAGAATTTACCGGGAATACAGCCGCTTGCGCCTCAGGACTGGCTCATGCCGGATGATGCCTTTGCGGCTCAGATGGCGGCGCGAGAGCAGCTTCTTGATAGTCACCGGGATGATGTTTTGATGTTGGATGCCGAGGCGATGCCTGCGGCTCAGGAATTGCTGGGGATGGTGCTGGATCAGTTGTATTCTCGGGATGTTGGCCAGGTCCAACGCGCTGATGGGCAGATGGTTGATCTGGATTGGCTGGACCCGCTGGCGACATTGGGACGTATCACTCAGCAGGATTTTTGTATCCTGCAAAAGCGCGGCGATGAACATGTTATGACTGGCGCGGTGCTGTGCTTTCCAGCCAGTTGGAGGCTGTCAGAGAAATTTCTAGCCCCGCTGACGGGTATTCACGCGCCGGTTGATAGTTATAACGCAAGCATTGCGGCGCGGGTTCAGCGGTTGTTTGATGGGGTGCAGACGGGGCGCCCATTGTGGCGGTTCAATGGATTATGGTACCGGAATCCGGCGCTAAACCAGCCGCGTAGCCAATATGAGGCACGCGACGAGATCCATGATGCCGAGGCCAAATACCTGCGCAGTGAAAAGCAAATGATCCTGCGTCTACCTCAAACCCGAGCCGTGGTTTTTTGTATTCACACTTACGTGCTGGACCGGGCGGATGTGCTGGCGCAATGGGGTGATCCGCCGGCCATCTAAGGGGGCGCTGCCCCTAAATCACGCCTGAGCTATGCAATAAAAGTGCAAAAGTAGTCAATGGCGGGATCGGCGAGACAACGCGCAACTCATGGCTACGCATTAAGCTGCCGGCCCAAGTTGCAAGCCGTTGATACGGAACAGGTTTGGTGACCTGCACTGCTGGATGATAGGGGCTTTTCTGAATTTGGGCGCAATGCAGCTCCAGCTCTATGGCGGTCTCTTCGATGGGGGCAAAGCGGTCGCTCCCGGATATCTTTGGCTGCGGGTGCAGGGGCCTGATTTTGGCAAACACTCCTAGGAACTGTTTCCGTGTCAGGGTGACGCTGGTGTCCATCCACTCTATGTATTCGGCACCCAATTCGTTGACCAATCGGTACAGCATGACTGCCATCAACATCTCGCTGAGCTCTTTGTCACAATAGCTGGGAAAATTGGGCTGCAGAGAAATTTCTACCTTTTGCAGGTTAGGTCGAAGCTTGGCCCCATTCGGGACTTTTGGCTTTTCTGCCATTCGCAATACCAAGCGATACTGATCACTGGCTAGCGCAATTGCATCGTCTGCACGGGCACTGAACTGATCGACCGAATGGCCGTATTCTTCCAGCATGTCGGCAATGATACAGCTGCATTTTGCCAATGCGCTGCTGGGAGTGCCGTAGTAAAATAATCCACCGTGAAATTTTGTTGTACTTGCCACCGTCAGGATCCTCCGCTCAGGTTGCTTCTTAGGAAACAATAGAACTTGAAAAAGCTGAAAGTGAGGCAGGTTGGTCGAAAATACTAAAAGATTGTTTCCAAATCCGGGAAGAGAACAATTTGTCAAAATGTTGTATTTTTTCAAGTGTTTGACGGGAGTGTTTCGGTTTTGACGGTAGAATTGCGGCCGAACAGAGGCGAAGAGTGGCCACATTGCCGCCTAACCTGTTAGAGACGCGCCATTATCTCAGGCCTTCACAAATGTGCTGTTTCGCTCGATACCGCTCAACAAGTCATGTTCTGCAATGTCGAGCGTCAACCGCGCCATTCAGCGGTCGATACCTGCGCCCATTATCGCCAGTGACTGTTGATAGACCGTGGCCGCGTTCCACTGCTTCAGGACTTCATAATTGGGTTCACCGGGTTGATAGCCTTTACCCTTTTTCCAACCCTTTTTGCGCAGGTAGTTTGCGGTCGAGGCCAGCGCGTCTGCCATGTCGTAGAAATCAACCCGACCATCGCCGCCCCAGTCCACACCGTATTGCAAGGCATTGCCGGGCAGAAATTGAGTATGCCCCAGCTCACCATGCTTGGCCCCCTGAGTGGCAGGGGTAATCGCGCCTTGATCAACCAGTTTGAGTGCACCAATCGCGTGCGGCACAAAGAAATCGGATCGGCGACAATCATAAGCCAGAGTAGTGATCGCGGGCACAATCTGGCTGTCCCCCATGAAATGGCCAAAGGCGGTTTCCATACCGTGAATGGCAATCAGCACCCCGGCAGGCACTCCGTATTTCTTTTCCAGAGCGGCGTAGAAATTGGGGTTGCGCGCCTTACGCTTGCGGCCCTGAGCCACAATGGTGGTCGAGCCGCGGATTTCCATGAACTTCTCGAGCGTATAGCGGAAACTCTTTTGGTTGCGGTCTGCCGATATGGTGCGACTGGCATATTGCGCATTTGCCAAGGCCCGCAGTCCTGGCTTTTTCACCCCAGCGCGTTTGGCTTCACGGGCAAAATCATCTTTCCAGGCGGAAAACCCAGCCGAGGTATTGCCGCAGGGCGCAGCAAGGGCAGGGACCGAAAGGCCGACACAGAATAGGGCAGACAGCAGGGAGGGGTGCATAAAACCAGCTTTCACTAAAATGAACTCTGTTGAGCCTAGTGCCCTGAATCTGAAAAACCATGGGAATTATCCCAAGGCGCCATCATCACCCCTTATGAAAAGGCCGTCGCAGCAGAGATTGCCAAGCCGGCAGCCACGGCGGTCATCGCATTTGCTTTGTGCACGCGCGCGTCTGGGCAAAGTTGGCGCATCTGCTGTTCCACCACCGCCATCAAAGAGGAACCGCCAACCAGAACAATTCGATCAACCTGATCGGTACTGAGACCCGCCAGTTTCAGTGTCTCAGACGCGCCGGTAGCGATCTCCTGCACCTGGGTTTGTAGGGAGGACTGAAGGACCTCGGCAGTCAACGGCACCATCAACCCGCGTTCTAACTCTTTCAAATCGATGCGCGGGGCAGGGTGATCGGGTTGATTGCTCTGAATTTTGCCTCGCTCCACAGCAAAGGCAACGTCATGGCCCAACTCGTCCTCCAGTACCGTCACCAGCCGCGCCAGTTTGTCCGGTTCGGCGGCATTGTTGGCGAGGTCACGCGCCTTGTGGCGGCTGTCGGCGGCATAAAGGAACGGGATCATTTGCCAAGTGGCCAGATCGTTGAATATCTTGGCAGGCGCGGGCAGGGTGCCAAGGCCAAAGGCATTGCGGATGGCGCTGCCGCGCCCCAGCAGAGGCATCACATGGTCGATGCTCAACCGGCGGTCAAAATCGGTGCCACCAATGCGCAGCCCGTAGCTGGCCAGAATTTCAGTTTCTCCGGTGTCTTGCTGGCGAAACAGCGAAAAATCTGAGGTACCACCGCCGATATCGACAATCATCCCGATGCCTGCGTCAGGAACTGTCGCGCGGGCGGCGGCTTCGGGCTCATACATAAAGCGCACATCTTGAAAACCTGCTGCAAGATAGCAGTCGCGCAGATCGATCTCGGCCTGAGCGTTGCGGGCCTCATCTTTGCTGTGGAACCGCACCGGGCGACCTGACAGCGCATGGGTGAACTCCTGATAGGTGGCGGCTTCGGCCCGGGACTTAACTTCACGCAGAAAGCGGGCGATGATTTCGATGAAATCAATTCGCTCACCATGGATCCGCCGCTCCTCACGCAACAGCGGTGTTCCCAGCAGGCTTTTGAGTGCCCGCATGAACCGGCCTTCCTCGCCCGCGATCAGGGCCTGTGTGGCGCTGGCTCCAATCCGCATCCGGCGCGGTTGTTCTTCAAAGAACACTGCTGTCGGCAGGGTGGTTTGCCCCGGTTCCAGCTCTACCAACCAGGGCCGCCCGTTGACGGCTATCCCAGCAGCGGAATTGGAGGTTCCAAAATCAATGCCAAGGGTATTTGGGGCGCTCATCGTAGGTTCCTGTCAACAGCGGGGAAGCGCGGGGATACAGGGGCTGCGTCGATGGTTCAAGGGGCTATGTGGGGGGAGAGATATACATTGAGCTTGCAGGTCTGTGGTGCTGATCACTCAGTCATTTGGCACTCATACAATTTGATTGGCTGGCAGCCCGTTTTGCTTGTTGGCGTTCGGTGGTCGGGGCTCGTGTGTAGTGGATACCGACCAATTCCGGGGCCCAGCGTGATAAGATCATTTTGTGAAAACCCAATCGGGCACTTAGGCGCGGAGGTAGACTTGTTGCAGCTGAAATCAGTTATTGGTCATCCCATGGGGAATCGAAAAAGGCGCCCCAAAGGGACGCCTTGATTCTCAGGTGTAGGGTGCGTGCTGGCACGCACCAGCGGCTTTAGCAGCTGTAATACATGCCGAATTCAACCGGGTGTGGTGTGTGTTCGAACAGTTCAACTTCTTCCATTTTGAGGGCAATGTAGCCTTCGATCTGGTCTTTGGTGAACACGTCGCCCTGCACCAAGAAATCGTGGTCTGCTGCCAGGCAGTCCAAAGCTTCGCGCAAGCTACCACATACTGTTGGGATGCCTTCCAACTCTTCTGCTGGCAGGTCGTACAAGTTCTTGTCCATGGCTTCGCCAGGGTTGATCTTGTTCTTGATGCCGTCGAGGCCAGCCATCAACAGGGCCGCAAAGCACAGGTAAGGGTTGGCGGCTGGATCAGGGAAACGAGCTTCAACGCGCTTGGCCTTGGGCGACTCGGTCCATGGAATGCGAACACAGCCCGAGCGGTTACGAGCCGAGTAGGCGCGCAGAACAGGAGCCTCGAAACCAGGGATCAGACGCTTGTAGCTGTTGGTCGCCGGGTTGGTAAAGGCGTTCAAGGTTTTGGCGTGCTTCAGAATGCCACCGATGAAGAACAGGGCTTCGTCGGACAGATCAGCGTATTTGTCGCCAGCAAACAGCGGCTTGCCGTCTTTCCAGATCGACATGTTCACGTGCATGCCCGTGCCGTTGTCACCGTAAATCGGCTTGGGCATAAAGGTCGCGGATTTGCCATAGGCATGAGCCACATTGTGGATCACATACTTATATTTCTGCAGCTCGTCGGCTTGTTTGGTCAGGCTGTCAAAGATCAAGCCCAACTCGTGCTGGCAAGAGCCAACCTCGTGGTGGTGCTTGTCGACCTTCATGCCAAGACGCTTCATGGTCGACAGCATTTCCGAACGCAGGTCCTGGGATTCATCAATGGGGTTGACTGGGAAATAGCCGCCCTTGATGCCGGGACGGTGGCCCATGTTGCCCATTTCGTACTCGGTGTCTGTATTCCACGACGCATCGGAAGCGTCGACTTCGTAAGACACTTTGTTGATGGTGTTGCTAAAGCGGACATCGTCAAACAGGAAGAATTCGGCTTCGGGGCCCATGTAGGCCACATCACCGATGCCAGTTGATTTCAGATAGGCTTCGGCTTTTTGCGCCGTGCCGCGCGGGTCACGCTCGTAGGATTCACCAGTGTCGGGCTCGACGATCGAACAGTGAATGCACAGGGTTTTTTCTGCATAAAACGGATCGATATAGGCACTGGTGGTGTCCGGGATCAATTTCATGTCGGAGTTTTCGATCGACTTCCAGCCTTCGATCGACGAGCCGTCGAACATAAAGCCTTCTTCGAGAAAATCTTCATCAACCAGGTCCACGTCGACCGTTACGTGCTGCAATTTGCCACGAACGTCGGTGAACCGGATGTCGACATAAGCCACATCATCGTCTTTGAGTGTCTTGAGAACTGCGTCTACGCTCATCCCCTGGGTCCTTTTGGTTTGGATAGTCAATATATGTGAATGCTGTAAGTTACAGCGCGTCCGATCCGGTCTCGCCGGTCCGAATGCGAATGGCTTGTTCGACGGTTGAGACAAAAATCTTGCCGTCGCCGATCTTGTCGGTCTTGGCCGCGTCTACGATGGCTTCGATGGCGGCGTCGACCTGATCGTCGTCCAACACCACTTCGACTTTCACCTTGGGCAGAAAATCCACCACATATTCGGCGCCGCGATACAATTCGGTGTGGCCTTTCTGACGGCCAAAGCCCTTGACCTCGATGACCGAGAGCCCCTGTACACCGACGTCTTGCAACGCTTCCTTCACCTCGTCCAGTTTGAACGGTTTGATGATGGCTTCGATTTTTTTCATTCTCGGGGCTCCTCACACCTTGTCGCGAACGGTCAGATCACTTCTTGTTAGGAACAGCAATGTTTAGCTGAGCGTGAGAAGAAAAAACTCCATTTTCTCGGCACGTGATTGCCTGCTTTGGTGGCGTTGTGCTGTTTTTTTGTGCGAAATTGAATCGATGAGGCCTTGAGATGAGTGAACTGTTAACGGCTGCCCAAATGAGGGGGATTGAGCAGGCCGCGATTGAGTCTGGCGAAGTGACCGGGCTGGAGCTGATGGAGCGAGCAGGGCAGGGCGTGGTCGAGGCGATTTTGGAAGAGTGGCCGGAGTTAGACACTCCCGCCCGATTTCATGGCAATAGCCCATGGGCTCGATGGTCACGATTTTGGGCAAGAAGAAATAGAAAAACTCTTTGCGCAGGTGTGTTATGCGGGCCCGGCAACAATGGTGGAGACGGCTTCGTCATAGCCAAACTTCTTGCTGACAGGGGGTGGAAGGTCGAGGTGTTGTTTCTTGGCCCGCCTTCAAGGCAGCCACCGGACGCAAGGATCTGCGGTAAACGGTGGTTCCGAGCTTATCGGAAAATGCACGTGATTTCTCCCTTGGGACACCGCGACAGCAGGCTGTCAGACACTCGGTTTGACATATTTGTCGACGCGCTTTTTGGAACCGGCTTGTCGCGTCCTCTACCAAAGGAGGTTACGGAACTTTTTAACAATTTTCGTTATGAAAGAAACTGGCAGGACAACAAGCTGATCGCAGTCGATATCCTTAGTGGCCTTGATTGCGACACGGGTCAGGCGCTTTCGGAACTGCCTTTGGCAGCAGATCTGACTGTCACATTTCATCAGTTGAAGCGCGGCCATGTAAATGGTGAGTGTTCCGATATGTGTGGTAAGGTGATTGTAAAGGATATTGGTCTTTAAGTCTCTGAGCGAATTGATTTGAGGTGCGTGGTATAGTTTATGGAACAAGATGTTCAGACAGTTGATTGCAAACAGTCGATTGCAAATCTCCTATCGAAAGCAGGAGATGGTCACAAATATTCCCATGGCCACGCCCTTGTCCTCTCTGGGGGCCATGGAAACACAGGCGCCGCCCGCTTGGCCGCTCGTGGGGCTCTGCGTATTGGGGCGGGGCTGGTCACTTTGGGTTCCCCACGCTCAGCGATGTTTGAAAATGCCGCCAACCTGACCTCGATCATGCTGCGACAAATCGACGGAGCAGCAGGATTGAGAGAGTTGCTTGAAGATGCGCGGTTTAATGCCCTGTGTCTGGGGCCTGGCCTCGGCATTCGGGCCGATACTCAGGCGTTGGTTTTGACGGTGCTAAAGGAAAAGCGACCAACTGTTTTGGATGCGGACGCATTGAACCGGTTTAGCGCCAAGCCAGAGGTCTTGTTTGACGTCTTACATAAGGACTGTGTGATTACGCCCCACGGTGGTGAGTTCACCCGGCTGTTCCCGGATATTGCTGAGAAGCTGGCTGCGCCTACGACCAGTGGCCCGTCCTATTCCAAAGTCGATGCCACGCGCGAGGCTGCAGGGCGGGCAGGTTGCGTGGTCGTGTTCAAGGGGCCGGACACAGTTATTGCAACCCCGGATGGGCACTGTTCAATTAATTCGGCACAGTACGAACGCTCGGCCCCCTGGTTGGCCACTGCCGGGTCAGGTGACGTCTTGGCTGGATTCATTGCCGGCCTGATGGCGCGCGGACTTGCGCCGATGCAGGCGGCGGAAACGGGGGCTTGGTTGCATGTGGAATGTGCCCGCAAGTTTGGCCCCGGCCTGATTGCCGAAGATCTGGCGGATCAACTGCCGTCAGTGTTTCGGGATCTTGGTCTCTAAGCTGCCGGACGCAGGTCAATAGCTGGATCGGTGGAGCCTGCCACCTCCAGCCCGCCCGCATAGATCACCTGTTCGTGCTCCATCTGCAGGGTGTAGAGCTCAAGAACCTGCAGGCCCTGATCGCGGATAAATTCTCCATCCACCAGGGCAGAGACCGGAACCATCGCCTGATCACAGCCAAATAGGGCCTGTGCACGCCAATCACGGATCAGGATTTGCTGGTCGGCAGGTAAGACCATGTCACTGTCGGGGCGGGTATCGCCCAGCGATCCCGCGGCAATGGAAATCGCCCGCAACAGCACACGGTGTCGCGCCACCGCCTGAACTTGTACCAACCCAGCACCGCGGGTGATGACGTGGTCGCCTGGCCGGATGTCCTGTACTACAACTTCACCGGTCCGTGTCAGCACGACGGTGCCATGCAACAATCCGGACATCGGACCGGAGGTTACCGACGAAGTGCTTTGCTCCATACGCGGATTCGGACTCCGCGCAGGCCTGTTGGGCTGCGTTTTCATGGCGTTCTCGCTCTGTCTGCCTCAGTATTTTTTTCGTTAGAATGTGGCATAGTCATGCTGTTGTCGCGGTCTTTTATTGCCAAATGTTAACAATCCATAAAAACATCGAATATTGTTGCCGCCGTACCATATGTCACGAAGATGACGATTTGCTCTCGCATCCTAGAGAAAGCTTTGCTATCAGCGCCGCACACTAGGGAAGTTCTTGGTGATAACGTGCGGGTGTGGCGGAATTGGTAGACGCACCAGATTTAGGTTCTGGCGCCGCGAGGCGTGGGGGTTCGAGTCCCTTCACCCGCACCATTAATCTATAAAACACACATTTTTTCAAAAGTTGACGTGGGAATGGAAGATATCATTCCACCTTTCCGTTTCCCCGTTTTACGTTTTGAATCATCGCGGATACTGACGTCCTATCAGCAGGATGACCGGTAATCAGGCGGTTTTAAGAAGATGGCTGGTCTTCACGAACAAGGCGACTTGGAGTGCGGGCGGAAAGTCGTCGTTCGCTGCGGTCTTTGCCAACGGCAGCTATGTGCGGCGGTTTCAACGGGTCGAGGCAACACTTTAGTCTTTATGGAAAGATGGAGTGTAAATCATGGCCTATCGCCGCAGACATTTTTTTACAGATAAACAGAAGTCAGAGATCTGGGATCGTTGGCAACGCGGAGAGTCGATGAGTTCGATTGGACGTGGATTTGATCGTGCATCATCATCAATTTATCCGCTGCTGGCGCGCACCGGTGGTATCCGTCCACTAGATCGCATGAGGTCCCGTTTGGCTTTGAGTTTGGCATCCCTTCAAATCGGGCATCCTCGGTTCGCATGAATTGCATGGCTCTCTCCTTTGCAGCATGGTGGCGCAAAGACATGCATCCCATAGGACAGACATCATGCGCGCGATCACTTATTCCAAGCTTGGCACAGCCAAAGACGTTCTGCATCTGCAAAACCTGAATGACGTTGCACCCCAAACGGGCGAAGTGCGCGTGGCGCTGACCTTTTCCGGTGTGAATCCGTCAGACGTGAAATCGCGCAAAGGCCGTCCGGGATTGGAGCGGCCCGCCTTCGAGACCGTCATCCCGCATAGTGACGGC
>MAAC01016829.1_pt1 | contig 26039 bp, 19 predicted proteins | sample 1115981 | NCBI WGS metagenome assembly MAAC01 (sample SAMN04961126, study PRJNA320927) | seawater metagenome | isolation source: sample BD02T64 sea water enriched with oil for 64 days | place: USA:Gulf of Mexico | collected 2013-07-27
AAACGGAGACCATACCACATCACCAATAACAATAGCAAACTATTGGATCTACAGTTATATAAATGGATTATCAAGTGCTAGTTGGATACAGGAACTAGAAACAGGTTCTTTTGATCCTGGGGAAGGATATATTTTAAAAGGTCCGGGAGCTGCACAAAATTACACCTTTGTTGGAACTCCAAATGACGGAACCATAACCTCAACCATTAGCCCAGGTTTTTCAAGTCTACTTGGAAATCCATATCCGTCTGCTATAGACTCAGAAGCTTTTTTCACAACAAATGATGGAGTTGTAGAAACCTTATATTTTTGGGAACATACAGGAGATAGTGGAAACCATACCTTAGGTGGATATATTGGAGGCTACGGTTTAATAAATGCCTCAATGGGATTGCCAGGAACGGCTCCTTCTTATGATACGACTGGTGGTCGTGGAGAAGGTATTACCTATCACACTCCTGGAAGATATATTCCAATAGCACAAGGATTTTTTATTGAAGCCACTGGTACAGGAGGTACTGTTACTTTTAACAATTCCATGAGAGCAAATCAAAAAGAAATTGAAGATGGAGGAAGCGATTCTTTCTTCTTTAAAGGAAAAGCCACTACCCCATTACCCATATTAAAAATTGGATTTGATTATTTAAATGATCAAAATATTGAACTTCACAGACAAGTAGGTGTCTCGTTTAAATCTGGAAATACATTTCAAAGAGATGATGGTTTTGATAGTGAAGCTTTTGATGTAGATGTTTCTGACATTTACTTTAAATTTGATGGAAACAGAGAAAACTTTATCATTGCTGGATTGCAAGAAATTTCTGATGAGTTTGAGTTTCCTATTACTGTAAAAATTGGTACTTCAGGAACTTATAAATTTACTATTGATCAAAAGAAAAATATCAATAGAGATGTCTACCTTACAGATAAAGTGAGTGGTTTGAAATACGATTTAGCAAATTTAGTAGCACTAACAATAAATCCGGGGACATACCAAGATCGATTTTATATTTCATTTAGCCCTAAAACATTAGGGACAGACGATCAAATTTTAAACCAAGAAGTTGCTATTTATTATAATGGACAATCTAAAGAAGTTAAAGTTTTAAGAAAATCTAACATTATTGTACATCAAATAGAAATCTATAACTTATTAGGTCAGAAAGTTAAGAAATTGTCAAGTTTTAATCAAAACAACAAAGAAATTAGCTTATCTACAAACAGTTTACGCACCGCTGTGTACATTGTTAAAATAAGCACTGATAAAGGAACTATTTCAAAAAAATTGGTAATTAATTAATAAAAAACAAACTTTATTTAAAGTTGAGGCAGATTCATAATTTATGAATCTGCCATTTTTTTTGTACCTTAGTTATCGTATATGCTATGTCCAAAATTATTGTAACCAGCTTAATACTACAAAAAGAAAAAAATTATGCTAATAAAACATCAATCACAAACAAAATTTAGAGTAAAATCGTTTGTTCTTTTTTTACTTCCCATCGTTTTTATGTTTTTTAGTTTAGTGACGAATGCCCAAACACCAACAATACCTGGTACTGGTACTTCAGCAGACGTTTGTGGTACCTGTGCACCTACAGGTTGGAGTAATACTGGTGGTACTCCAGATATTTCCAACCAAAATATTGCAGGTGGTGGAGCAACACTTGGAGCAGGAGCTACATGGGTCAATGCACCGCTACCACTACCTCCACATGGAGACCCTCGTTGGATTACAATGAGAGATGTTGGAGATTTCAATAATCAAGTTGATGAAAATGTTACAACAACGATTACAGGATTAACCATAGGCAAACTATACAAAATTACTGTTTACGTAATGTCCTCATTTACAAACAATGATGGTGGAACTAATAACGATGCTTACTACGGAGGGAGTTATTTTGACCATTTTGATTATCAAATCGGAAGTTACCCAAGAGTAGAAATTGTGCTAAATACTGATTACCATGACAAATGGGTAAAAACAAATATTCTTTTTGTTGCAGATGCTACAAGCATGACGTTAACCATTTTCCCTGGAGATGATGCAATTACAAATAGCAATCCGCAAAATTTTGAAATTTTACATTTCTCTGTGGATGGTGTAAACGCAATTGAAAGAGTGGATACTGATGGTGATGGTATTTTTGACGATGAAGATATAGACGATGATAATGACGGTATTTTAGATACTATTGAAAATGGTGGAAATCCAAATGCAGATGATGATTCTGATGGTATCCCAAACTATCTTGATACCTCAGGATTAACAGACAATAACAATGATGGTACTCCAGATGAATATGACTTTGATGGTGATGGTATTCCAAATCATTTAGATTTAGATTCTGACAATGATGGAATTTTAGACAATGTAGAAGCACAAGGTTCTTCTGTTGTTTTACCCACTGGTTCTGTTGGAACAAATGGATTGTATGATATCTATGAAGATGTTAATGATAGTGGAACTTCAAATTTACCTTTAACAGATTCTGATACAGGAACTGGGTTTGATGACAATCCAGATTATTTAGATATCGATTCAGACCAAGATGGTATACCTGATAATATCGAAGCACAAACTACATTAGGTTACACAGCTCCTACTGGTGATGTTGGAGTTAATGGTGTAGATAGTTCTTACGAAAATGTAGACACCTATTCCCCAACAGCATTAACACCTGTAAATACAGATAATAGTGACAACCCCGACTATAGAGATACAGATGCAGATAATGACGGTATTTCTGATTTAGATGAAAGTGGTCTTGGAAATGTGATTAGCACCAGTGATGGTGATGGTGATGGGTTAAATAATAATCATGATAATACAGACACTAATAATGTTTCAAATTTTGACGCAACAAATGGAATCACAACCCCCTCTTCTGCATTTACAGATACAGACATAGATGTAAATTCTGGTGGTGATGTAGATTACCGTGATGATGTAAATGGATTAGATACTGATGGAGATAAAATACCCGATTCAGTAGATATAGATGATGATGACGATGGAATTCCAGATGATCAAGAATGTATAGATCAAGTTGTTGCAGACACATATGTAACAACTATAGTATTAGATCAAAGTGTAGGTCAGCAGGATAATGTTATTGGAAATAATACAAGTACTTCAGCAAGATTAAATAACATTAATGATGCATTAGGAGTTGGATTTGCAAGTGTTATACCAAGTGGTACAACTATAAGTCTTCTTTTATCTAAAAACAACAACAACAATAAGCAATTTAGAATAGAGCAAGCGGATGCATCTGGAGCAGCTTTGGGTACACCAAACACATTATTATACACTGCAACTACAACAGCAACTGAAATTTCTTATACTCTAACAGTTGCGACACAGTACATAAGAATTTCCATGTCTATAGAAGACGGTAATGGACGTGGACAAGTTCATAGAATAACGGTTCCAGGAGGAACTATTTGTGTTGATATAGATACAGATGGAGATGGTATTGTAGATCGTTTAGATATCGATTCTGATAATGACGGGATTCTTGATAACATTGAAGCGCAATCTACTGCTGGTTATATTGCTAAATTAGGAGTTGATAGCGATAATGATGGTTTGGATGATGCCTATGATGATAATTTAAGCGGTGCTTCTGGTTCTAATGGAATTACAAAAGCTGAACTTATTAATACAGATGGGGCCTTAACCAATTCAGATACCATACCTGATTATTTAGACATTGATTCTGACAATGATGGAATACCAGATAATATTGAAGCACAAACAACCTTAACCTATATTGCTCCAAACGGTGTAACAAAAGGCAACGGAATGGACAGTGCATATAGTTTTAATGATTCATTCGCCAATACAGGCCTATCCTCTAGCCTAGTCAACACAGATGGGGATGCAGAACCAGACTATAGAGATACAGATGCTGATGGTGACACTACCAATGATGATGCTGAAGGACTTACTGGATCACCTGCCTTTACAGGTACAGATACTGACGGAGATGGTTTAGATGATGGCTATGAACATGGATCGACCAATGATGGATTTATTGTAAATGACGGAATAACCGATCCTGAAACTTCTGGACTTATTGATGTAGATGTTGATGTTTTAACAGGAGGTGATCTCGATTACAGAGACACTTTAGTCGGTTCAGATACAGATGGAGACGGTATAGTAGATGCTGTTGATTTAGATGATGACAATGATGGTATATTAGATACGGTAGAAGGTAGTGGTGATTTTGATGGAGATGGAATTATCAATTCATTAGATTTAGATTCAGATGGAGATGGTATTTTAGATATCATTGAGTCGCAACCATCAACTGGTGCTATTGTTTTATCAGGAAATGATAATGACAATGATGGATTAGATGATAATTTTGATGCAGATGATAATAACACCGACAATTTAATTTCTGCGGGTATTACTCCACATATTACAACAGCTACAGATACAACACCAGATTATTTAGATATTGATACAGATGATGATGGAATTCCAGACAATGTAGAAGCACAATCCACCTTAGGATATGCTGTTCCAACAGGTAACGTAGGATTAAATGGTGTAGACACAGCCTATGAAAATAACGACACATTTAACCCTACAGGAATAACAATACTAAACACCGATACGGCATTAAGTAATAATGCAGATACATTACCCGATTACAGAGATACAGATGCTGATGGAGATGGAGTTCTTGATTCTACAGAAAGTGGGATCATTCCAAATGCAGGCTCTTTAGGTACTGACTCAGATGGTGATGGCTTGGATGATATTTATGAAGGTGCAGATAAAACTGCTGGAGAAGCATATGATGTAAATGATGAAATTGACGATCCAAAAAACAATTTACTAGATGCAGATAATGATGGTAGTACAACAGGAGATGTAGATTATAGAGACATTAGTGTAATTTTAGACAATGACAACGATGGCATAATTGACTCGGTTGATTTAGATGATGATAATGATGGGATTTTAGATACTGTTGAAGGTACTGGTGACTCAGACGCTGACGGCGTAATAGATGCTTTTGATATCGATTCAGATAATGATGGGATTCCAGATAATATAGAAGCACAATCAACTACAGGATATATTAGCCCGAATAATGTTTTTGATGCCAACGGAGTCGACACAGCTTACACAGGAGGTTTGGTTCCAGTAAACACAGATACGCTAATAGGAAATAATGCAGATGGGATTCCTGATTATTTGGACACAGATTCTGATGGAGATGGAATTAATGATATTTCAGAAAACGGAATGGCAAATGTCATTAGCGGGATCGACTCTGATAACGACGGCTTAGATAACACTTTTGAAGGAAGCAGCGTTAATGATGACGATGTAAATGATGAAATTGACACCCCATTAACAGATTTACCGGATCAAGATTCTGATGCTAATATTGCCTATGTTGATAATGGTAACGGTGCAGATGATTATAACGATGTAGATTACAGAGATACCGATGACGATAGAACAGCTCAAGTTGCTGCTGGACATATTCTCTGGTTAAGGTCAGATATAGGCTTATCAAATTCTTTATGGGAAGATCAAACCGGAGCTGGGGCAACAAAGTTCGATGCAACTCCAAACAATTCACCTACCATTAATGCTAACGGATTAAACTTTAATCCTACAGCTGTGTTAAATGGTACCAACCAAGATTATCAAATTGCCAATGGTATTTTTGGATCTACAGCTAATAATGCATATGACGCAGTTTGGATCTATGGTGTAGGTACACGAACCTCTGGTACAACTGATGCTAACCTATTTTCTCATAATGTTGATGGAACTAATGTAATTTCATTGGTAACGCCAGATGCAAGTAATCTTTCTTTTACCCCAGGTATTGGAGGCAATACATTAACCACTGCGTATGGAGGTGCAAATGGTACATTTAATATTTGGAATGGTGGTTTTGATAACAACGACACAGCGCCTTCAGGTAGCCTAACTACCATCTATCGAGATGGATTGCAATTGGCTACAAACAACACTGCAGGTACTTTTGGAGGAGACAACGGAGATGCCTTTATTGGAAGCCTAAACGGAAGTACATTTATGGCAGGTGAAATTGCAGAAATAATGGTGTACACTTCTGTTCCTTCTAGTGCAAGACAACAACAGATACATTCATACTTAGCTATCAAATATGGTATTACATTAAATATGACTGATAATGATGGTACAATCGCAGAAGGTGATTATCTACTCGAAGACCTCTCTACAGTAGTATGGGATGAATCTGCCAATAGTACCTATCATAACGATGTTGCCGGTATCGGTAGAGATGACAACATGTTGTTATCTCAAAAACAGTCAAAATCAATTAATAACGATGCCGTTATCACTATTGGAATAAACAGTATTGCTGCCAATAATAGTTCAAACAACGGCGCTATTAATTCAAATAAATCTTTCCTTGTTTGGGGTAATAACAATGCTACTTTAACAAATTCAACAACCAAAACGTTAATTTGTGCGCCAGAAATTCAATTGGACAGAGTGTGGAAAATTATAGAAACAGGAAGCATAGGTACCGTTCAAATTGCAATAACAGAAGCAACCGTTGGATCCTTTAATATAAACACCGTATTAAATACTGTAAATACCATTAAGGTTTTAAAAGTTGCAGACGATGCAACCTTTTCAACCAATGTCAAACATTTACCTCTAACTTCAACAAATATAAATGGTACAAATCATCTCGTTGCTAATTTTGATTTTAACGGAACAAAATACTTTACCTATGCAGAAATAAACGGAATTTTCTGGAATGGTGATTCAGCCGCTTGGAAAGGCGGCGCCGGAACTAGTGAAGCTCCAAGTACCATTTCCGCAGATATTGATAAAGTCTTGGTAATAGACGCAGAGACCTCATTAAACAACACCTCTGTAATTAATGATGCTAATGTAGAGTGTGTATGGGTAAAACCAAATACAAAACTAGTAATAAATGATGGTCATTATTTAGAATTTGATGAAGATTTATTATTAGAAGGAGAGATTAGATTAATTGGTGATGCACAATTAGTACAAACACATACAGGTTTGTCAAATGTACAAGGTAACGGTAAACTATATAGAGATCAAAAATCACTTACTCCAAATGTATATAGATATAACTATTGGACATCTCCCGTAGTTGCTGCTTTGGGAAATACAACTTACACAGTTGCAGATGTAATGAAAGACGGTACAACACCTACCTCTGAAAGTTCTACACCAAAAGATATAACATTCACAAATTCGTATGATGGATCTCAAACAGATCCAATAACAATATCTCGATTTTAACGGAACAACTCGAGACGATTGGGTTCATAAGGGCGAAACTGGAAGTGTCAATATTGGTGAGGGATTCATTATGAAAAGTTCAGGTAGAAGTCCTCAAAATTTCACTTTTGTTGGAACTCCCAACGATGGTACCATCTCTAAAACTATAAATGGAGCAACTGCCTCATTAGTTGGGAACCCATACCCTAGCGTAATAGATACACAAAAATTTATTCAAGATAACAGTTCCGTAATTGATGGTACATTGTATTTCTGGGAACATACAGGAGAAAGCTCAACAGCTACTGTAACGGATGGGCATTTTAAATATGGGTATATAGGCGGATATTCACAGAGAAATGAAGCTATGGGTGTTGCCGCTAATTCTATTACAAATGGTACAGCAGGATTAGGAGATGCAAGCTATACTTCTCCTCCTCAGTATATCGCAGTAGGGCAAGGATTCTACGTTTCTGCTACCGCTAGTGGTGGTACTTTTTCTTTTGAAAATTCACAAAGAATTTATAGTGCAAATAATCATTTCTTTAAAGGAAATAATATTCAAGACAAAATCCCTAATTTTAAATTAGGATTTGACTATACAAATGATACAAATGCAAAAGTACACAGACAATTGGGTATCAATTTCAAAGAAGGAAACACCTTTAATTACGAAAGTGGTTTTGATAGCCAAACTTTTGACTTACAAGCAACTGATATGTATTGGGATTTTCCAAACATAACAACAAACCTTGTAATTGCAGGGGTTGGTGAATTAGATGCTCAGTTACAAATTCCTCTTGGAATTGCAATAGATTCTGATAAACCCGTTAAAATAATAATTGATGATAAAGAGAACATGGATGGATATAACATCTATCTAGTTGATTTATTAACCGGGCAAATTTTTAATCTTGAAACACCTAAAGAATTGAACTTGTCTAAAGGAACATATACAGATAGATTTGCACTTATTTTTGGAGGAACAGCATTAGGAATAGATGATGAAGAGATCTTAAATAAAATTTTAATCTATTCAGATAATTCAACGAATGATATTGTTATAAAAAACAATAATAACCAAACAATTAAAAAAGTAGCGCTTTATAATTTATTGGGTCAAAAAGTAAAAGAGTGGAAAAATTTAGAGCAAAAATTTGAAACCCGACTTTCTACAAATCAATTGTCATCTGCAGTATATGTGATTAAATTATCTACAGACAAAGGCAATATTTCTAAAAAAATTATCCTCAAATAATAGAGTAATCCTTCAGAGTTAAAATTAAAAGAGCTACTTATTTAAGTAGCTCTTTTAGTTTTATAATAGTAGAACTGATCTCTTCTTTCGTTGTATTCTTACTAAATGAGAATCTAACTGAAATGTCATTTGCGGCTGACTCCGAAAGTATTTCATCCAAAACATGAGAACCTTTACTACTTCCACTTTGACAAGCGCTACCACCAGAAACTGCTATCCCATTTAAGTCTAAGGTAAATAACAACATATCATTTGCATTAGAAAAACGTGTACTTAAAATGGTATAACTACTTTTAGTTAGACTAGAAGAATTTCCGTTAAAATTTATATCTGTAAAATTTGAATTTAATTCTGAAATAAACTCAGATTTCAATTCCGTTAAATAATCTGTATCAGCTTTCATATTTGAAATGGCAATATCCAATGCTTTTTCCATTCCTAAAATACTATGCACATTTTCTGTACTAGATCTAGCACCTTTCTCTTGATCTCCACCATGTAATAGTGGCTGAATTCCAAATCCTTTTTTAAAGTACGCAAAACCAACTCCTTTTGGACCATGAAACTTATGCGCACTAGCTGCAATAAAATCAATAGGTGTTTTTTGTAAATCAATCGCATAATGACCAATTGCTTGGACAGTGTCAGAATGGAATAATGCATTGTATTTCTTACAAAGATCAGAAACCAAATTGATTGGTAATAAATTTCCAATCTCATTATTTACATACATTAAGCTGACCATACATTTTTTATTATCAAATTGCTTCAATAGCAATTCCAAATGAATTAAATCAACGTCACCATTTTCATTAACGTCTACATAAACAATTTCTGTTTGATACGCCTCTTTTAAATAATCGCATGTGTGTAACACTGCATGATGCTCTATTTTAGCCGTGATAATAACTTCTATATCTAAATTAGTAACAGCACTTTGAATAATCAAATTATCGGCTTCTGTACCTCCAGCTGTAAAAATTATTTCACTTGCAGTAACATTAAAATGCTTCGCAATATTTTTTCTTGCAGTTTCAACTGATGATTTTGCTTTTCTACCAAATTGATGAATTGATGATGGGTTTCCATTGTTATTCAACATGGATTGGCACATCACATCAATAACTTCTTTATCTATTGGTGTAGTAGCTGCATTATCTAAATAGATTGATTTCATTTGGCAAAAATAGGGATTATTAAGGGTTTTGAAAAATGTAAACTTCTGTAGCTCCTAGACCATATTTTTGATAGGAGGCATCGTAATGTTTTACTGGGTATTTCTGAAAAAGGAACTGTAATTCGGACTTTAAAACACCTTCTCCGACTCCATGTATAAATACAATTTTAGATATTTTTTTTTGAATTGCAAATTCTAATTTCCTTTTAGCAGTATCAATTTGTAAATTCAATATATCGTAATTGTCCAAACCCTTAGAAGACTTTACTAGCTGATTGATATGCAAATCTACTTCGAAAATAATCTCATTTTTTGTTTTCTTAAAAACTAATTTTCGATTATTGGTTCTTTCTGAAACTTTGTTCTGTAATAAGTGGTCACTAGCTTCATTATATTTTAACAATTGATTTTGATTGTTATCAATTTTCACTAATTCTGAAGTATCATAAAAGAACTCCATACCAGTCTCATCAATAATATACACACGGCTTCCTTCAATTTTAGTTACCCTCCCTTTTACAACATCATCTAAAACAGCAGCTATGTCTCCAATACAAAATTTCATTATTTTAACTTTAATTTAATTTAAAACGATTCTCTTTCAGTTATTTTTACACAAAAATATATAGATGATATTAGAAGACAACACAAAAGTTCAAAAATTCTTTGAAAACTCATATTCTAAAGGAAAAATTTCTAATGAGAGAAAGGGTCTTTTAATTGCTATTGCTAAAAAAACAAACGATGTTTTGTTACACACAGATTTAGGCATTCATTTAAATTTTATTTGCACACACAATTCAAGGAGAAGTCAATTGACACAAGTATGGGCATATTATGCGGCTATATATTTTGAATTACAACATGTAAAAACGTATTCTGGAGGAACTGCTATAACTTCTTTTCATAGAAACACCGTTAACACCTTACAAAAAGCTGGTTTTCATTTCAATGTCACTGAATTTAATCATCAAAACCCTAAGTATTTAATCCATTTTGATAAAAATATAGAACCGTTACTAGGATATTCAAAATTATATGATGATGCACATAATTCTGAACCATTTATTGCAATTACAACTTGTAGTAATGCTGATGAAAACTGCCCATTTATTCCCAGTGCTATTTGGCGATTTCATTTACCTTATAAGGACCCAAAAGAATTTGATAACACTAAAAAAGAAGAGAAAGCTTATTTAATCGCAAACCAACAAATTGCAGCAGAAATGTTCTTGCTATTTAATGAGTTAAAGAAATTACAGGCATAAATTAAACTACAATATCCTTATCATAAGGAATTTGCTTTAAAATATGATTTATTACATTAATTCTGGCTTCCGTTTTTCTATTTGCTCTAATCACTTTCCAAGGTGATTGATCTGTATTTGTTTTAGAAAACATTGCTTTTTTATACCCGGTATAATCCTCCCAAAGCTCTTGTGCTTTTTTATCCACCGCTGTCATTTTCCATTGTTTTAATGGATCACCTTTTATATCTGAAAAACGTTTTTCCTGTTCTTTCTTAGAAATTGACATGTAAATTTTCACCAAGTAAATACCTGATTCTGTTATCATTCGTTCAAAATCATTAACCTGATTCATAAAGATATCGTATTCTTCCTTGGTGCAAAATCCATTCACAGGTTCAACAACAGCTCTGTTGTACCAGCTTCTATCAAAAAAAACCATTTCACCTGCTTTTGGCAATTGATTTATATAGCGTTGAAAATACCATTGAGTTTGCTCATCTTCAGTTGGTTTTGCTAAGGCAACAATACGCATATGTCTAGGATTAATACGCTCTGTAATTCTACGAATCGCACCTCCTTTTCCGGCGGCATCTCTACCTTCAAAAATCACAATTATTTTTTCATTATTATTTATAGCCCAAGTTTGCAGCTTTATCAATTCCACTTGAAGCTTTTCTAATTTTCTTTCATAATCTACATATCTTACTGCCCTTTCAACATTAATTGGCTCTTTAGATAATAAGGCTAATAAGCCTTTTTTAGAATTTATCTTTTTTTCTATTAGAGGTATATTTATATTTTCCATTGTTAATCTATTTGATGTGCAGATCTAAAATATCGCATCACAATATTTGGATCAGGCAATAAAGTTGTATTTGCTAGTTTTTTTCCATCATAATCAAATTTAGATAATACGTATCTCATTGATTCCAATCTAGCAACTTTTTTGTCGTTTGTTTTAACAATCATCCAAGGGCTATAAGTAGTATGTGATTTACTAAACATTTCTTCTTTATAATCTGTGTAAGAATCCCATAATATTTGTCCTTTTTGATCTACGGGACTAAACTTCCATCTTTTTAAAGGTGTTCTTTTTCTTGCTTCAAACCTTTTTAATTGCTCATCTTTAGATATTGACAACCAGAATTTTATGATGATTAATCCATCTTCGTATAGCATATGTTCAAACTCTGGCACTTGTGTCATAAATTCTTTATACTGATTTTTCTCACAAAAACCCATTACTGGTTCTACTACTGCTCTGTTATACCAACTTCTATCAAAAAAAACAATCTCTCCAGGGTTTGGTAACTCTTTGATATAACGTTGAAAATACCATTGTCCTTTTTCAATATTTGTTGGCTTATTTAACGCCACCAATCTTGAAGTCCTAGGGTTTAAATGCTCCATAAAACGTCTAATATTCCCTCCTTTTCCAGCTGCATCTCTACCTTCAAAAATTACAGCAACTCTCTTGTTCTCTTTAACAATCCATCTTTGCAACTTCACCAATTCAATTTGTAAATCTCTGAGTTCGCTTTCGTAAACCAATGTAGATTTAATTTTTTGAAAAGGTTTCTTTTTGCTTTTTAAAATGGAAATTAGTTCTTTTTTAGTTTTAATATTTTGAACTTCATCAAAAGAAAGTAGTTCGTTTTTACTCATAAAAAAAATAAATTTTAGTCTTGCTTAAAACTACAAATATTTGATGAATTTAATGTTAAAAAAAGATGATATTCAGTTACAAATTCTATATTTGTTTATATGCGTATTCTTTCTTTTCTATTTCTTTTATCAATTCCTTTTTATAGTTTTTCACAAAACAGCTTCTCTAAAGAGATTAGTTTGCTTACAGACAATGACTTATACACATCTACCTATAGAGATAGGTATTACACCAATGGTATATTTCTAACTTTTAAAACTGTTACAAGTAGTAAAAATAAAAAATTAGCTAAAAAAATTCATTCTTATCAAGTTGGGCACATGATGTTTACTCCAATAAAAGCAACTTTAACTTTTGCAAACACTCATGATAGACCATTTGCAGGATATTTTTATGGTGAATACGGACAAAGTAGATTTTTCAATTCACAAAATGTTTTAATCACAAACGTACAAATTGGAGTTATAGGACCAAGTGCAAAGGGTCAAGGTCTTCAAAACTTCATGCATCAAATCTATAATTATCCAGAAGCTAAAGGATGGAAATATCAAATACACAATGCTTTTGCTATCAACTTAAATACAACATTTATTAAGTATTTCAAGAAAGTAAGTAGCTCACATTTTGATTTAAATAGCTATAACGAACTAAAAACAGGAACAATATTTACGAGCATTTCTACAGGGTTATATTCTCGAATTGGATTTAAAAAATTGCAAAACTCATCAAATACTGTCGCTTTTAATTCTAATCTAAATAACACACCTGTTCAAAGTTTTTCAGAATCTTTTATCTATGTAAAACCAATGATTAATTATGTTTTATATGATGCAACTATTCAAGGCAGCTTTTTAAATACTACAAGCCCCGTTACTTTTGATGTAATGCCAATTAATTTTTCTCTTGAATTAGGCTATAAATATTACTACAAACGGTTCTTATATGGGTATACTTTTCATTTTTACACTAAAAAACTAAAAAGCCTAAGAGCCTCTAAAAGCAACACTTACGGAAGCATTTACATAGGATATTACTTTAATTAATTTTCGAAATACTCATCTTTAAACCCTATTAAATATAGCGTCTCCTGAGCTCTTGTAGCCGCAGTATATAACCAACGTAAATACTCTGTATTAACACCTTCTGGTAAGTATGGCTGCTCAATAAAAACTTTTTTCCATTGCCCACCTTGAGATTTATGACAAGTCATGGCATATGAGAATTTCACTTGCAAAGCATTAAAAAACTTGTTATTCTTAATCGCTAGCAATTGTTTGTATTTCGATTTTTCATCAGCAAAATCTTCTTTTACTGCTTGGTATAATTTATTTGATTCTTCATAGGTTAAAGAAGGGGATTCACTTGTTAATGTATCTAATAATAAAACGGTATCGAAAGGTTTTTGATTCGGGTAATCAATCATTCTCACTTCAACTTCTGCAAATCGATATCCATATAATTCTTTGGTTGAATTGATTCTCATGATTTCACAAATATCACCATTGGCAATAAATCCAGCTTCTGATGCATCTTTTAACCAAAAATAATTATTCTTTACAACCATTACATAATCACCTGTAGAAATCTCATTTTCTTGACCTCTAACTTTTGTTCTTATTTGCTGATTGTATTGATTTGCTCTTTTATTAGATCGAACAATAAATGCAGTATCCTCTACTCCATTATTATCATAGGCACTCGTAATTGCATCTTCAATATCATACCCATCTTCTAAACGAATAATGTCTGGGAAATTTAAATCAAACTGAAAATTAGTTGCGTCGTTATCAATCAACATTCTTAAATGTGTTGCATTGGCTAAAATTCCAGAATTTTCATGCTGTCGCATTACTTCGTCCAGTTCAATTTCTGTCACATCTTTATGGTAATCTAGTTCTAAAATTCTAGCCTCTAAAGCTGGGCTAATGTTTAATTTTATTGGTGGCAACTGCGCAGTGTCTCCTATAAAAATAATTTTACAATTTTTACCAGAATACACATATGAAATTAAATCATCTAATAATGAGCCCGTTTCAAACAATTTTGCATTGGTCGGTTTATCAGGAATCATAGATGCTTCATCTATAATAAAAATAGTATTTGTATGTTTATTGGGCTGTATAACAAAATCTACAGAACCATTTTTTTGCTTTTTAGGAAAATATATTTTCTTGTGTATTGTGAGAGCCTGCCTTTTAGAATATCCAGAAATTACTTTGGCAGCTCTACCTGTTGGAGCTAGTAAAACAGCTTTCTGACCTACTTTCCAAAGAGAATTTACCACGGTACTTATGGTGGTCGTTTTTCCAGTACCAGCATATCCTTTGAGTAAAAATAAGGCACGATTGTTGTTGTCAAATATAAACCCCGTTAACTTGTTTAACAACTGATGTTGTTTTCTAGTTGGCTCAAAAGGAAACTTTTGAAGAAGTTCTTTATAAAAATCTGTTGTTGTTTCTATCATAAAAAATCAAAAGCCAAAGATAAGAATTGATTTATGCTTAAAAATTTTTATGATTAAAAAAAAATTGTAGATTTGCGAATAATCATTTAAAAAACTATACTAATGTTAATTACTATTATTGCCGCTATTATCGGTTACCGGTGTTTTTGCTTTTTTAATTGTAAAATATTTACCTTTAAAATTAAGACCAATACTTTCTATACTATTATTAGTATTAGCCGTTCTTTTAACTTGGAAAATTTATGATGGTGTTATGAAACCTATCAACTTTCATAAAAACAAAAAGGTAGTTTACGAAAAAGTAATTAAACAGTTAAAAATGATTAGAGATGGACAAGTTGCTCATAAAGAAGTTACTGGTACATATTCTAGTACAATTAGTGGATTGATTCAATTTATAGATACTGCACAATTAGCCTTAACTAATACTACGACAATTGTTGAGAAAGTTAACAAGGGTACAAAATGGCAACCACTTATGGTAGATGTAGAAAAAAGAGTTACAGATACAATTGGGTATGAACCTGTATTGTCTAGGTTTAAAAACAGAGATTACAAGAACATGGCAAGTGTTCCTGGTACGGATAAAGAATTTGATGTTCAGCTAGGTACTGTAGAAAAAGTAGCAGGTTTACAAGTAAATGTTTTCTTTGCTAGTGTAGCTAAAGTTGATATATTAAAAGGAATGGATGCTTCTTTGGTAAAACAAGAATTAGAAGCAAACACAACTGATGAAATAAAAGGAGAACTTGTTTCAGTTGGTTCTTTGAACGAAGTAACAACTGGTGGTAACTGGCCACCTTCTTATGATAAAAATGATCGTGCAAAAGAAGACGATAAATAATATTATAAAAGATAATTATAGAAAAGCATTATCCATCCAATTTAGTTTGGGTGGATTTTCTTTTTGTATCTCTAATGTAGAAACGAAAGAGATACAACATTTTACTGCCTATACTTTTGATATAACTAGTGCTACTCCAGAAGCTTTATTAACAGAGATAGAAATTCTTTATAAAGAGAATTCACTTTTAAAACAAGAGTTTGAAAGCATAACCATTATTCATCAAAACAACTTATCTACTTTAGTTCCTGCTCCATTATTTGACGAAAACGAATTGAATGTTTATTTAGATTACAATATTAAAACGCTAGCTAATGATTATGCTGCTTTTGATAATTTAGCTCAATTAGACATAAAAAATGTGTATATACCATATGTAAACATCAATAATTTTTTCTTTCAAAAATTTGGAGAGTTTGAATACAAACATCATGCAACTGTACTTATAGACAAGTTGATTCTACATTCTAAAAACAATTCAGAAAAACACTTCTTTGTAAATGTTACCAATAACAATTTTGACATTGTAGTTGTAGAAAATTCTAAATTATTATTCTATAATTCATTTTCGTTCAACACTAAAGAAGATTTTATTTATTATATCCTTTTTACTGCAGAACAACTACAATTAAATCCCGAAGAACTTATATTATTCTTTATTGGAGATATAGAAGAAGAATCTGAATTATACCATATTACATATCAATATTTAAGAAATGTAGATTTTATTAAAATTGACAATTCATTTTTTGATATTGAAAAAGACATTTCTAATCATACAAATTATATAACAACACCATAAATGCGTATAATTTCTGGAAAACATAAAGGAAGAAGATTATCTGCTCCGAAGAGCTTACCTGTTAGACCGACAACAGATATGGCAAAAGAATCATTATTTAATATTTTAAATAATCATTATTATTTTGAAAACTTAGATGTAATTGATCTTTTTACAGGAACCGGTAATATCAGTTTTGAATTTGCTTCTCGTGGCTCTAAAAACATCTATAGCATAGACAAACACTTTGGATGCATTAAATACGTACGTGAAACGGCAAAAGAGCTAGATTTAGACATTACTACATACAAGAGTGACGTATATAAGTTTTTAGAAAAAACACCTTTAAAAGGAGATGTTATTTTTGCTGACCCTCCTTATGATTTTGAAGAAGAACAATTTTTAAAGATTGTTGCTCTTATTTTTGAAAGAGAAATACTAAATCAAGAAGGAATACTTATTATTGAACATTCTAAACATACAGATTTATCTTCTCATACAAATTACAGCTATTCAAAAAGATACGGAGGAAATGTTTTTAGCTTTTTTGAGTATATTGAATAGCAAAAGACACATCTCATATGAAACACATTAATTCTTCAATCACCATTATTGTTTTTTGTCTATTCTTGAACGTATTTAATACAGATGCGCAACAAAAAGAGATCCCAAAAGAAAAACGTTTAGCTTGGTTTAAAGATGCTAAACTCGGTATTTTTATTCATTGGGGAATTTATGCTGTAAACGGGATTGATGAATCTTGGTCTTTCTACAACAATTACATTTCATATACAGATTATATGAAACAGTTAAATGGATTTACTGCCAAGAATTACAACCCCAATAAATGGGCTAAACTTATTAAAGAATCTGGTGCGAAATATACTATTATCACCACAAAGCATCATGACGGTGTTGCGCTATGGAACTCTAAATTTGGAACTCTAAATACCGTTAAAAAAACGCCTGCCAAAAAAGACCTGATAACACCTTTTGTAAAAGCTGTTCGGAAACAAAACTTAAAAATCGGACTGTATTATTCATTATTAGATTGGTCATACCCTAATTATCCAAACTTTACAAGAACAAAAAACAGGTATAAAAAAGATGAAAAAAGATGGACCGATTTCACAAAATATAACTTTGGACAATTGAATGAATTAGCAACATTTAATCCAGACTTATATTGGTTTGATGGTGACTGGGAGCAATCTGCAGAGAAATGGAAAGCTAAAGAAATCAGAAATCTATTATTATCAAAAACACCAAATACAATTATTAATTCTAGATTACAAGGGTATGGTGATTACGCAACACCAGAGCAAGGTATACCTATTACAAAACCAAAAAGTAAATTTTGGGAATTGTGTATGACAATGAACAACTCTTGGGGGTATCAGCCAAATGATAAAAACTACAAAACAGTAAATCAAATTATTAGAATTTTAGTTGACTGTATTAGTATGGGAGGCAACTTACTTTTAGATATTGCTCCAAAACCCGACGGGACAATTCCTACAGAGCAAGTGACAATTTTAAAAGGGTTAGGTAGATGGACCAATAAACATAAAGAAGCGATTTATGGCACAAGAGCCGGCATTCCGAAAGAGCATTTTAACGGGTATACGGCTTTATCAAAAGATAAAACTATTTTATATTTATATGTAGACAATAAACCCAACGGTCCTCTTTTAATTAAAGGATTAAAGAATAAGGTAAATAGAATTTGGGTTGTAGGTAACGGAACAAAATTATCTCATAAAGTAATAGGGAAACAATATTGGAGTTCAGTACCTGGAATGTTATATATAGATGTTCCTGAAAAGGTTCAAGACAAAGACGTTACTGTTATTGCAATATTATTGAAAGGAAAGATAAACCTATTTAGAGAAGAGGTAAAAGCAATTGAAAGCAATTAACTACAATATTGAGAATAACCAACTCGCTAACAAAAAAGAGGCTACAAATACGATAACAGCTATTATATATGTTTTTTTTGTTTTCATCTTACAATAGTGAATTAATGATATCATTAATTGAAATACCTTCTGCTTCCGCCTTATAATTTTTTACAACTCTATGTGATAATATCGGAAACGCAACCGCTTTAACATCTTCAATATCAGGTGAAAATTTACCTTTAATAGCTGCATTTGCTTTTGCTGCTAATATTAAATTTTGAGAAGCTCTTGGTCCTGCACCCCAATCAACATAATTCCTAACAAAATCAGAAACATTTTCTCCGTTTGGTCTTGTTTTAGCCACTAAAGACACTGCATATTCCACAACATTGTCTGCAACGGGGATTCTTCTAATTAGTTGTTGAATATCAAGGATTTCTTTTGCAGAAAAAATAGGAGAAACTTTTTGCGTTTTATTTGATGTAGTGCTTTTTACAACCTCAACTTCTTCTTCAAAAGTTGGATATTCTAAATTAATAGAAAACATAAAACGATCCAATTGAGCTTCTGGTAAAGGATATGTTCCTTCTTGCTCAATAGGGTTTTGTGTAGCTAGTACGTAAAAAGGTAAATCTAATTTATAATGATGTCCCGTAACAGTTACAGAACGTTCTTGCATTGCTTCTAAGAGTGCTGCTTGTGTTTTTGGCGGAGTTCTATTAATTTCATCAGCTAAAATGATATTGCTAAAAATTGGACCTTTTATAAAAGAGAATTTTCGGTTTTCATCTAATATTTCACTTCCCAAAATATCTGAAGGCATTAAATCTGGAGTAAACTGAATCCTTTTAAAATCAAGTCCTAATGCGTCAGAAACTGTATGAACCAATAATGTTTTTGCTAAACCCGGAACGCCAATTAATAATGAGTGCCCACCACAATATATAGATAATAAAACATAGTTAACAGCTTCATGTTGTCCAACTATTACTTTAGATATTTCTTTCTTTAACAGAGAAGTCTTCTCTACTAAATGTTCAATTGCAGTTACATCAGACATTAATGATTAGTTTTCTTTTCTCCAGTTTTTTTCAAACGTACACTTGTATTTATTACTAATTTTAATGTAAGTGTCTTTTATTTTTTCTTTAGACCATTTCGTAATGTTCTCTTCTTTTTTCTTTTGTAATGCAAGTTTTTGAACCTTCACATAGTCATTTACCAATGCTGCTTTATGCGTCAAGGTTCTATCCTTCATGTAGATGATTTTATACATTTTCTCACCTTGTTGAGTCTCATCATAATAAGGCTCAGTAATTTCTCCTTTTTTAGTATTGATTACTCGCGCATAAAGAGAAGGATCCATTCTGGTTAAATCAAAACGTGTCTCATTTGTTAATGGGTTAACTACAAGGCCATTATTACTTTTTGTGTCTTTATCTTCAGAATACTTTTTCACTGCTTCTGCAAAAGTAATTTTATCAAAAAGAATCTCTTTTCTAATATCAGAAATTTTCTTTTTTGCCTCTTCTAATTTAGAATTTAAAATTTCTGGCTGCATTAAGATATGTGATACAACTCTCGATTTTCCATTTATAGCGTGTAATTGAACGATATGATATCCAAAGTCAGTTTCAAAAGGCTCAGAAACCTGTCCAACATCTAAAGAAAATGCAACCTCTTTAAACTCTTTAATGAATTGTGTTTCTTTAGAAATTGCTCCTAGATTCCCTCCGTTTTGAGTAACAGTTGGGTCATCAGAATTTAAGATAGCTTTCATTTTAAAACTTGCTCCTCCTTCAATATCTTTTTTAATAGCTCCAAGCTTCTTTAATATTCTTTCTTTCTCTTCTTTTGTAGGCTTAGCATACAACACAATTTGAGCCATTTCTATTTCTGCCTGAAATTCTGGTAATTGATCCGTATCTTTTAAACTATTAAAATAAATACGTACTTCTTCAGGTGTAATATCAATTCCTTCGTTAATTTTTTCTTGTTCCTTTCTTACTAAGATGTTTTCCTTCTCAATGGTGAACAACTCTTTTCTTAAATCTGCTTCATCATTAAAGCCGTACGTTTCTACTACTTTTTCGATACTACCAAATTGTCTTGTGAAATAGGCTATATTTCTATTTACATTCGAAGACACTTCAGATTCAGTTACTAAAACACTGTCAATTACCGCATGATGCGATAATAATTTCTGTAACATTAACTGTTCTAACATTTCGCAATCAGAAATTTTAACTTTTCCTTCACTGCGTTGCTCTATATCTAATTTGAATTTTGCAATGTCAGAACTTAAAACAATATTTTTTCCAACAACCACATCTACTCCATCAATCTTACTCATTTGAGCACTCATTGTTAATGTAAACAAAGTTAAAATGAAAATTAGTAATGAGGAATTTTTAATACTCTTTAAAGTTTTTGTTCTGTATTGCATCGTTAATTAACGTTTTTTCTATATCTCTAATTAATTCTAGTTTCCTTTTATGTAAAATCATCTGTTTTATTGTTGGAGTGATATAGTTTAAAGGTGCTATATCGTTCCTTTTTAAAACACTTTTTACAGCCACCAAATATAGCCCTAAAGAATCTTCTTTTTGTATGAATTTTGATTTTTTTAACAATATTTCTTTCGGATTCTCTCTAAATTTTGGAATTTTTAACAAAACGTCTTCCACCTTGATCCAAGTTGAATCATTTAAGTTAACAACTTTGAAATTCAGCTCTTGATTTTCCAATGAAATTAAATCTTCATATTTGTTTGATTTAAACTGTTTTATTATTTCTTTTTGGTCTAAAATATCTTTACCAAAATGCAAGTATTTAATCTTTACCAGCTCTTCGTTTAATCTAAAATTTTTACGATTCAAGGTGTAATATTCCTCTATTTCATCTTGAGATATTATGGTATCTAATTGCTGTTTTATAAGCCGCTCTTTATAGCCGTTAATTAACAAGCTATTCTTATAATCTTGGACCAATTGGCTATAACTATCGTTTTCTGATCTTGATAAGTTTTCTTCTGCTCTTTTTCTTAATATTTCTTGAGTAGCCCAATTATTAATTATACTTTTTACGACTAGCAGACTATCTTTACCAGAGATATTTTCTGGAAGTAATTTTACTATATCTTTTTTATACAAAAACGAGTTATAAACCTTAGCTATTGGTCTGTCAACTTTAGCACTCTTCTTTTCAAAATCAAAAAATTGACATGAAACAAAAGTTGAGAGAAAACAGATATACAATAGTTTTTTAATCATTTTTTTTGTAGTATTTCACTATTTTTTTAAGTATTTTATTTTTTACTTTTACTTTATATTTCTCTTGTAGTCTTTTCAATAAATCTTCTTCTAAATAGTCTTGATAATCACTCATTACCAACCCTCTATTGCTTGACAATTCCTTAAAGGTATACTTTGTTTTATACCTATCAAAATAAGATTGTAATCCTTGTGTATTAGTAGTTGCCTTTTCCCAAACTTTATTCTGCATTAAATCAAATACGATCAAACCTTCTTTATACTCTTGTAATGTCCTTGCGAATTTAGGTTCTGTATGAACTAAGTTCTCTTTAAAGTAGTTTAATACTTCTTCATTTATAAACTCTTTAAACAATACATCAACTGGCTTATGTCTTCTATTTCGAATATAATCGTAAAAAACATGCTGTTTAACATTTTTTTTGTTGATCGTAATTAATGTTGCACCAAGTGAGTCTCTATTTTTTGCTCTGATGTTTTTGTTATCAAAAACCTTTTTAGAGGCTGTATTAATTAAGATTTTGTATTTCTTTTTAAGTTTATTTAACACAACTAAATCAGACATTCTTGCCCCTCCACTAGCTCTCACTTTACCTGTAAGTTCTGCTTTCAAATCTTTAAACGATTTTACTGGATGTTTTTTAAGAAGTTTTACAATATGCCATCCAAAGGTAGTTGCAAATGGTTTTGTCAATTCATTCACTTTCTTTAACTCAAACGATTTATCTTCAAAAATTTTCAGCATTCTTCCAATACCAAATTTTGGCAATCTCCCTGCATTAGAAACTGTACTGTTATCATTTGAATACTTTAAAACTAGTTTATTAAAATCCGCTCCATTCAATAAACCTGAATAAATGCTGTCAATTTTCTGCTTTCCTTTTATAGATTTATCCGTAATTAAAATATGCGCAACTTCAATTTCACCATCTGACAATTGTAAATCATTTACTTGTACAAAATGATATCCAAAACGTGTTCTAAAAGGCTTCGAGACTGCACCTACCTTAGTTTTATAAACAGTGTTTTCGAACTGATAGACCATTTTAAATGCAGTAAAGTACCCTAAATTTCCAAAATTATTCTTCACAGATTTATCATCCGAGTATTTAAGTGCAACTTTAGAAAATGGCTTCCCAGATAAAACTTCTTCTCTCGCTTTTATAATTTTATTATAAAATTGTAAGGTGTCTTTTGACAAAGTTCCTTTTGGAATTTTTACCAAAATATGACTTGCATTTACTTTATATTTTGTCCTATAATATGCATTTTTTATTAGTTTTTCTAAAAATGTACTATCTTGTAAATACGGGGCTATTAATTGATTTTTATAGGTTTCTATTTCTCTTTTATACGCTCTTGTTGCATCTAATTTTAAATACTGTGCTTCGGCTAGTTTTAGCTTAAACTTAATATATAATTCTAAATAATTTTCAACATCCTTCTGGCTGTCATCAACTAATAACGATAAGTTTTTCTCATACACATTTTTAAATTCTAAAACGGATACTGATGTGTTTTCTACCTTAAATAAAATATCAGAATCATTTTGTGAATACGCAAATGACGAAAAAACTATGAATACAACTAAAACCTTACTTTTCATATATTAAATTGTGTGAAATTTATAAAGAAATAATACCTTCTATTTTACCTGCTTGTTTATAATAAGAGATCACTTCATCAGAAGAAGCAAGCTCTACTTTTATTGAAACACTAACATATTTACCTGTTTTAGATTCTTTAGTGGTAATTTCAGCAAATGTATCTTTAAACAAAGATTCTATTTTTTCAACCTTTTTCCCTTCAGTAGGAACGATGAATTTATATAAATATTCTGCTGGAAATTTAGTTGTATTATCTAAACGATCTTTCAACTTTATGTAAAAATCTGCCTTATCACTCATTCTAAATTATTTTACTTTTATAATTACCACAAAATTACACTATATTATTATTTTTATTATAAGAATCCATTATTTTTGCCATATGCAACAAAAAATAGTTATCATTGGAGGGCCAGGAACAGGAAAATCTACTGTTTTAAATGAATTAATTTCTAGAGGCTTTCATTGTAAGCCAGAAATATCTAGAGAAGTTATTATCATGGCTCAAAAAAAGGGAATAGATCAGTTGTTTTTGACGGATCCTTTATTATTTAGCAAGCTTTTGCTAGAAGGTAGAGAACAACAATATATAGAAGCAGATAAAAGTAAAGATGAAATAGTTTTTTTTGATAGAGGAATCCCTGATGCTCATGCATACATGAATTACTCAAATACAGATTATCCAGATTATTTCATAGAAAAAAGCACTACCTATAAATACCAGAAAGTATTTATGTTACCGCCCTGGAAAGAAATTTTTGTATCTGACAATGAGCGTTACGAAAATTTTGAAATTGCGGTTGAGATTAATCATCATTTAAAAAAAACATATCAAGAAATTGGATATGACATCATAACAGTCCCTTTTGGTACTGTTAAAGAAAGAACAGATTTCATTTTAGATTCGCTCTAGTGCGATATATGACAAACACTTTACAAATATTAAAAACATATTGGAATCACAATTCTTTTAGAGCTCCTCAAGATAAAATAATTGAAGCGGTTTTAAATAATGAGAATGTGATTGCTCTTTTACCAACTGGAGGAGGAAAATCAGTCTGTTTTCAAATTCCCGCTTTGGCAAAAGACGGTGTATGTATTGTGGTTTCTCCACTAATTGCTTTAATGCAAGATCAGGTAGATTCTTTAAATGAAAAAGGAATTAAAGCTCTTGCATTAGTTTCTGGAACCGATCAAGATGACTTAATCGCACAGTTTGATAACATTAGGTTTGGAAACTATAAATTATTATATGTATCACCTGAAAGACTGCAATCAATATTTATTCAAGAAAAAATAAAACAACTAAATGTCAATTTAATTGCAATTGACGAAGCGCATTGTATTTCTGAATGGGGTCATGATTTTAGGCCTTCTTATAGAAATATAAATATTTTAAAGTCTATAAAACCAAATGCGCCAATTATTGCTTTAACTGCCACTGCAACTAAAAAAGTGATAGAAGACATTTCTAATTGTTTAGAACTTAACGATGTTTCAATATTTAAAAAATCATTTTATAGAGAGAATTTGGCCTATCAGTTTTTTAATACTGAAGATAAACTGCAACGATTAATGCAGATATGTACAAAAACTAAAGCGCCAATTATTATTTATGCAAGTAGTAGAAATAGGACAAAAGAAATTGCTAGCTTCTTAAATGCAAATAATTTTTATGCCAGCTATTATCATGGCGGATTAACACCGAGTCAAAAACAAACATCCTTTGACAACTGGATCTCTGAAAAAACACCAATTATTGTTGCTACAAATGCTTTTGGAATGGGAATTGACAAAAGTAATGTTAGAGTTGTTGTACATATCGACTTACCTAATAGTATAGAAAACTATATTCAAGAAGCTGGAAGGGCTGGAAGAGATGGTAAAAAGGCTTTTTCAGCTGTTTTATACAATTCAAATGATATTAGAATTTCTTTAGAAAAAATTAAAAATGCTTTTCCTTCTATTCAAGAAATAAAAAGCATTTATAAATCTCTTTTTCAAAACTATCAAATTGCAAACGGTGAGCTTTTAGAGGATAGTTTTGAGTTTAATTTACTTGAGTTTTGTAATACCTATACATACAACTCTGCAAAAGTAGATACTACTTTAAGACTTTTACATAATAATGGAGTTGTAGATATTTCTAATAATTACAACAAAAAATCTACCATTCAATTTCTAGCAAATAGCAACCAAGTATTGAATTACACCAAAGCAAACAATACCTCTAGCACATTAATAAAACTGTTATTACGCAGTTATGGAGGTGTTTTTGAACAAGAAACAAAAATCAACGAATTTTGGTTGTCAAAAAAGATAGGCATACTGTCTTTTAAAGTAGTAGCCATTTTAGAACAATTACATTCAGAAGAAATTATAGATTATAAAAAGGCAACTAAAAATGCCGATTTATATTTCTTGGTCCCTAGAGAAGATGATAAGACAATCAATAGTATTTCTAAAAACATCACAAAGTATGTTCAGCAAAAAATAAAAAAATCTGAAGATTTACTACAATTAGT
>MAAC01015877.1_pt1 | contig 25989 bp, 24 predicted proteins | sample 1115981 | NCBI WGS metagenome assembly MAAC01 (sample SAMN04961126, study PRJNA320927) | seawater metagenome | isolation source: sample BD02T64 sea water enriched with oil for 64 days | place: USA:Gulf of Mexico | collected 2013-07-27
GTGAGTATCTCTTCACCAAACTTCTTAAACGGAAAACGGTACCTGAAACAAGGAAACGCTCCAAGAGCTGCAGTAGATAATTTACATATGTACTACGGAATGGGTTATCATTTTAAAATAAATGAGACTGTAAAAATCACTCCGGGTATTATGTACAGAAATACAGATGGAGCACCAAGTTCTACAGACATCAGTGCAACGGTAGCTTACAACAAAATCCAAGCAGGAATGAACTATAGAATTGATGAAATGTATTCAATCTTTACCATGTTTAACATTGTTGAGAACATACAATTTGGTGCGGCTTATGATTTCACAACCTCATCAGTCAACCAAGTAAACGACAATGGATCTATGGAGATTCTAATTAAGTTTCGATTTTAAGAGATATAAATTAAAAGAATAATCATTATTGGTGGGGGACTAGTAATGATTTAAAAAAACCGATACAGAAATGTGTCGGTTTTTTAGCTCATTTTGATACTACTTCTAGTAGTTTATAAGTTGCTCTTAAAAGAACTACTATTTTTAACATTGTGCTTTTTAACCAATACAACTTCTCCTATGGCATAAGTTATATATTGATAAAATTTATTTTTAGACAAAAGAAGCAGTCTGATTTTACGAAAGAAGTTTGTCATAACAGTTTGGTTTAGAACCTGAGGGAGCGTTAAAGGAGCTGTTTTTTTTTTGATTTAAAAATCAGTAGTTTAGTGCACCTAAATTTCACTATGAATTACACTAGCATTTTAATCATCGTTATTTCTGTAATTGCTTTTGTAAGTATTGTCATCTATTTTTTTCAAGAACGCTTTTTATTTCATCCAGAGAAATTGCCAAAAGATTTTCAGTTTCAATACGAAAATCAAGAGGTAAAAGAATACAATCTTGAGATAAAAGAAGGCGTGGTGATTAATGGGTTGCTTTTTAAAGCAAAAGGGAAATCGAAAGGATTGGTGTATTATTTAAAGGGAAATTCTAAAAGTATAAAAGGTTGGGGGAAGTTTGCGGTAGATTTTACATTATTTGGTTATGATGTTGCTATGATGGATTATCGTGGTTTTGGAAAAAGTACAGGTAAAATGAGTCAACAAACCATGAAAGATGACGCCTTGTTGGTGTATGATAAAATAAAGGAAAGAGTAAAAGAAGAAAACATCATTGTATATGGAAGATCTCTCGGAACTGGTCTTGCAACCAAAGTTGCATCGATGAACAATCCAAGAATGCTGGTACTGGCATGTCCATATTTTAGCATGTCTAACAACGCGAAACGGTATTTACCATTTATTCCGTTGGGCTTAGTAATGCGTTACCAGATGCCAACCTATAAATGGATTAAGTATGTAAAATGCCCTATTAAAATCATTCATGGAACAGATGATAAGGTAATTAAGTTTACATCGAGTGTGCGATTGTCTAAGATGAAGCCGAAATTAACAAGGTTGTATCCAATTATTGGTGGAGGACATAAAGATTTACATAATTTTGAAAGTTATCATAGAGCATTAAAAGAGGTGTTAAATTCTGGTGGAATTACAGCAGTTGATAGAGAAAATACAAGTATTGATTTTATTAGGTCAAAACGAAAATCTAAAAAATGAAACGATTTAAAAGGATACTAATCACATTAGTATCAATATCTTTATTGATTATGGGAATCTTACATGTCTTTCAAGAAAAATTGATCTTTTTACCAGAAGAAATAGCTGAAAATTATAGCTATAATTTTTCGTTTGATTTTGAAGAGGTTAATTTAAAAACTGCGGATAATGAAACTATTAATGCATTGCACATTAAAGCAGAAAATCCAAAAGGAATCATCTTGTTTTTTCATGGAAATCAAGGGAGTCTAATTCGTTGGGGAGAAATTACCTCTTATTTTACACAGTTTAAGTATGATGTTTTTGTAATTGATTATAGAGGTTATGGAAAAAGCACAGGAGTTTTTGATGAAACTCAAATGTATGCAGATGCTTTGTTAAGTTATAATCATGTGAAGCACCAATTCTCTGAAGAGAATATTATCGTTTACGGACGTTCTTTAGGAACCACATTTGCGGCAAAAGTGGCATCAGAAAATAATCCGAAGCATGTTGTTTTAGAAGCGCCTTTTTATAATTTACACAGTGCAGCCAATTATAAATACAAGGTAATTCCGAAGTTTTTATTAAATTTTAAATTTAAAACAAACACATTCATCCCTAAAATAAAAGCTCCAATTACCATTTTTCATGGAACTGATGATAAAGTGACTCCATACAAAGGAAGTCAACAATTATTCAAGCTAATTTCTACCTCAAAAAAGGAACTTATTTTACTAAAAAATGGCACACATCACAATGTAAGAGAGTTTACAGAATACACCAGCGCTTTAAAGTCAATTTTAGCGAATTAACATTTGAAGAAAGTGTATCTTTGCGGCATAAATTTCTAGTATGCAAACTACATTCAAAGACTTAAACTTATCCGCTCAACTATTAAACGCAGTTGAAGACTTAGGATTTGTACATCCAACACCTATTCAAGAACAAACCTTTTCTGTGGTTAGATCTGGAAAAGATGTGGTTGGAATTGCTCAAACAGGTACAGGGAAAACCTTTGCTTATATGATGCCGCTATTAAGAGATTTAAAATATACTACAGAACAACATCCGAAAATTTTGGTATTGGTGCCAACAAGAGAATTGGTACTGCAAGTAGTTGAAGAAATTGAAAAATTAGCAAAGTATATTACTTTGAGAGTTGTAGGAGTGTATGGTGGAACAAACATTAATACACAAAAAAGAGCAATTGCTCAAGGAACAGATATTATTGTTGCTACTCCCGGAAGAGTATACGATTTAGCATTAAGCAAAGCATTGAACTTTAAAAACATTCAGAAATTAGTAATTGATGAGGTGGATGTAATGTTAGATTTAGGATTCCGTTTTCAACTCTTAAATATCTTTGATATCTTACCAGTAAGAAGACAGAATATTATGTTTTCTGCAACCATGACTGAAGATGTTGATGCATTGATTTCAGACTTCTTTAAATCGCCAGAAAAAGTATCAGTTGCTCTAAGTGGAACACCACTAGATAATATAGCACAACAATGTTATGACGTTCCAAATTTCTTTACCAAAGTTAATTTGTTAAATCATTTTTTGAAAGATAAAGAAACCTTTACCAAAGTATTGGTTTTTGCTGGGTTTAAAAGAACTGCAGATTTGTTGTTTAATTCTTTAGATGAATCTTTTGCAGAAGAGATTTGCCTTATTCACTCTAATAAAACACAGAATTATAGAATCCGTTCTATCCGTCAATTTGACGAAGGAAAGAATAGAATATTAGTCGCTACAGATGTAATGGCTCGTGGATTGGATTTTGATGGTGTAAGTCATGTAATTAATTTTGATACACCAAACTTCCCAGAAAACTACATGCATAGAATTGGTAGAACTGGTAGAGCAGAAAAAGAAGGTCAGACCATTTTGTTTTCAACAGCAAAAGAGCAAGAAGATAAAGCTGCTATTGAAGAGTTAATGAAGTATGAAATTCCGAAAGTAGCATTTCCTGAAGAAGTTGAAATTTCTGAAATCTTAACGGAAGATGAAAGACCAAGAGAAGATAGAGAGCGTTCTAAAAACAGAACAAGTTTAGAATATGTTCCAGGTCCGGCATTTCACGAAAAGAGCGAAAAGAACAGTCAAACCAATCAAGGAGGTTCTTACCGTAGAGAAATTGCAAAGAAATACAAGAAGCCAAAAACTCGTGGTGACAAAAATTACAACAAGCACAATAAAAAGAAAAAATAATGCAGGTGTTAACCGCGCAAGAATTGCATAACCTAGGAATGAATATTGTAGGAAAGAAACTACAAGAAATGGGCTATGAGTTTGTAGCCATTAATAGCGAGTTAAAAAGACATCCGCAGTTTGTCTTATTTAAAAAAGGAGAACCTACCATTTTTGTATTGGTAAAAACAACCAATAATATTCAATCTCCAGAAGACTATGATGTCTTATGGATGGAAACCTTTAAAGCGCATGCTAAAAAGCAAAACGCCCATGTTTGGTTTGCTGGTGTTGGCATTGCCAACGCAGAAAGTGTAGATAGCCCTGTTTTTAAAGACCAACCTTATTATGTAGCTTTCGAGGATTTTATTAAGGTGCTGGAGTAAGGTTTTTATTACCTAATGGTACGTACTAACGAATAATATTCTGAGTTAATAAATAAGAGTTTAGAATCAACATAATCATAATACAAAAAAGCCCGTTTCTATGAAACGGGCTTTTTTGTATTATGAGGTAAAATTATTAGTCAGCTTTTTGCTCTAACAATTCAAAGAACTGTCCTAGTTTAGGCATGATGATAATTTTTGTTCTTCTGTTTTTTGCTCTGTTTGCATCAGAATCATTTTCAGCTAATGGCACATAACTAGATCTACCAGCAGCAATTAATCTACCAGGAGTTACATTATATCTGTTCTGTAAAATTCTAGCAATAGAGGTTGCTCTTTTTGCAGATAAATCCCAGTTGTCTTCTAAGAATTCTGTTTTAATAGTTTTAGAATCTGTATGACCTTCAATCATTACATCCATATCTGGTTGTGCGTTTATAACATCAGCAACTTTAGCCAATACTTTGTACGCTTTATCTGTTACATTATAACTTCCACTTTGAAATAATAACTTGTCAGAGATAGAAATAAAAACTACAGTTTTCTCAACATTAATTTCAATATCCTCATCATCCAAACCTTCTTTTAACGCTTTCTTTAAGTGAAAAGCAACTGCAAGATTTAAAGAATCTTTCTTTGTCATTGCTCTTCTAATGTACTTAATGTACTGGTCTTTTTTACTTAACTGAATTAAAGTTTCTTTAATGTTATCATTAGCACCTTTAGTTAAAACTGTTAAGTTATCTACAAACTCCAAGGTTCTTTTCTTGTCTTTCTGTAATTCTTTTACAGTACCTTCTAGGTTAGAAATTGTACTAGAATAAGAAGTAGAAAGAGATTGATTTTTTTCGTTCTCAATGATACATTTCGTTAAGTTAGCTCTAACTGTAACTAATTCGCTTTGAGTTTTTTGATGTGTTGCTTCTAAAGTTGCGTAATCCTTTTTTGATACACAAGAACTTAGTAAAAAAACAACGGCTAGGGAAAGGAATATTTTCTTCATTTTTTTCTTAAAAATTATTTGTTGAGCAAATTTAAAGAATAGATTGTAATTACGTACAGATTTACAGCATTTTATGATGACTTTATGAATATTTTATACTGTACCTTTGTTTTCTCTTAAAATTTAGTGATGAAAAAATACTATTTACTGCTTTTTGTTCTTGCTTTACATTCTTGTATAACAGAAAATAAGCCGCAAACAATTAAATTAGAGGGATTTGTTTTTGGAACAACCTATCATATTACCTACCTCGATACTAAAAAAAGCGACTTTCAAAAAGGTATAGATGATTTGTTTTATACGATGAATAAATCACTTTCTACATATATTCCTACTTCAGATATTTCTAAGATTAATGCTGGTGATACAACAGTTGTTGTAGATGATTTGTTTAAAGAAGTACTTGAGAAGTCAAAACGTATTTATACAGAAACGAATGGGTATTTTGATCCAACAGTAGGTAACTTAGTGAATGCTTGGGGCTTTGGTCCCAAAGAAGCAAAAAAGAATATCGATAGTGTTGAGGTTCAAAAAATGATGCAATTTGTTGGTCTTGATAAGGTTCAATTAAAAGAGAACAAAATTCAAAAACAATTTTCAGGAATCTATTTGGATTTTAATTCGATTGCGAAGGGTTTTGGAGTTGATGTAATAGGGCGTTTTTTAGAACGTAATAACATTGATAATTATTTAGTTGAAATTGGAGGAGAGATTAGAGCAAAAGGAAAAAATAAAAAAGATAAATTTTGGAGAGTCGCAATAGAAAAGCCAAACGTAGATGGTACCCAATCTATCCAAACTACCATTGAATTGAAGAATGAATCTATGGCAACTTCTGGTAATTACCGAAAGTTTAGAATTACTAAAGAGGGTAAGAAGTATGTGCATACAGTAAACCCAACCACAGGGTTTGCAACTGAAAGTAATTTGTTAAGTGCTTCTGTAATTTCTGAATCTGATTGTGCAGATGTAGATGCATATGCAACTGCTTTTATGGCAATGGGATTGGAAAAAACAACAGCGTTTTTAAAAAAATACAAGCATTTAAAAGTAGTGCTTATTTATGCTGATGAAAAAGGGGAATTACAAGAATTGAAAAACTACTAGAAGCAACCTATTTAAAACATACAGGTAAAATTTCGCCTTTAGCTAAACAAAATCGTTCTACCATCTGTGGAGCGATTTTTTTTGTGTAATCTACTTCTTCAACATTGAAACCTATAGAACGTAGCTTGTCAAAATAATCTCTTCCATATACACGTACATGATCATACTGTCCAAATATTCTAGCGCGTTCTTTTTGATCTGTAATTGTATCGTCTTCAAAAGTTGCAGCTCTACTTAACTCTTGCGGTATTTGAAAGATTCCCATTCCGCCAGGTTTTAAAACTCGATAGAGCTCTTGCATGGCTTTTGTGTCATCAGTAATATGTTCTAGTACGTGATTGCAAAAAACAACATCAAAAGTATTATCTTCAAAAGGTAAATCGCAGATATCTGCTTTTACATCTGCAATAGGAGAATATAAATCTGCAGTTGTATAGTCTAGGTTTTTCTGTTTTCTGAAAAGAGGTAAAAAACATTGCTCTGGAGCCATGTGTAATACTTTTTTTTGAGTAGTAAAAAAGTCGGTTTCATCTTGTAAGTATAGCCATAGCAATCGATGTCTCTCTAAAGAAAGTGTACTTGGAGATAAGGCATTTTCTCTTTGCTTTCCATAACCATAAGGTAAAAATTTTCGAAAACTCTTTCCGTCAATAGGATCTGTAAACCGATTTCCTTTTAAAAACAATGCAATAATTGGTCTAACCAAATAACTTAACTTTATTAATAAAGGCCTTGGAAATAAGTTTAGAAAAAATTTGAAAATTGTTTTCAAAAGCTAATTATTTGTAGTCTTCTCTAACTGGAGAAAAGATATCAGTTACTTTACAATCTGTCAATGCTTTTGCAGAATGAGGAATATTTGAAGGTATTATTGCAATCATTCCTGGTTCATATATTGTAGTTTCACCATTAATAGTAAGTTGCAGTTTCCCTTCAGTAACTTGAGTGGTTTGTGTATGATGATGGGCATGTTCTGGAAGTTCTCCACCGGCTTTAATTTCAACAAAACCAATTGTATTCGATTCGGTATGAATAAATCTAGCTACAAAACCAGGTAGAATTTCTTTTGATGGAATGTCAGAGATTTGTAGCATAATTATAGTATAAATTCTTTTTGTCTGAATTCATTTTCTTCATCAGAAGTAATTCCTAATGCTTCATAAATATATTGGAAAGTAGAAAGGATTTCTGGTTTTCCATCAATAATAGCAACATCATGCTCAAAATGTGCACTTGGTTTTCCATCTCTAGTTAAAATTGTCCAACCATCTTTTAATTGGTTAATTTTATGAGTTCCCATATTAATCATCGGTTCAATAGCCACAACCATTCCGTTTACAAACTTTTTACCTCTTCCTCTTTTACCATAATTTGGCATCTCTGGATCTTCGTGCATTACTCTTCCTAATCCATGTCCAACTAATTCTCTTACAACTCCATAACCATGCTTTTCTGCATAATTTTGAATCGCAAAACCAACATCACCAACACGGTTTCCTGCTTTTAGTTCTCTTATTCCTTCGTATAAACTTTGCTTGGTTACGTCCAACAGTTTTTTCGTTTCAGGCGCAACTTCTCCAACTTCAAAAGTATAGGCATGATCTCCATAAAAACCATTTTTCAAGGCACCACAATCAATAGAAATAATATCACCTTCAATCAACGGCTCTTTAGTAGGAAATCCATGTACTACTTGAGCATTTGGACTCATACAAAGTGTATTTGGAAAATCATACAATCCTAAAAAACCAGGAATTGCACCTTGAGAACGTATATATTCTTCAGCAATTTTATCTAATTGTAAAGTGGTAACCCCAGGTTTTACTTCTTTTGCCAGTAACCCCAAAGTTCTTGAAACAATTAAAGCACTTTCGCGCATCAATTCGATTTCTTCTAAAGTTTTTATTTGAATCATTTATTGTGGATAATTAAAGCGCAAAGATACTTTAAAAAACGGAATTATTAATAAGAGAAAAAAAGTTCTAAAACATGACTTTTGACAGCTTTTAAACTTGTTACTGTCTGTAAATTTATACAGTCATAAAAACCAAAAATTATGTATAAATCAGTAACAGCAGAAGAAGCTGTAAAAATTATAGATTCGAACAATAGAGTATATATACAAGCAGCTGCAGCAGCACCACAACAATTAATTAATGCCATGTCTGCAAGACATGAGGAGTTAAGGAATGTAGAGGTTTGTCATTTACATACAGAAGGAGGTGCACCGTATGCAAACCCAGAATATAGAGATAGTTTTCATATCAATTCTTTTTTTATAGGGAAAAATGTTCGTCATACATTAAAAGCTGGAAACGGTTCTTATACTCCGGTATTTTTAAGTGAATTGCCAATGTTGTTTAAGCGAAATATCATCGATCTTGATGTTGCTTTAATTCATGTTTCTGTTCCAGATAAACACGGGTATTGTTCTTTAGGTGTTTCTGTAGAAGGAACATTAGCAGCAATAGAGAATGCCAGGTTTGTGATTGCTCAGGTAAATAAAAATATGCCAAGAACTTTTGGTGCAGGAATTATTCATGTATCAGAAATTGATACGTTTGTTGAGTGTGATGATCAATTGCCTGGTCATGAAATGGCGCCACCTACAGATATTGAAAATAGGATAGGAAACCATGTTGCAGGTTTAATTGAAGACAGAAGTACTTTGCAAATGGGAATTGGTAGTATTCCAAATGCAGTATTGTCTAGATTAGGAAATCATAAAGATTTAGGATTGCATACTGAGATGTTTTCTGACGGAGTTATTGATTTGATTTTAAAAAATGTAATTAATGGCAATTATAAGACTGTAAATAGAGGCAGAGCTCTAGCAACTTTTTTAATTGGTTCTCAAAAACTGTATGATTATGTAGATGATAATCCTTTTATAGAAATGAGAGCTTCAAATTATACAAATGATGTTTCTATAATAAAACAAAACCCTAAAATGGTCGCAATTAATTCTGCAATTGAAGTTGATTTAACTGGTCAGGTTTGTGCAGACTCAATTGGAAATAACATGTATTCTGGAGTTGGTGGTCAAATGGATTTTATCCGAGGAGCATCATTAAGTGAAGGAGGGAAAGCAATTATTGCGTTGCCATCAGTTACCAGTAAAGGAATTAGTAGAATTACACCGTTTTTAAAACCTGGGGCAGGTGTTGTAACAACAAGAGCCCATGTACAGTATGTAGTCACAGAATATGGTGTTGCTAATTTATATGGTAAGACTATAAAACAACGTGTAAAAGAGTTGGTAAATATTGCGCATCCAGACTTTAGGGAATCTATAGAAAGAAGTTATTTTGATGCAATAAAATAGAACTTAGGAGCTATGATTTTTTAAAAAAAGAGAATAATCCTTTCTTTTTAGGCGCTTCTGGTTCGTAATTAAAAATGAGTTTATAGATCTCTGTCCAACCTAAAAATCCACCAACATTTCTATCATCAATAAATAAATCGGCATGAATTTTACGGCTAATTTTCCCGTCAAACTCTTCTTCAGGATAGTTTTTGTTAACGGCGTAAAATTCAATTCCGTTTTCAGTGCAAAAATCTACCGCTTCTTGTAGTTTTCTGCCGTTTCTGTAAGTCCATAAAATTAATCGATGACCTTCTGATTGTAGCTTCTTGATGGTTTCAATAGCGAAAGTCAGAGGTTTACCGACTTTTGGGTATGCGTCTTCTACAATAGTTCCGTCAAAATCTATGGCAATAATTAAATGGTCTTTTGGTATCATATATTATTTAGAATGATCGTAAGAATGTTTGTAATCTTTACCTGTTAAGATTTGTAGCATGTCTTTTTCTAAAGACACTCTAGCATATTCTACGTAACGTCCAATTTCTTTTCCGTCTTTGTAAAAAATAAAAGTAGGAACTCTTTTGATATTAAAGCCTTTTTGCAAATTATTTGGAGTTCTTTTCCCTCTGTTTACGGTAATCATTTCTAAATTTTTTAAGTCAAATTTTGCAGCTTCTAAAACTTTATAAAACCTTGGAGTTTCTCTTTTACTATCTCCACACCATGTCCCCATAAATGCTTTTATAGTAACATCTTTTAATGCTTTTTTTAATTTTTTTGTTGTCTTTTGATCTACTGTGTAATTTGTATAATAGCTGTTAAACCAGTTTGTATATGGCTGTTGATCAAAATCTGCTCTTGCAGTAATTCCAATTAAATCTCCAGAAGCATTTTTGGTAGCTTTTGCTTGTTGTGCTTGACAGCTTGTAGCTAAAATAATAGCAAATAAAAATAATAACTTTTTCATTGGTAAAATTTATATTAATGGTTTTTGAGTCATTTCTTTTGGTTGATCTACTCCCATTAATTTTAAAATTGTAGGAGCAATATCGCCCAAGATACCATTTTTTATTGATTTTATTTCTTTGTCAATTAAGATAAAAGGAACTGGGTTTGTAGTGTGTGCAGTATGTGGAGATCCATCAGGATTCATCATTGTTTCACAATTGCCATGATCTGCAATTAAAATAGTGGTGTACTCATTGTCTAAAGCAGTGGTAATTACATCTTTTGTAACAATGTCTACAGATTCACAGGCTTTCACTGCCGCATCAAAATCTCCAGTATGACCAACCATATCTCCATTGGCAAAATTTAAACACACAAAATCAACTTCTCCATTTTCTAATTCAGGAACAATAGCATCTCTAATTTCATAGGCACTCATTTCTGGTTTTAAATCGTAGGTGGCTACTTTTGGAGAGGGACACAACAATCTTTTTTCTCCTTCAAACTCTTGCTCTCTTCCTCCAGAAAAGAAAAAAGTTACGTGTGGGTATTTTTCTGTTTCTGCTATTCTGATTTGTTTTTTACCAGCAGTTTCTAAAACTTTGCCTAATGTGTTTTCAATATTATTAGAATTATAAACAACATTGATATTCTTAAATGTAGCATCATAATTTGTCATAGTAACAAAATATAACGGCATCTTTTTCATGTTGTATTCAGGGAAATCCTTTTGACTTAGCGCATTTGTTAATTGCCTTCCTCTGTCGGTTCTAAAGTTGAAGTAAATAACAACATCATCTTCTTTAATTGTTGTTTTTGGCTGCTCGTTTTCATCAACCATAATAATTGGTTTGATAAATTCATCAGTAACGCCAGCTTTATAACTTTGTTGAATGCTTTCAGTTGCATTTGTAGATTTATCACCATTTCCATTTACAATAGCATCATAAGCCAATGCAACTCTTTCCCAACGATTGTCTCTGTCCATTGCGTAATACCTTCCTGTAACAGATGCGAGTGTTCCATTCGTTTCTTTTAATGTATTTTCAATATCGTTGATGAAATATTTTCCTGATTGTGGATCACAATCTCTACCATCTGTAAAAGCATGTAGAAATACATTTTCTACTTTGTTTTTGCCTGCTGCTTCAAGCAGTCCTTTCAAATGATTGATGTGTGAATGAATTCCGCCATTAGAAACCAATCCTAAAAAATGAACATTTTTATTGTGCTTTTTTGCATAATCAAAGGCAGCAATTAACTCTTTTTCTTGAGCTAAAGTATCTTCTTTAACAGCTTTATTTATTCTTGCTAAATTCTGATATACTATTCGTCCAGCACCTAAATTCATGTGGCCAACTTCTGAGTTTCCCATCTGACCTTCTGGCAACCCAACATGTTCTCCATCAGTTCGTAAACTTGCATGCGGAAAATCGTTGTACAATGAGTTTATATATGGAGTCTTTGCATTGTAAATTGCAGATACTTTTGGGTCTTGAGTAATTCCCCAGCCATCTAATATTAGTAAGATTACTTTTTTGTTCATACAGAAGTTTTGTGCTGTAAAAATAAGAAAGATTTTTAGCTTAAATGCAAATATTCACGAAAGCGTTAGAGAATAAAGGGTGGTTTAACTAAACCATAAAATTAAAAAGAGTGTCAAAGCAATCGCACTAAGAATAATTCCTTTTTTAAGAAGACGTTCTTTACGCTCTTTTATCGTTTTTTTACGTATTTCTTTTAACAGTTTAGGACTCGCTTTTTTGTCAATAGTGCCTTCTTTATAAATAGCAGAAATTTTTGAAGATTTGAAGTTATCAATACTTCTTGCCTTCAAATTATTTTTTAAACTGCTTATCATAGAAGAAGCATGACTAGATAACCCACCAAGACCATTGTAATTTCTTCCTCTCATAACATAATAATTTAAAGTTAAACTATATTTATATGTAGTAGAAAAAGGAAAAAAGTTACAGTTATTGTTGGTTTTTCAATTTCACAAATACAGCCTGTTGCTCTTTAGTTAAACCGTCTGCAGTGAAAATTGAAATTCCTTTTGCTCCGTTTTCTTTAGCGATTAAAATAGCTTTTTCTAAGTCTTTTGGATCTCTTAAAGCAGGTGCGTATAAACCAGAAACAATTGGGAAATCTACATCAGAAACGCCTTGTTTTGTTGCAAAACCAATCCAGTTAATGTTTTCTCTATAAAAATTTTGATACAGCATTGGGTAGGCAGTATCTAAATTCCAATCGTTCCATGCCTGTCTAACCATTTGTCTAGACATTTCTGGAAATGGAAAAACTGCAGCAGTTACTTTTTGATCTTTAGCATGTGCAATGTCTATAATTTCATTCACTAAACTTGTAATGGCGTTTAAACGATATTGTCTCCATTCTGTAGATAATTCTGGATGCTTAAAATCCATTGGGTCTTTGTCAAAAATTTTCTTAAACCCAGCTCTTGCCAATGGGTGATAATCGTAATCGTATTCTGGCATTTCAGTTTCTTGTACTAGGTTGTATTTTGGTTGTAAATCCGCGCCTAAAATTACATCAGGATATCGTACATAATCTAAATGAACAGAAGCCAACCCTTCAATTTCCATCATTTTTTTAGCATTGTTTATGATGTGTTTTCTTGCTTCTGGATGAAAAGGGCTCAACCATTGATAATAATTTACATATGCTTTATATTCTAAAGAATTTTGGCCATTTCTGTTTACAGCATACCATTCTGGATGCTTTTTAGCAATAGTATCTCCAGGGCGATTCAATGTCCACATCCAACCATGAACTTTGATGTTTTTTTCTGTTGCAAGCGGAACAATTTGTGCGATAACTTTAAGTGAGCCACCAACGAGTATTTCACTGATCCCTAAAGAGTCATAATAGTTCAACTTTTTTCTCCATACATCTTCTTTAAAATCTTTTCCTCCATGTGCCCAAGCGCTAAAGATGAATTGTGATTTAAGTTCTGCTTTTTTCTCATTCTGATTACAAGAAATAAAAAGCGTAAGTACTGCTAAAAGGATAATTTTTTTCAAGAGAGTTATTTTTTAGATAGGTTGTTTTTACGTTGGATTAAACCAGTTTCACTAATTCTATATTCCATATTCGTTGCTGTGTTTACAACTTGTACATTAAAACCAGTGTAGGTTTTTAAGAAAGTAGCTTGTAGGTTTTTATTACTTTGACTTAATATTAAATTGGTTTTAAAACCAGGTGCTTTCTTTTTTAAATAGGTTAAATTTTTAAAAGCAATTTCTCGATACAAAGCATAGGTAATTTGTTCTGTAACTACATCAGTTTTGTGTTTGAAACTTATTTGTTGAGTTGTCTTATTGTCTGAAAATTGAATATATCCCCAATTCTCAGGTAAATGCATGTTTATTGTGCCTTGATTTGACCATACCCAATTGTATTCTGGCAAAAACGTATTATTTTCTTTTTTTCTAGAATATTTTTTATCAGTCAAATCATGATTCCATTGTACTCTAGAAAAATTGATGCGCCATTGCTCTCCATCTTTAGGTTTAATTTTTGGGCGGTTTTTTAATTCTGCAAAAGCACTTAGTGGGATTGCCATTTCTACAGACCAATAAGAATCAATATCATCAGGATTATTTAATGTTCCTTTAATAAAAACTGCAGTTTTTAAATCGTTTAGATTCCATCTGCTTTTTGGCTTCCCTCCAACATTATATGGCTTATTAAGAATTAAATCCCAAACTGTATTTAAAGCATTGACTTCAATTTCGCCATAATTGTGCGTGTCGTTTGATGGAGAAATAAAGACTTCAAAATCATTGTTGTAAAAAATAACTTTATCACGCTGGGTAATATCTCCCCAAATATGTTTCTCATCTAACTTTGCATAGACATATAAAAAATCTGTATCCCAAAGCATTTTTACTTTGGTGGTTTGATTCGGGATTTTAATTCCTTCAATATCTATAAATTCATCAGTAAATACTGCGTTTTTCCAATCTTGCTCATCCGCTTTTCCATCAATAATTAGTTGCTGGGATGTTTTGTGAACAACATAGGTTTTTGGAGATACAATTTCATTAGAAACATCAATTTCGATCGCTTTTTCACGATTACAGCTAACCAAAATAAAAGATAAAATTAAAATTCTAAAAATACTTTTCAACCTGTTTTTTTTTATGAGAAGTGCTAAGATAATAAAATAGCGCATTTGAAAAAGAATTCTTGAAAAACAAACCAAAATATGTAACTTTACAAAGAGATTTATCAACCTAAAAAAAGTGAAAGCTCGTGTCTTTAAAAAAGATACAGTTACAGAAAGTGATATTGGAGAAATATCTGTTAAGTTGATTACTAATCATCCAAATGATTGGTTGTTACTACTAGAGTTGTATGAATTATCTATCTGTAAAGAATAATTTTTCAAATCATAAAGTAGTATTAAAAGAATTAGAGAACCTGAAGTGTAACAAAAGCTACACAACTTTAATTGAAAAGGGGTAGCTTTGTGCAGAAATTAATTTTAACTTAAAATAAGAAAAAGCATGGTTTTTTTTGACATGTTTAAAAGAAAAGATATGGGGTCAGAGATTAAAGAATATTTAGATAAAGGAGCAATCGTTTTAGATGTCAGAACTCAAATGGAATGGGATGAAGGCCATAGCGAAGGAGCTAAACATATAGTCTTAAATTTAATCCCTTTAAAAATAGAAGAAATCAAAGCATTTAATAAGCCAGTAATAGCTGTTTGTAAGAGCGGAGGAAGAAGCGGGCAAGCTACTCAGTTTTTAGCAAATAATGGAGTTGATGTAATTAATGGAGGTCCTTGGCAAAATGTAGACCAATACCTTTAGTATCCGTAGTTATTAAAGCCTTCTTCACGATGTCTTTTTAAACGCCTTGTTATTTTTAATAAGGTGTTTATTCTTCGTAGTAGTGCAAATACACCACCCAATAAAGCTCCTGTAAAAGCACCCATTGTTAACGGGTCAAAATTGTGGCCAGTGATAATATACTTTAGGTAGAAAATAATCATACCAATAAGGATAGAAACTAAAAAAATCTGAAGTTTAGATTTTGATAAATGTCCGTAAATACCACAGAAAACTCCAGTAACAATTGAAGTAGCTGTTATTTTAGTCCAAAATAAAGCGAATAATTTTATTCCTTTTGGTAAAAAAAAGGACGTCATAAATAGGCCAATTAAGGTTCCTAGTAGAATTCCAATGAGTATTTTTTTTATCATTTTTTTTAAATCGGGGGAAATTATACAGGATAAATTTAGTGAAAATAAATGGATCGATTTGCTAGAATCATTTTAAACTTGAATAATCATCAAATTTGATAAACGGATGTCGTTTTTTTACATCCTCAATTTTTCTTTGTAAACTTCCTAGAAACTGTTGGTGTTGCTCAGAATATGGATTAAAAGGTCTGTGGTTTAATCCTCGTTGAATGGTTTCTATTTCTTTCATGGTTTCAATAGAACTTTCTGAAATCCATGAATCAATAAATTTTCCCCAAATATAATTAATGGCAGTTTTACTTGGGTGAATCAAGTCTTCTGCATAAAAACGATAATCGCGTAACTCATCCATTACAATTTCATACGAAGGAAAATAATGGACTCTGTTTCTTGCTTCAATAACTTGGTGAATAGCTGCTAATAAATGCGATTTACTTTGTTGATTTTGAACAAATCCGTCTTTTAAATGACGAACAGGAGAAACCGTAAAAGTGATTGTTATCTTTTTATTGATTGACTTAATTAATGAAATAACATTTTCTAAGCTTTCTGTAATTTCATCAACCGATAAAATTTCCTTTAAAAATTTCTTTTGAGGAACTTTATGGCAATTTGCAACAATCACATCAGTTTCAATAAAGCGATACATCCAAGCTGTTCCTAAAGTAATAATAAGATGAGTTGAACCGTGTAATTGTTTGTTTGCAGATTTTATTTGTTGATTCAAGCTCTTCAATAAATCTTCTTTATCAGGAGAACTCAAACTTGAGTGTGCTTCAAAACAATGCCAGCGTTCATTTAAAAAGAAGATGTCTACATCAGAATATTCTTTATCATTAATGGCATTTGTAATCAATGTTTCAATTGCTTTAGGATGAAATAAGATTCCAAATGGATTTTGATTCGTTTGAAATTTAAAATAGTCTAGTTTATCGCCAATATTTTCCGAAAAGCAAGAACCTAATAATAAGGTTTTAGAATCGTAGTTTATTGGATTATAAACTTCTTTGGTAATTGGAATTTGAGTTTGTAGATTCATTCTATTTTGATAAACATAGTTTTATGTTAAAGTTAACTGTTCTTTTTGTTTAATGAACAAAAATATTTTCTTTATTAAGTCAAACTTGTAATAATTGAGCATTTTCTCTCTCTGTTTTTATAATTCTTAAATTATATTTTAAAAAAAATATAATTGGGCATTCTTTTTTTGATTGACTAAGAATTTGTATTCGTGTTAAGGCTAGAGGCACAGTCATTTTTTTCGTTAAACGCAACTTTTTTTCTTTACAATAAATATATTTATATTACTAATATTTAACATATAGTTAAGTGTGTTTTAGCGATTATTTAACATATTATTTGTTTTTTTAACATAATATTATGATATTACCCTCTGTTAATCATAAAATATCAAATAATGAAGACAAAATTTAATGGAATTCTTACGCTGTTTTTGGCGTTAATTGTGCAAGTATCTTTTGCGCAAGAAAAAACTATTTCAGGTAAGGTTTCTGATGAGTCAGGAGGACTTCCAGGAGTCAGTGTTGTTATTAAAGGAACAGTAATAGGTACAGAAACAGATTTTGACGGGAAGTATAGTGTCAAGGCAAAAACTGGAGACGTACTTAGTTTTACATACTTAGGTTATGTAACTGTTGAAAAAACAATTGAGGCATCAAACACAGTAGATGTGTTAATGGTTCAAGACACAAATGTATTAGAAGAGATTGTTGTAACTGGAGTTGCAGGAGCTACTACTAGAAAAAAACTTTCTGTAACAGTTGCTAAAGTAAGTGCAAAAGATTTAGAATCTATGCCTACAACATCTGCAGCATCAGCTCTTCAGGGAAAGATTCCTGGTGTGACCGTTACAAATTTTGGGCAACCAGGATCTGGAGCAACTATCTTATTAAGAGGTTCAACAAACTTATTTGGATCACAAGAACCATTAATTTTAGTTGATGGGATTATCGTAGAAAATGGATTACAAGATTTAAATACTGATGATATAGAATCTTATGAAGTTGTTAAAGGAGCATCAGCTTCTGCACTTTATGGTTCTAGAGCCGGTAATGGTGTTATTGTAATAACGACAAAGAAAGGAAAATCAGGGAAAATTAATGTTACGTTTAAAAATGAGTTAGGTTTCTCTAACCTTGCAAATAAAGTTGAGCTAAGTAAGTCACATAATTTTGATTTGGCGAGTGACTGGGAAAGTGCAAAAGGAGTATATACTAAATATGATGGGGTAGGTTATCCTTCTGATTATAATGGGTCTAACTATCAAAACGTAACAGGAGGTAGAATTCCTTCTGCTGATGGGTATACAGATAACCCATTTGGAGTTTATTATGACAATCAAGAATTGTTCTTTAGAACAGGTTCAGATAGAACTTTATATACGTCTATATCTACAGCAACAGAACTTGTAAATGTTTATTTCTCTGCAGAGAATCAGAAAAATGAGGGTATATATAGAGATACTGATGGTTATGAGAGAAATGCAGCGAGACTTAATCTTGATTTTAGAATAAATGACTGGTTAAAGTTTTCTGCAAAATCTAACTTTATTAAAAGAGTTAATAAGTCTCCAGGAGGAGGGTCTTTGTTTAGTTTAACTTTAGCAGAACCAGATGTAAGTCTTTTTGCAGATAATCCAGATGGGCAACCGTATCAATTGGTACCTAATTTATGGGCTTCTACAGTTACTAACCCACTTTATTCTTTATATAAAAGTGAACCTTTAGCACTTACAAACACATTTTTAGGTGCATATTCTGTAAATATTAAATTTGCAGATTGGATTAATCTTGATGCAGAATACACTTTTGAGGCTGTAAATTTTCGTAGTCAATCTTTTACCTCGTCAGACACATATACAACAGGTGGTCCACAATCAAATTTATATTCTCAATATGGGACAGGTGCTTTAACTAAGAGTTCTTCTTATTCATTGTCTCAAAAAGTACAATACACACTTAATCTTCAAAAATCTTGGGAAGATTTAACAATAAAGGGGAAATTAAGTTATTTACTTGAGGATTCTCATTATGAGTGGTTTAGAGGGTCGGGTAGTAATTTGATTTATCAAGGAGTTGTTTCTTTAGATAATTTTGATCCAGCAAATACAAGAACGGCATCTAGTTATAATGATCAAAGAGCTAAAAATGCTTTTGCAATTTTTGGTTTAGATTATAAAGACAGGTATATTTTTGATGCAATGTATAGAATTGATGGTTCATCATTATTTGGTTCAAATAATAGATGGAACAATTATTACCGTGTTTCTGGAGCATACAGAATAACCGAAGATATTAAAATAAAGAATGTACAAGAGTTAAAAGTACATGCGGCATTAGGTACTGCAGGTCAAAGACCTGGTTTTAGTTGGCAATATGACAGAATTGGTTTAGCTGGAGGAAGTTTGTCTACGAACAGAACACAGGCAAATCCAGATTTATTACCTTCAGAAACTTCTGAGTTTGAGGTAGGTGTGTCAACAAGATTTTTAGATAGATTTAATTTAGAAGCTTTATATTCTTCTGCTGAAACTTCAAACCAATTTATGTTAGTTGATATTTTTGCGCCAGCGAATAATGGACAGAATAAAAAATGGGATAATATTGGTAGTGTAGAATTTAAAACTGTCGAATTGACTTTAGGGGCAGAGGTCTTTAAAGGAGAAGATTTTAAATGGGATCTGAATTTTGCTTTTTCTAAAACAAAAAATGAAATTACTCAGTTAGATGTTGATCCAATAAAAGTTGGGCCTTCAAGTGTATTTAGAATTGAAAAAGGAATTCAATTTGGAACAATGTTTGGTAGAAAGTTTGTTACTACACTAGCACAAATGAATGAACAATTACCTGCTGGTAAAACAATTGGTGATTACTCAGTAAATTCTGATGGAATTGTTGTAGAAACAGCTAGCATAGGAGGGACTTCTGAGAAAGCTATTATCTTATTAGATGAAAATGGGGCTGAAGCTTACGAAGAAATTGGTAATCAAACGCCAAACTTTACCTTAGGGATTTCATCAAACATGAATTATAAAAACTTTAGTTTATATATGTTATGGGACATTAAAAGTGGAGGTGATATTTATAATCAGAATGGTCAATGGTTGACTAGAGATAATAGACATGTTATGGTAGATCAAGCTGGTAAAGCTGATGGAGATAAGAAAACGTATGACTATTATCAAAGCCTTTACGATGTAAATCAAGTGAATGGTTTTTGGGTAGAAGATGCATCTTATACAAGATTAAGAGAGGCTTCTTTATTTTACAAATTCACCAAAAAACAACTTAATAGTGTTGCAAATGGTTTCTTTGATTCTGTAAGAATAGGTATTACAGGTAAAAATTTATTGACATTTACAAATTATACTGGTTTCGATCCAGAAGTACAATCTTATGATGGGACAACTCAACAATATTATGCTGTAGATTTTCAATCATACCCTGTGTATAAAAGTTATAGTTTGTCTTTAACGGTTAAATTTTAAAATTTTAAAAATATAAAAATGAAAAACATAAAATATATATTAACAGTGTTGTTTTTATCTTTTGCAATTACCTCATGTGAAGATTTTAACACCGATTTAGACGTAGACAACGTTGAGGATCCTAATAGTAATCAGCTTGGTACAGAAGCCACTGCTGGAAAACTATTTCAAAATTGGTACGTAAGTAATAATGCATATAGAAGCCCATCTTTAGCGATGGCTACAATGTCAGATATGCATTCATGTTCTTGGGGTAATGCAGCTATGAGAGATTCTTCTAGTGAGCCGAGAATTGCTTGGAATAATTCAGATACTTATTCAAATCAAAGTTTTACCAATACATTTTTTAATTCAATGCATGTAGTACTTGCCGATGCAAATGGAGTTATTGCTTCAATAGAAAATGGAGCTTCATTTTCAGATAACAATATGGTGAAAGCCATGGCTAGATTTGCACAAGGATTAGCTGTTGGTTCTCTTGCAATGAATTTCGATAGAGTTTGGTTGTCAGATGAAACAGGATCACTTAATGATGGAAATGCGGTGTCTTATAATGATGCAATCACTTTTGCTCTAGCAAAATTAGACGATGCAATTAGTATTGCGAATGCAAATACATTCACTGTAGGCGCAAATTACTTTAATGGAACAGCAATGAGTAACGTAGAGTTATCACAACTTTTAAACTCTTTTGCTGCTAGGATTTTAGTAAATAGTGTTCGTAATTCAACTCAAAGAGATGGTTTAGATTGGGGTAAGGTTAAGAATTACGCAAGTAATGGGCTTACTTCAGATTTTACTATAACTGGTGATGGTTGGAATAGTTGGGTAAGTGAATGGCCATTATATAGCTTTTTCCCAGGTTGGGGTAGAGTAGATATGAGAGTTATTAATTTAATGGATTCAGGTACCATTCCATATTGGGTTAGTGCTAATCCTGTAGCTCCAGAATCAACAAGCGGAGATGCTCGTTTACTTTCTGATTTTGAATATTTAAATGGACAAAACTTTATTTCAAGTAGAGGGATTTATCACTACTCTTCATACAGACATAAAAGATACGATTGGTATATTTCTGCTAGTTATGAAGGTGATTATCCAGAAATGCTAGCTGCTGAAATTTATCTATACGAAGCAGAAGCTTTGTTGAGAACTAATGATTTAGCTGGTGCTGCTGCTATTTTAAACTCAGCAACAAACCCAAGAAAATCAAGAGGGAATTTGCCTGATGTTGCTGTAAATGCAGTTGATATTGCAGATGCAATTCATTATGAGAGATCAATTGAGATTTTGAGTACAGGTTCTGGTTTGGCATTTTATGAAATGAGAAGAGAAAATCTATTACAAGCTGGAACATTGCTGCATTTTCCAATACCAGGAAAACAGTTACTGGCAGCTAAAATAGACGGTTATACATTTGGTGGTACTAGTGGTACTGCTGGTGAAGATTATTCAACTTCAGGTTGGAGGTAGTAGTAGTTAAGAATTAATTAGAATTAACTATTAAGAGGGTATCTTTATTTTAAGATACCCTCTTTCTTTTGTTTAAAATTTATTTCTATAAGAGTTTTTATTTTCTATAGTTTCGTTGAGTTTTAGATTTTTTGCTTATAGACCTAAGCTTCTTTTTTCTAGATGTTTTTTTGTTCTCTATTTTATAGTAAAACATAAAAAAGAAAGACTCAAAGTGAAATGATACTTTGAGCCTTTGCAATTAAGTTACTTTGTGATTTTTATAGAATGTAATCTTTTGCTTTTTCTAGGGCTTCTTTAATTCCGCCAGGATTTTTTCCACCTGCAGTTGCGAAGAACTTTTGGCCACCACCGCCACCGTTGATGAATTTTCCTAATTCTCGAACTACTTTACCAGCATCTAATCCTTTTTCTTCAACCAATTCTTTAGAAATAGAACAGGTTAGTAATGCCTTGTCTTTAATTGCAGATCCAAATACTAAAAATAAGTTTTTGTGCTCTTTTCCTAAATCGAAGGCTAAGTTTTTAATTCCGTTGGCATCTAAATCTACTTTAGTTGCTAAGAATTGAATTCCGTTTATTTCTTGTAATTGACTTCTTAAATCTCCAATTAAATTTTTTGCTTTGTCTTTTAATAACTGCTCAATTTCTTTCTTTAAAGATGCGTTTTCATCTTGTAAACTAGCAATTGACTTTACAGTGTCTTTTGGGTTTTTTAGCAATTGTTTAATAGATCCAAACTCTTTGTCCATTGCTTCGAAATAAGAACCTACAGCTTGATTTGTAATCGCTTCAATTCTTCTTATCCCAGCAGCAACTGCTCCCTCAGATTTGATTTTAAAATGCCAAATATCACTGGTGTTTTGTACATGAATTCCACCACACAATTCCATTGATTTCCCAAAACGGATTGCTCTTACAGAATCTCCATATTTCTCTCCAAACAATGCCATTGCACCTTCGTCAATTGCTTGTTGCATTGGAATACTTCTTTGTTCTTGTAATGGTAAGCTCTCGCGAATACGAGCATTTACAAAATCTTCAATTTCTTGAATCTGATCTGCATCAACTTTAGAAAAATGAGAAAAATCGAAACGTAAATGTTTTGGACTTACCAACGATCCTTTTTGCTCTACATGTGTTCCTAAAATAGTGCGCAGTGCTTGATGTAATAGGTGTGTTGCTGAGTGATTGCTTGCAGACAATTGTCTCGCTTCTTCACCAACTACAGCTTTAAATGTTTCATTAACGTGTTTTGGTAATGTCTTGGTAAAGTGAATAAGTACATTATTCTCTTTTTTAGTATCGATGATGTAAGTAACATCACCATGAATATCTTCTAAAAAACCTTTATCTCCAACTTGTCCACCACCTTCTGGGTAAAACGGCGTTTGATTAAAAGCTAATTGATATAAGTCGCCATCTTTCTTTGTGGATACTTTTCTATATCGCGTAATAATAACATCTGCGGATAAGGCATCATAACCAATAAAACCTTTCGATTCATCAGTAGATAAAATAGTCCAATCACTAGTTTCTGAAGTTGAGGCAGAACGAGAACGTTCTTTTTGCTTTGTCATTTCTAATGAAAACTCATTCTCATCAATGGTAAATCCTTTTTCTCTTGCAATTAATTGCGTTAAATCTAAAGGGAAACCAAAAGTGTCATATAACTCAAAAGCTTTGGTTCCAGAAATTACTGACCCTTTAGTAGTTGAGATTACTTTGTCTAATAACACCAATCCTTGATCTAATGCTCTTAAAAAAGAAACTTCTTCTTCTTTAATTACATTGTGAATTAAATTTGATTGACTTTTAATTTCAGGAAAAGCATTTCCCATTTGTTGCCCCAAAGCATCTGCTAATTTGTAAATAAAAGGCTCTTTCTGATTTAAGAAGGTAAATCCGTAACGAATTGCTCTTCGTAAAATTCTTCTAATTACATAGCCAGCACCTGTATTACTGGGTAATTGACCGTCAGCAATAGAAAAAGCAACTGCTCTAACATGATCTACAATTACACGAATGGCAATATCAGTTTTTTCATCTTTACCATAAGATGCATTTGTAATGGTTTCTATTTCTCTAATTAATGGTGTAAAAACATCTGTGTCGTAATTCGATTTTACATCTTGTAAAACCATACACAAACGCTCAAAGCCCATTCCTGTATCAATATGTTTTGAAGGTAGATCCTCTAAAGAACCATTTGCCTTTCTGTTGTATTGCATAAAAACTAAGTTCCAAATTTCTACAACCTGCGGATGATCTTCATTTATCAATGTTCTTCCGTCAACAGCTGCTTTTTCTTCTGGAGTTCTAATATCAACATGGATTTCTGAACATGGTCCACAAGGTCCTTGCGCTCCCATTTCCCAGAAATTATCTTTTTTATTTCCCATCAAGATTCTATCTTCTGGGATAATTTGTTTCCAGTAATCGTATGCTTCTTGATCTAAAGATAAGTTGTCTTTATCATCACTTCCTTCAAAAACGGTAACGTATAAAATATTTGTATCAATCTTATAAACTTCGGTCAATAATTCCCAAGCCCAAGCAATTGCTTCTTTTTTAAAATAATCACCAAAACTCCAGTTTCCTAACATTTCAAACATGGTATGATGATAGGTATCATAACCAACTTCTTCTAAATCGTTGTGCTTACCAGAAACACGCAAACATTTTTGAGAATCAGAAATACGATTGTTTTTTGGAATGCTATTTCCTAAGAAAAACTCCTTAAACGGCGCCATACCAGAATTGGTAAACATCAATGTTGGATCGTTCTTCAACACCATTGGCGCAGATGGTACAATGTCGTGTTGCTTTTCTTTGTAGAAATTTAAAAAAGTAGCTCTTATGTCTTGTGATTTCATAGATGTCAATTTCTATACTTTAATCGCAGGGCGATAGCCCAACTGTATTTATTACCTCGTGCCCTTATGTAGAGGTTCTTTAATTTTGTAACATTTTGCTCAACTCGACTACATATAAAATAGAGTTTGCAAAATGAGTATCTAAAAATGTTTATTAATGTTTAAATAAGCTACAATAAAAGGTAGTTATAAAACATTTTGTAAATTTGCCTGTTATCTAATAAGAACATTAATGATGCTCTTGTTAAAGGAACAAAAATAGTACATTTAAGATTATGGCAAAAGTAAAATATTATTATGACGCAGACACATTATCGTACAGAAAGATTGAGCGTAAGAAAAAGGATGTTTTTAGAAAAACAAGTTTTGTTCTAATAGCAATCGTTTTAGTTGCATTCTTTGGTTTTATTGGCTTTAGCCAATTTTTAATGTCGCCAAATGAAAGAGCTCAAAAGAGAGAGTTTGATAATTTACAGCTACATTACGATTTATTGACCAAGCGTATCGAAGAAAACTCCAATGTTTTAACGGAGTTGCAAGAGAGAGATAATAATGTATATCGAGTATTTTTTGAAGCAAACCCGATTCCGGAAGAACAGCGTAAAGCAGGTTTTGGTGGAGTAAATAGATATAGATATTTAGAAGGATTTGACAATTCTTCAATGATTAAAAAGGCAACTAAAGAGTTAGATATTTTAGATAAACAATTGTCAGTACAATCTAATTCTTTGGATGAAATTGTGAAATTGGCAAAATCAAAAGCAAAAATGTTGGCTTCTATTCCGGCAATTCAACCTATAAGTAACCAGCATTTATCTAGAATGGCTTCTGGTTATGGATGGAGAAACGATCCATTTACCAAAGCACGTAAATTTCATAAAGGAATGGATTTTACGGCTCCACAAGGAACACCTATTTATGCATCTGGAGATGGTGTTGTAATTAGAGCAGATGGTAGAGCAGTTGGTTATGGAAGACATGTAAGAATTGATCATGGTTTTGGATATGTTACGTTGTATGGACACATGACAAAATATGTTGTAAGAAGAAGGCAAAAGGTAAAACGAGGAGATTTGATTGGATATGTTGGAAGCACAGGAAGATCTAAAGCACCTCATTTACATTACGAAGTTCGTAAAAATGGACGTCATATAAATCCAATTAACTTCTATTATGGAAGTTTAACAGCAGAAGAATTTGCTGCCATGTTAAAAGTTGCTGAATTGGAAGGGCAATCGTACGATTAACTTCTTTTAAAATCTAGATTTCAAATAAAACATGCACATAGATTTACCAGAAAAAAGGTATTACAAAATAGGAGAAGTTGCGAAAGCTTTTGATGTAAATACATCTTTGGTTCGCTTTTGGGA
>MAAC01009733.1_pt1 | contig 25959 bp, 21 predicted proteins | sample 1115981 | NCBI WGS metagenome assembly MAAC01 (sample SAMN04961126, study PRJNA320927) | seawater metagenome | isolation source: sample BD02T64 sea water enriched with oil for 64 days | place: USA:Gulf of Mexico | collected 2013-07-27
TTTTCAATGACTTAGCTGAATTTTCCCAAAGCTGCTAGTTGCTCAAGGCACCTATAGAACACCCTGAGAACTGCATAGTTTCCCACACCACATCCTCTATCATGCTGTCTGCTTGCATGCTTATTTTACTCTGTGCTATCGGAATGTTTAAGATCTGTTCGCCAAACGAGGCTTGGATATTTCTGCGAAACGGTAAGGCGTTCCGAACTTTAGGGTTAACTGCAGCGCACGTTGACGACAAACGATCTAACAATCGAGACGAAAATTAGCATCTTCCAGTCCGGCTGTAGGAACAAAAAATGCAAATGTTTAAGTCTCCCGGATCAGCTCATAAATTTCCATATAAACTCTGCAACCCACAATATATTCTTAGGGAAATCGCACCACACTTTTACTTCGCCTAAAAACCAGTGATATAAACCTGCGATATCGGTTACTCGGCCAACACACCATTATCACATAACAATAATTTTGCACTATTGATCAATCTAATTATTGGTATATGATAATTTCGCCCAAAAATAGAGCGCTAGACTCTTTCCGATTGAATCTTTTTCTTAAGAAGAGTTGAATGCTTGAAGACAACAAGCGCAAAAGCTTGAGTCGAAAGCAGGAGGAAATGTTCATGAAACTAATAAAAGCTACACTTGCGGCGGCAATATTCAGTGTTGGATTCGGTTATTCAGCTCTAGCAGAGACTGTTACATTGAAATTCCACACATTTGTACCAATGCCAGCTAATTCCAATGCAAAATTCGTCAAGCCGTGGGCTGACAAGGTTGCAGCTGAATCGAACGGTGAAATCAAAGTTGAAATGTATCCATCCATGCAGCTCGGAGGAAAGCCACCTCAGTTGGTAGACCAAGTTCGAGAAGGAGCTGTGGATATTATCTGGACAGTAGCTGGATATACACCTGGACGTTTTCCAAGACTTGAAGTCTTTGACCTTCCGTTCATGCCCGGAACCGCTTTAGCGACATCACAGGCCGCTCAGGAATACATCGAGACAGTTGGTGCCGACGACTTAAAGGACTACAAAGTTCTTGCTGTGCATGTGCATGCACCAGGAAAATTTCATACAAAAGAGACCTTAATCAAGTCGAGCGCTGATCTTAAAGGCCTGAAAATGCGCGGTCCAACGCGTACAATCAGCCAAATGCTTGGCAGCTTAGGTGCGTCTCCAGTTGGTATGCCAGTTCCACAAGTGGCCCCATCGCTCTCAAAAGGTGTCATCGACGGCATGGTTGTTCCGTGGGAAATCATGCCCTCCTTCAAGCTACACGAGTTGACAAAGGCCCACACTAACGTTGCGGGTGAACGCGGCCTTTACACAACTCCCTTCCTGTTCTTGATGAACAAGGCAAAATACAACTCCCTCAGTGATGCGCAGAAGAAAGTAATCGATGCAAATTCCGGTCTGGCACTTGCCAAGATTGCCGGTGCAGCATGGGACAGTTTTGAAGCGCCAGCTCGCGGGCTTGCCGAGAAAGCTGGTGGCACTTTCCACACTATCGACGGCGCTCCTTTGGAGGAGCTGAAAATGACAGGCGAAGGCTTTGTGAAAGACTGGATTGCCAAAGCTGACTCTAAAGGTCTCGATGGTGGAATGCTCGTTGAAAAGGCTCGAATGCTGATAAAGAAATATGAGCAGTAAAGCCGAAATTACCGGATTAGATGACCATATCCGTCCAGACGACATGTTTGGACGGGTATTGTTATCTCTAGCTAATGTGCTCGCTGTTTTTGGCGGTCTGGTGTTACTGACTATTGTCAGTATCAATTTTGTCTCCATTATTGGAAGAGTTCTTTTTTCCTCTCCCTTGCTGGGCGATTTTGAGTTGGTGGAAATGGGATGTGCGGTTGCCATCTCTTCCTTTTTGCCGCTTTGTCACATGAGCAATGGAAATGTCATTGTAGACTTTCTGACCGCGAATTTGGGTGATCGCGCGATTTCAGCACTTGATGCCATAAGTTCATTGGCCTTTGCTGGAGTTGCCGGTTTCTTCACTTGGCGTATGCTCTACGGGGCGCAAGACATGTACAATTATCAGGAAGAAACAATGCTGTTGCAATTTCCGGTGTGGATCCCATTCCTGCCCGTTGTGTTTTCCTTTTTTCTATTATTTGTATGCTGCCTCTATACTTTCGTTATGAAAGCAGCGTTTAGCATTAGGCGTACCTAGTTTCATGGATCGAGTTACCTTAGGCCTTATCGCATTTCCAATATTGTTTTCCGTGCTCGCGATACGTGTGCCAATTGGCCTTGCGATGTTAATTGTAGGTTGCAGTGGCACGGCATTGATTGCGGGTTGGCTGCCTATTATGTCCCTTGCAAAAACAAGTGCTTGGCATCTGTTTTCCAATTATTCGCTTTCGGTCATCCCTCTCTTTCTGCTTATGGGGAACTTCGCCACAAAAGCAGGAATGAGTGAAGCTCTTTTCAAATTTACAGGCGCTTGTCTAGGGCACCGTAAAGGCGGAGTTGCAATGGCTGCTGTTGGTGCCTGTGCTGGGTTTGGCGCAATTTGTGGATCCTCACTGGCAACCGCGGCAACAATGGGAAAAGTTGCGATACCTGAACTAAGGCGCTTGGGTTATTCGGACTCTCTTAGTACAGGCGCCCTCGCAGCAGGTGGGACGCTCGGCATCCTGATACCGCCTTCAGTTATTCTAATTATCTATGCCATCCTCACTGAACAGAATATCGCAAAGATGTTTCTTGCGGCGTTTATCCCAGGAATAATTGCGGCGTTGGGGTATATTTTGGCCATTGCCTTATTTGTCCGGTACGTTCCTAATTCCGGCCCAGCAAGTCCAAAGATCCCTTGGGGGAAACGCTTGAAACTGTTTCTGGAAATTTGGCATATCATTACCATTTTCACAGTTATGCTGAGCGGAATTTATTTGGGCTGGTTTACACCGACCGAAGGCGCAGCCATTGGGGCCGCAGGAACAGGAATTGTAGCCGCGTTTCAAAAGAACTTTAATCTCGCGGCCCTGATTGAAGTTATCAAAAGTACGGCTGTGACGTCTGCGATGATATTTCTGGTTTTGCTGGGTGCGGAATTTTTTAATTCCTTCATGGCCTTAACTCAGCTTCCAAATGAACTTGCCAATTTCGTAATCGACAACAACTTTTCGCCGTATGTCGTTGTTGCCTGCATTCTAGTTCTCTATCTGATGCTTGGGTGTTTAATGGATAGTTTAGCGATGATCTTGCTAACCATTCCAGTATTCTTTCCCCTAATCATGACCATGGATTTTGGGATGCCCCAAGAAGAGACTGCGATCTGGTTTGGCATATTGACCCTAATCGTCGTCGAGGTCGGGCTCATCACGCCGCCTGTCGGGCTAAATGTGTTCATTATCAACAAAATGGCGGGTGATGTAAAAATCGGAGATACATTCAAAGGCGTACTGCCTTTTCTGGCAAGTGATCTGGTCAGAGTTGTCCTGCTTTTTTCGTTCCCGGCAATCACTTTATTCCTGATCAGGTAGTATCCTTAAGACGTGAAGGGTTAATCATACGGACAAGCCCTAATAACTCGGATAGCTGATCAACGGATCTCGTACCGGCGACATATCTATCGCGCCGTAACAATATGGCGTGGTTTAGATAGCCTATGAAGGGTTTGGTTGAAAAAATTCGACTGCGATCACGCACAATCGGAAATTCTGCTTTTGAGGGGGTTGTCCATTCTGGTGTCAGTCCAATTACTACGACACCACACTCATTCATATCTTGTAGAATTTTAGCAGAAATGGCCACTTCGGGGCGTTCGGCATAGATTAGCAAGACAGGTTTGTCGGGAAGCACTGTATCCAGCAAAACTTGCTTTCGAACGTGATCTTCAACAACAGGCTGTGGGATCATCTGACCGACGATTGTCTCCTTCACTGTCTTATCGTCAGCTTCAATCAGTCCCACTTCAAACCGTGGTTTGGGCTTATATTTCATCTGCGCGAAATACTCCCGAGCAGGTGGATAAACGCCGAGCGCTCGAAAAGCGCCGCGAACAAGCGCACCTTGAAACGAAGACGTCGGCATCATGATCTTCCCCATACGGAGCGCCAAAAGAATGAGCGACCATGCATGGGGTTTTCGTTCGATCTCGTAACTATCCAGCAAACTATGTTCGGCTTTGGCAGAAAGAACTGTTGCCAATTTCCAGGCAAGGTTATGCGCATCCCGTAACCCGCTATTCATCCCCTGCCCTGCAAATGGCGGCGTCAAATGAGCGGCGTCGCCCGCAAGAAAGACACGCCCCTTACGCCAGTTTTCGGCAATGCGAGCGTGAAATGTATAAACTTGATTTCGCCGAAATTCTTCTGCTTCATCAGGTCCAACATCCGCGAGAAGCCGTCGTGCAAAACCTTCAACTTCTGCTAAATCTGCGTCCTCGTGCTTGTGAAGCATAAACTCGTACCTTCGGATACCATCCGGCCCAGGCAAGGTTATGCATGGTCGTTTTGGATCACAGAAGACTTCTGTATGAAAGCACCTGTTTTTAGTAGTTTTCAGATCAACTATCAGCCACGGTTCTTTGTAGGTTGTGCCTTCCATCTTGATCCCAAGGGACTTACGCACACCAGAACGGCCGCCATCACAGCCGATCATATACTGTGCGGAAATAACGAAATTTCCGTCCGGGCCTTGCATATTGGCAACAACACCTGAGGCGTCCTGATCAAAGCTGATCATTCTGGTCGAGAAATTAGCTTTAACACAGCTATAGCGTTTCAGGCCGTCTCGTAATATCGCCTCCAAATCCGGCTGCTGAAACGCATTGCGCTTATCGAAACCAAATTCTTTCGAGACTGGCTTAACGGTTGCAAACTGCTTTTTGTTTGGACCGCGATAGATTGATCCATACCCAGCTACAGATACTTCCTGAACCGCCTTATGTAGCCCCACAGCCTGCAAGGCCCGCATTGATTCATCATCGATTGAAACTGCGCGGGGTTCTTGCACCGTTGTTGCATTGGCTTCAATGACAGTTGTTTTAACATTCATCGAGCCAAGCAGATTTGCCAGCAGTAACCCAGTAGGACCTGCTCCGATGATTAATATATCGGTATCCGTCATCGAAGTCATAAGACGATACGTTCGCTCAGGTTTCAGACATAATTGGATTAACAAGTGTGCCAAGGCACCCGATCTCAACTTCTACTGTATCACCGGGAAACAGGTAGACGGGAGGTTCGCGCTTGTCGCCAACGCCGCCAGGTGTTCCTGATACGATGACATCCCCTGGCGCTAGGGGCGTGAATTGCGATATGTAGGATATCAGTACTGGTACAGGAAAGATCAAGTCCGAGAGCATTGCGTCCTGCATCACTTTCCCATTTAAGCGTGTTTGAATGGGCATTTTGGTATAGTCGCCGACTTCATCCGCCGTTACCATATAGGGGCCGAATGCTCCGGTGCCGGGGAAAGTTTTACCGGGCGTAAACTGAAACGTGTGGCGTTGGTAATCGCGGATGCTTCCTTCATTATAACATGCATACCCAGCCACATGATCAAGGGCTTTATCCTCGGGGATATTACGCCCTCCTGTACCAATAATAACAGCCATCTCGCCTTCATAGTCAAAGCGTTCTGAAACATCTGGCTTAATCATCGCCTGCCTATGGCCCACTTGGCTATCTGCAAAACGTGTAAAGATGGTTGGAAACTCAACATCTGGCCGGTTGGATTCTTTCTTATGTTTTTCATAATTCAAACCCACGCAAAGAATTTTCGAGGGGTCGGGAATGACCGGCATGTGTGAAATATCTGAAAAGCTGAAATCAGGGTGCTTGCCCTCTATGTATGCCGCAGCAGACGAAAGCAGATCCGCAGAAATCGCTTGCTTTAACGATGTAACGCCTTCAGCCAATTTGTTGGTCAGGTCGACAATCCCATTGTCAACAACAGCACCAAATCCAACTTGACCTTTTCGTGTATAGCTCGTCAATTTCATTTTATTTACCCAATTCCAATTATCAGTTTTATGTCAGGGGGTCCGGTTAATTGCCCAACCCCAAAGGTTCAAAGTTCTTGGTTCCTGTATCCAGTCTTTCACCTGCCGGTCGTGAACCATTTCAAGTTCAGCAGAGACTTCAATCATGTTGCCGTCAGGGTCTTCAATGAAGGCAAACAGGTTGTTACCGGGCCCATGCCGACCAGGCCCCCAAACCAATTTGATATGCTGCCCAGCGAAATGATCACACCAGTCCCGAATAGTGTCCCATTCAATTACTTCGTGACAATGATGATCAATCCCTTGTCTGTTTGATTTGAAACAGGCAATTGTGTGATGTTCATGCGTTGAAGTCATGAAACATCCTGTCAAATTACCGTCTTCATCAAAAACACGATCAGTCACCCTGAAACCCAGCTTTTCGTGATAAAAACTCACTAACGCATCTGGATCGAACGTCGCGAAAGTCAGATGTTGAAGACGTCCACGCAGCCCCGTTTGCAGGATTTTTTCCCCGGAATTCAATCCAAAGCAAACTTTGTTTCCATCCGGATCAACTACAGCAAAAGCATTCCCACATAACCATGGTGAGGGGTTTTCCTGAATTTCGACACCATTATCACACGCATATTTGTGAAATTCCTGCAGATTGTCCGCATCGAGGCAAGTGAAACCGGCATAAGCGAGCTTTCGGTCTGTTCCCGCAAGTACAATTATTCTGCGCTCTGGGCCAGAACAACGCCATTCCTTGTCAGAAATCCTGAGACTATTCATATCCATAGCTGCAGAATGAAACTCTGCTAGCCGTTTTGGATCAGAACTCTCATAGGCCAAGTGGTCGAGATAGGCCCCGGTAAGCACCGCATTCTTAGTCATTATCAATCTTCTCGGTCAGCCATCAACATTGCGCATAATTATCATATATTGATATTTTTGCAATATTTATTAGACAGTAAATTCAGTTATTGATAATATCGCTTAGTATGAAACAGCACTTCTGGATCGCTGATAGATATCTTTATAGGCATCGTCCATGTAATTTTCGATTAACCGGGAATGGGTTGATAACAATGAAACAAGACGAACTTGCACCACGTCATTCAAGTGTTTTTGCTCCAGAATGAAACTGAGAGAGGCATCAATACCCATGGATTTATTCCGGATCGGCGACGCCAGGCCAACCATACCTTTATCAACCTCTCCTTGTGATATACAAAGTGAGCGCTTCCGAATTTTATCGAGCTCTTCAGTAAGCTTATTATTGTCAAAATTCTCTACAGCAGAGATTTTTTTCAACAACTTTTTCCGCTTTCTTGCTTCAAGGCTCGCCAAGATGGCTCTTGAGGTTGCTCCTTTTAAAATTGGCATCGGGCGCCCACGCTCATAACTGGTTTTCACATCAAAACTATGGGAACGGGATTCAGCCACACACATCACCTTTTCGCCATGGAGTCTGGCAAGGACGACGGAACAAGGAATACCGGAATGCTCGACAAGTGTTTCCAAAAAAACGGCCCCGGATCGCACCAAAGGATCGGTCGCACTGATAATACGTTCAAACTGCAGAAAAGTCGGGCCAAGCCGATAGTGGGAATCGACAGTACTTTCGAGAAACCCAGACGCGACAAGTTCACGAACAGTCCGGTAAACTGTGCTCGCCGCAGTATCCAATTGTTCAGAGATTCCTTGAACGGTCCAGGAACTATTTCTCACGGTAAAAAGATTCAAAACCCGCGCGTAACGGTCGATGCCTGTCATTTTTCTAACTTATTGCCGTTTGTTATGGAATTTAGTGTCAGACTAAAACGTTCCTCTATTCTACACAATAGATCTGCGGATCTAAATAAAAAATTATTACTTCTCCATAATGACACTGAAGGGTCGAACTCATGTCTATATCGGCACTAGGTTATATCGGAATCTACTCTCAGAAAAACGAGGATTGGATCAACTACGCAACGGCCCAGCTTGGGATGCAAGTGGCAGATTCTGGCGGCAATATATCCGCATTTCGAATGGATGATCGCAAACAACGCTTAATCGTTGAAAACAATGAAGCGGAAGGTCTGGCGTTCATAGGATGGGAAGTAACCGAGAAGAAGGATTTACAATCATTTGCCGCAAGACTGGAAATTGCTGGCCATCAAGTTCGCTCTGGCAGTGCATCTCTATGCGATCAAAGACATGTGGATGAGCTAATTTACTTCGGTGACCCTGAGGGAAATCGAATTGAACTCTTTTTCAATGCAGAAGTGACGAAAGAAGAATTTATTCCTGGCAGAAGGATTTCCGGATTTAAAACAGGCCCGCTTGGAATGGGACATGTTGTTCTGAATGTCGTAGACGCCGAAGTACTCATGCCATTTTACAGGGACATCCTTGATTTCAAAGTTAGTGACTATGGAAGATCACCAGTCCCACTCTACTTTTTCCATGTTAATGGGCGTCACCACAGTTTTGCTATGGTTGGCACTGGAAAACGGGGCTTTCACCACTTCATGATTGAATACACGAAACTTGATGATGTCGGACAAGGGTTCGACATAGCCCAGCAAACACCAGAAAAAATCGCTTATACTCTAGGACGTCATACCAATGACTACATGACATCCTTTTATACCCATTCTCCATCCGGTTTTTTTGTTGAGACCGGCTGGGGCGGCAGGGTCATTGATATGGATACGTGGACTCCTCATGAAACTTTTGCCGGTCCCAGTTTCTGGGGTCATGATCGGCTCTATCTTCCAGACGATGCACGAGAGAAATTTAGTCAAATGCGACTTGAAGCGGCAAAAAACGGGCTTCAAGCCCCCGCGGTAATTGACTGTCCTTGGCTCTATTCAAACATCAAATCGTAGCGAGTCCCTATATGCCGACCAAAAACAAAAAAATACCTGATTATGACGTGATTATTGTCGGTTTGGGGCCGGTTGGAGCAACCCTTGCTAATCTGCTCGGGAAATGCGGCGTTCGAACACTGGTCCTTGAAAAAGAGGCGCGAGCCTATCACTTGCCAAGGGCCGTACATTTTGATGACGAAGTGATGCGTATTTTTCAAAGTATCGGCGTTGCTGATGCCATTGCAGAAGTTGTCAGGGTCAATGTGGGCATGCGATTTATCAACAAAGATGGTGCGCTGCTGATGGATTGGCCCCGCCCTCAGGAAATCGGTCCTAACGGGTGGTATGCAAGCTATCGTTTTCATCAACCCGACATAGAGGAAATACTCCGCCATGCAATATCAAGACACGCTACTGTTGAAGTTAAAACACGCACTACGGTACTTGATCATTCGGAGGATACAGAGGCTGTAACGATTAAGTTTACTGAAAACGACGGATGTGAAGTTCAATCTGTAACAGCGGCCTATGTGGTAGGATGTGACGGTGCCAATTCGATCATTCGCCAGTTTTTGGGATCCGATATGGAGGATCTCGGCTTTCAGGAACGATGGTTGGTCGCCGATGTTATTTTAAAACGGCCGAGGCCGGATCTCGGTGATTTTACAGTGCAGTATTGCGATCCAGAACGGCCTTCGACTTACGCCAGAAGTCCCGGGGACAGACGGCGGTGGGAAATTGCTGTTCTCGATCACGAAGACGCCGAGGACATTTGCCGGCCAGCGACTGTATGGCAACTCTTAAGCCGTTGGATCTCTCCCGAGGATGCAGATCTCGAACGCTCAGCTGTCTATACTTTCTATTCTAAAATTGCGTCCAGATGGCGCAAAGGGCGGTTACTCATTGCCGGTGACGCGGCCCATTTAACACCCCCTTTTATGGGACAGGGAATGTGTGCGGGCATCCGGGATGCGTCAAACCTTGCTTGGAAACTTTCCCTTGCTGTAAAGGGAGGGAGCGATCCGTCTCTGCTTGACAGTTACCAGAGTGAACGATCGCCCCATACACAGGCATATATTCAGACGGCTATTCACCTTGGTGGATTGATAAATTCAATGGATTCGAAAGCAGCCCTTAATTCCGCGTTCCAGCAACCCGACGGATCCGTTCGTATGAAAAGCATAGCGCCCCCGCTTGGAGCGGGGCTTGGCGCTGGAAAACTAGATAGTAAACGGCGGTTGTTCCCTCAGTTTAAACTAACAAACGGGATGATGCTCGACGATCTGATTGACTATAGACCTGCCCTTTTGATCAACAGTCTCAAGCTTCCAAACGGTGCACAGATCGCCAAACAATTAGGCTCAAGCGATCTGAGAATAATCACTTCCAACGAAGAACCCGCCTTACTGGATCATTTGGAAGCCTACGGGTGTTCAGCACTTCTCCTTCGTCCTGATAATTATATCTATGGCCTAGCAGAAACAGAAGCCGACTTGCGGGTCCTACTTGATAATGTGAGGCGGGAAACGATGTCGTGAACATGAAATTCATTGCATTGAGGAAGATTAGACTAATGCCGACGACTCGGCGATAAAGTTAATGTGACAACCCCCTCCGATTAATGCCATAAGAGCAGAATATCTATTTGATAAACTCCCAAATCGAAGAATTATTATGACCAGCCCGCTTATCGTTCTTGATACCCTGCCATCCCCCAATGAGTTTTATGGCCTTTATTGGAACAGGCGCCCATTTGTCGTGCGATCTGGTGTCAGCAAGTCCCATATGTCTGCGTTGATTTCCGGAGATGAGTTAGCGGGTCTCGCAATGGAAGAAGACCCCATGTCACGCATGGTCATATCCAAAAGTAACGCAGCAACGTGGACAACTCAGTTTGGCCCTTTCAGTGAAGACGATTTTGCCAGCATCGGAGATGAAAACTGGAGCCTGCTCGTTCAAAATGTAGAGCAGTTTCATCCAGAAACCGCCGAATTACTTCGGCATTTCAATTTCGCCCCCCGCTGGTTGCTAGATGATATTATGGTCAGCCTATCAACCAAAGGCGGTACGGTTGGCGCACATATCGACAGTTATCATGTCTTTCTTGTGCAAGGGAGCGGCCGGCGACGCTGGAAAGTAAGCCATGAGCCAATCCGTAACGAGGTCTTTATCGAAGGCATTGATCTAAAAGTATTAGCACATGAGTTTGACGGCGACACCATCGAGGTGGCGTGCGGGGATGTTTTGTATATACCCCCTAACTTTGCCCATGAAGGAACAACACTTGAACAAGCGCTTACTTTTTCCATTGGATTTTTAGGACCCAAATTCTCCGAATTATTGGGGGGATACAGTCAATATCTTGCCGCCTTTGAAGATCTTGATCCTCGATATGTGGGCGACGAATTGAACGATAACAGCGCGGGATTTGTCATAGACCATACCGCCGTGGACTATATCCGCGGCCGTCTCGTAGAGCGCTTGGACTCCTCTGATTTCACACAATGGTTGGTGTCATATTTTACAGAATCCCCACACGAAGAGTTTGGCAACTATACAGAACGTGAAGATTGCTTGTCCCTTATTCAGTTTATCGAAATTTTGGAAAAAGGGGCAAACCTGATAAAACCAGAATACGTGAAATTTGCTCTGACAACAGATGCAACAGGCGCCTTCTCCCTTGGGTTCGATGGACAAAGCTTTACCTTCAGTGACGGGTTTTTTGGGGTGATCCAGAAGCTTATGAAAGGCGAAACCGTAAGCTTTCTAATACATAAACAACTGTTCACGGTTCCAGAAACAACCCGTTTTTTGCTGGAGCTTTACAATCACCAAGCTCTGGAATTTGTTGACTAGTACTCAAATATGAGCGCTGCAATGATACATGTGATGGAAAAATAGTCGGTTGTGACTAACGATGGAATAAAACGAATGCTATACTATTCAAGGCAACCGTATATGATTTCACCGAATTTGAAGATCACTTGGGAAATTCTTACCAAGTAGTTATGAATATTGACCTTACTTATCAGTGGAATAACAAAAATTTCACAAGAAACTTCATACTATTTTGCGCTTAGGTCATTCGGCGGATCCGGCATTTCACCAACAATCCCAAGGCGGATTGTCTCCACCAAAATTGACAGCCAAAAAATCTATAAAGACACGCATTCTTTCGGGCATATATTTTTTCTGAGGAAAAACCGCATATAGAGTTTTGTACTGCATGGCGTAATCCATCAACATCCGCACAAGTCGGCCTGATATTATGTCTTTGCCCGCAATAAAAGTAGGAAGTCGTCCAATGCCCAATCCTTGCAACACCGCTTCTCGCAAAGCTTCGCTATTATTTACGCGATAATTGCCATTTATCCTGATCGTTTCCTCTTCACCGTTATTAATAAACACCCATTCGTTAGTCACTGTGTGATGGGTATACATCAGACAATTGTGATGACTTAGTTCTGACGGCAACCCAGGTGCCCCATATTTTTCAATATAGTCAGGGGAGGCACACAAGACACTTCGAAGCGGCACCAGCTTCCTCACAGTGAGTGAACCATCAGTCAAGCTATCTGTTCTTATGGCAAGATCAAAACCTTCCGCAATTATGTCAGTCCAGCTATCAGTCATTTCAATGTGAATATCTATTTCCGGATATTGCTTCAAAAATTCAGGAATTATCGACGCAAGATGCGACACGCCAAAAGACATAGGGGTAACCAGACGGAGTGTTCCTTTTGGGATATTCTGCAATTCGGTTGCTGCGCTCTCGGCTTCCTCGGCGGCTAACAAAGCTTGCTGTGCGTGTTTGTAGTAACGTTCTCCAGCTTCGGTAAGGCTCAATTTACGGGTAGACCTGTTAAGTAATCTCACACCCAATCGTGCTTCCAACCCTGTTATCCGCTTGCTGACAGCTGACTTAGTAATTCCCAGGACATCTGCTGCCTTAGAAAAACTCCCTTGCTCGATAATCGCCGCAAATACTGGGATAGAGGCAATGTCTTGCATAACGTCTCCGATTGTTGAGTTGAATTCAACTATGTAGTTTCAAATAACTACATTATCACCATGACAGAAACAAATAAGTTTTGTGAAGAGAAAAAAGACCCACAGAAGGAGATATTCAGTGATCCGATTAGAACATATAAACCTTGTTGTTAAGGACATCGAAGAGACACTCAATTTTATCCAAACAGCGTTTCCTGATTGGAAAGTTCGCGGTACGGGAGAAAGTGAATGGCACGGCAATAAACGTCACTGGTTACACGTTGGCACAGACGACCATTACATTTCTCTCAATGAAGGAAACAATGAGGAAAATCGTGACCTAAGCGGCAACTCTCCAGGCCTCGCTCATATCGGGTTTTGCGTTGATAATGCTTTGGAAATTTCCGATCGCTTGCAACAAAATGGATATGAAATTACCACTATCGGTGCCGATCACCCCTTTAGACGCACAGTCTATTTTATCGATCCTTCGGGTTTCGAATTCGAATTCATTCAATATCTAAGCAATAAACCGAGCGAAAAGAATATGTATGGCGGCGAAACGTCCTCAGTAAAACGACTTCATTCATCCCAGGAACAAAAGGCCTAAACATGACCAAACAAATATTAGTAAAGCAACTCTATGAAACAGTGGATGCCAGAAACACAGATGGCCTTTCCAAATTTCTCTCAGATACCATACGTTTTCGCATCGGTAATCATGACACTGTTGTTGGCAGAAGGAATGTGCTTGCTGCAAACGACGCTTTCTTCAACAGTATTGCCGGCATGACCCATAAAATTGAGAATATCTGGGTACAAGGGGAAGATGTGATCTGCAACGGATCTGTCGATTATGTACGACTGGATGGCACGCCCTATTCTGCCCATTTTGCAACAACCCTCAAAATGCGAAATGAAGTTATTGAAGACTATTTTGTCTATGCTGATATTTCCCAGTTATGATGAAAGTGTAAGTTTGTCATATCAATATTGATCGTCGCTTTTTTTGTTTCTTAAGTCTTGTTTGAATTTTGCTGGAGCAAGTTGTGTGTTGACAAAGTCGATTATTTTTACATAATCACCGTTATGCCAAAAAAAATTGATATTGAAAAACAACGCAAAATGATCACCAATGCGGCGATCACCGTTATTAACGAAACGGGTCTTGAAGGTACACGTCTTCGAGATGTGGCGCGCGCCGGTAATGTCACAACCGGCGCTGTCACACATTATTTCGACGGGAAAGAGGCCGTGTTAGACTCCGCCCTTGAAGAAATAGTAAGACGTACATTGGAACGAATTCAAAGGCCCATTGACCCTGACATGTCATGGGATGTGCCTGCGTTTATTCGGCGCGTCTGCTATTACCTTCCTGTTGACGACGACGGCCGACAAGAGTGGCGCGTTTGGCTTGCTTTTTGGGGGCGCGCTATCGCGGATGATCGACTTCGCACTATTCACCAAAACTATTACAAGCAATTTGTAGAAGGATTAGCAAGGCATCTTCACATGCTGCGGCCCAGCACCCAACAAGCCTCCAACGAAGAAGCATGCAATTGCGCTGATGCGCTACTTGCAGCAATTGATGGCATTGGAACGCGTGCGACACTTGAGCCGAAAAACTGGCCCGTAGCACGCCAACGAGAAACACTTACTTATTTAATCACACCGATGCTTTTGAATTTCTCTACGGTCACCCAGAATAAAAGGAACCCCGACGTATGACAAACCGCAGCATGCACGACGACGACCCGCTCGAAGACTTTATCAAGCGGGACATAACCCTTAATGGCGTGCAAAAAAGGGTCCTCATAGCCGGTACTGGGCCTGCGGTGATTGTAATGACCGAAATGCCGGGCATCAGTCCGCATGTTGCACGTTTCAGTCGCTGGGTTCGCGATGCTGGATTTACAGTTTATATGCCATCCCTGTTCGGGAATGACGGTGTTATTCCGAGCGCGGAAGATGGAGTTGCGATTTTCAAACGCGCTTGCGTCAGTGCAGAATTTCACGCATTTGCGGGTAAAGGGTCCAGTCCAGTTACCCTTTGGTTACGTGCCCTTGCAAAACTGGCGCATGAAGAATGTGGTGGCCCCGGCGTTGGTGCCATCGGTATGTGCTTTACAGGCAATTTTGCGCTCTCGATGACACTTGAACCCTCTGTTGTGGCGGCGGTCCTTTCTCAACCCTCTTTGCCACTGGACGACCCTGCTGGCATTGAAAGTTCACCCGCAGAAATCGAGACCGTACGCAACCGTCTCGAAAAAGATGACCTTACTGTTCTGGCCTATCGATTTGAGGGAGACAATTTCTGTATGGCACAACGTTTTGCAGCTTACGAAAAAGCGTTTGGAGACCGATTTGACGGACGGGTCCTCCCGGATAGTGCCGCGAATACAGATGTACCGCCGTTTTTCAAACAAAATGCTCCAGCTCCCCACAGCGTCGTAACGGCTCACCTGATCGACGAAGCAGGGCAACCAACGCTAACAGCCCGGGATGAAATTCTCACATTTTTTGGTGAACGACTGTCAAACTAGAGTCGAATGGTTCTTAAGTACCGATGCTACTGGCGATACTTAAGAACTTCCAAATTAGTTAATCAATATTCAATTTTTATCAAATATAAATGAGTAATACTAAGTAACGCGAAGTCAGCACAACAACGAGCCCAAAGAATCTAATAAACAATATCAGAGAATTGCAATCCATAAATTATTAGGTATTCGCAATGCAATCAGTAGACAAAATCGTTTCATCTCGATTGTTCAAGGATCCATTACAAGAATCGATTATTAGTAAAATTGAAATGAGATCCGGATCATCGTGGCTGATTACTCTGGGTTATGTTTTTATAATCAGCTTAATATATTATAGTTTGGCCCGGTTAGGCCTGTCCCTTCAATTCGAACAATCTCAAGCGACACCAATTTGGCCACCCTCCGGTTTTGCGTTCGCTATCTGCCTTTTACTGGGACAAAGAGCATTGCCAGGGATCGCATTTGGAGCCATCGCTGCAAATCTAGCTGATTTTTACTTCAAATCCGAAGCAGACATCGAATTTTCTGAATATTTGTCACGGCACCCTGCTGAAATAATCGTCTGCATAAGTATCGGTATCGGTAATACACTGGAAGCGTTCGCTGGTTTATATCTCGTGAACCGATTTGTGCCCAAAAACACATTATTCAAATCGATCAAATCAGTCGTTGTCTTTGTATGCATTTCACTGGCGATTTGTACAATAAGCGCCTGTATCGGTGTGTTGTCACTTGCCATCTCAGGTATTTTGCCCGATTTCCTTTGGTCATCGGTTTGGTTCACGTGGTGGCTGGGGGATACGGCAGGCATTCTGATATTTACCCCTGCAATCTATGTCTGGCTCGCAATGCCTGTCAGAGAACTACGCAAAGAATTGTCACCGACCATGGTTCTTGGATTAATCGGACTATCTCTTTTTGGCGCCATTACATTTCTTGAGCTTGGCAATCTTTCGTATCTGAGCGCACAAGCCTATTTGCTGATACCAGTGCTGTTTGCGATCGTATTTGTTACGGGTGTTGGCACTGCAACTTTAGCAATACTGATCATTTCTGCTTTATCCATACTGGGAACAATAAATGAGCTAGGTCCCTTTGTCCGAGGCAACCAGAATACTTCTTTGTCACTCCTGCAAGGATTTGTAAGCGTTATTTCCATCACCTTATTGTTGCTGGACAGCGCCTTACGTGAAAGGCGTGATGCACTTGAAAACCTCAAACGCACCCATGACGAACTTGAAGATCGGGTCAAGGACCGTACTCACCAATTGGAAACGGCTAACCGTTACTTAGCGCAATCAAATAAGGAGCTCGATGATTTTGCCGATATTGCGACAAATGATCTTAAAAAACCTATTCGAGAGATTGATAATCAGATAGCAAATATTCTAGAGGACTATGGAGGAAAATTAGATCGTACTGTCGTAAATCGCATTGAGAAACTAACCGAAATTCTGCGCCGCCTCGAAACTTTGATTAGCACCCTCTTACATTTTTCTCGTGTTGGACGGCGAGATCTTTTGATTGAGGAAGCTGATTTACAGAGTAGTGTTCAGATGGTTTTAACCTCCCTAAAAACAAGGCTTGATGAGTTAGATATTGTGGTACGCATTCCCGCCACGCTACCACGCTTCAAATGTGATAACGCAAGGGTTGGTGAAGTTTTCCGTAATCTCATAACCAACGCAATGAAGTATAATGACAAAGCAGAGAAGTGGGTCGAGATCGGGTACGAACAAAACGGTCCCAATACCAAATTCTATGTCAAAGACAACGGCATCGGAATAGAAGACGACAACAAAGGCAAAATCTTTACGATTTTCAAAAGACTACATGGTGAAAACCAATATGGAGGAGGCACCGGAGCAGGTATGACCATTGTAAAGAAAATTGTTGAGCTGCATGGTGGCCGAGTTTGGGTAGAATCCAAGGTTGGAGTAGGGTCTACGTTCTATTTCACACTAAAAAAGGACGAAAGATTAATCCGATAAGTGCAAACGCACACCGGTCGCACAGGCTAAAAATTAGCGCGTTTTCTCTTAATCCAACATATTTCGCAATTTTTTACCCAAATCAACCCTGCTATAAGGTTTACTCAACAAATTTGTAGCCAATTCTGAGAGAAACTTATCAGTTCCATGTACATATTTTTCGTGATTTTTGGTAAAGCCGCTGGTTAGTAATATTTTTAGATTTGGAGATGCCTCATGTGCCAGTTTCGCCAACTGATACCCGTCCAGATCACCCGGCATAATGACATCGCTAAAAAGCAGATCTATATCTTCATTGTCAGCAAGTTTTTCTAAGGCGTTACGGCCACTATTTGCTGCAATCACATCATATCCAAGCTGAGTAAGAGCCATAGTCGTCAGCTCAAGGAGGCTCTCTTCGTCGTCAACAACAAGTACCTTTTCCGTGCCAGCGACTAAATCTCGCTGATTTATATTTGCTCGAGGTACAATTTCCATTTTACGGTTGGCCCGCGGAAGATATATCCTAAATGTTGTTCCCGCATCGGGTTCAGAATAAACTCTCATATGCCCACCTGACCGCTTAACAAAACCGTAAACCATACTAAGGCCTAATCCAGTTCCACGTTCAATAGGCTTAGTCGTGAAGAAGGGCTCAAATATTTTCTCCCGGACGTCCTTGCTCATACCACAGCCTGTATCACTCACAGAGATCATTACAAATTCGCCAATTTGCCCGGTTGGATCGTGTTTTAAGTAGTCTTTATCCAGAACCTTATTTTCAGTTTCTATGATAAGGTGTCCTCCATCCGGCATCGCATCACGGGCATTTAGAGACAAATTGAGGATCGCATCTTCAAAGTCCCCTGTGTCTATCAAAACTGGCCAAATATCATTAGATAATTCTGTTGTAACTTCAATAGACGCGGTCAACGACGTAACAATCAAGTTTTCCATCGTAGATATAAACCCGTTTACCGACGTCAAACGTTTCTCTTCAACGCTCTCTCTTGAGAAGCTTAGAAGTTTGCGGGTGATCTCCGCTCCTCGTGCAGTTCCTTTAAGGCCTTTTTCTATACGCTCTAACGCCGCTTCGTTACCGATCAACATTTCCTCAAGGAGCTCAAGATTTCCCTGAATAATTCCAAGTATATTGTTGAAATCATGGGCAACACCCCCTGTTAATTGCCCAATTGCATCCATTTTCTGAGAACGGCGCAATGCTTGCTCTGAACGCCTAAACCCGGTTACATCTCGCGAAACACCAGCCACGCGTACAATTTTCCCGGCAGCATCCTTAATAAGTTGGCCCTCGGAGTGGATTATCTTTTCCGAGCCATCCGGATAACATAACCGGAATTCTAAATCGTACCCGTTTCGACCTTCGATAAAACCTTGAAATGTTTCTTTGAGATTGTCTTTGTCATCTGGATGAACACATCGATACCAAATAGAGTCATCTTCAAATAATTCTTCTGGTTTGTGCCGCCATAGAGGTTCAAATGCCGGATTTACATACAGAACTTTATAGGAACCATTTTCCTCAACATTCACCAACCAGAATACCTCGGTCAGATTATCAGCAATTGTCCGAAAGCGTTCTTCACTCTCTCGAATACGTTCTTCTGAAATTTTACGTGATGTAATGTCTTGGCCGACACCCCGATATCCCAAAAATTCGCCACTCTCATCAAAGTGAGGCCGACCACTTAGGCTAATAAATCGGATTTCCCCATCAGGTCGGAGCCATTGATACTCAAAGTTATCAATATCTGACCTGTTTTCCAGATCTTGAAAATACTTCTCCCAACTGTTGCTTTCAAAATCTAGATTGCCGTATTGAACTTCTTGCCTTGTTTTTCCAATAAACTCACTAATTGCGACGCCGGTAACTTCTTTTACATTTCCCGCGAAGTAGTTAAATCGAAGGTCTTGATCGATTTCCCAAAACCAATCAGCTCCAATTTCAGCGAAATCGCGAAATCGTGCTTCGGCTTCAATTTTCTCTACTTGTGATTGCTTTATTTCTGTTATGTCGCTGCCTATGGAGATTATGGACCCATCACTCAAGCGCTGATCCTGTACCTGAAACCATTTGCCTCCGACGATCTCAGTTTCGAAAACACCCGATGCAGTTTGATAATGGTCCATTCTATTTTTAAACCATGCATCTAACTCGTATTTATCTAATTTATAAAAACCGATTTCCAAAGCCGCTCGGATAAACCCTTCGAATGGTTTCCCTGGATCCAGATAGGAGGACAATTCTGGAATTAACGAACGCAGTTTTTCGTTGCAAAAGACGACGCGGCCCTCTTTGTCACACAAGGCAATAGTTTCTTCCATTGCATTTATGGCTGTAATGAGCTGGTTAGCCTGAAATTGTTTCTGTGAAAGTGCAATCGACTGTTGTTGAACTGTCTTCTGAAGCGTTTTTGTCGCATCCTCTAGCTTTAACTGTACGTTTCTCAGTTCTGTAATATCAGTATAAGTAGTAACGAACCCATCTTTGACCGGGGTCCCAATAATTTCAATAACAGTTCCATCTGGGCGAACACGTTCAAACTTATGGGGATTGAATGAGAGAGCGAGTTGTATTCTTTCTCGTATTTTTTCCTCTAAATTCCCCTCTCCATATTCACCGCGCTTCGCGTTATACTCAAACATTTGCAGCATGGTGGTTCCAGACTGGCCAAATTCTGGCGGAAACTCTAGGAGTTCAAGGAAGCGCGCATTGCTGGCAAGGAGGTTTAGATCTTTGTCGAAAAGGGAAATACCGTGTTTGGTATTTTCTGTGACAATTTCGAGAATCCTATTTCGTTCCTGTAGGTGTTGCCTGCTCTTCTCAATTTCACCGGCTTGCTGACGATTTTGTTTATCTAATAGATCGTTGACTATCTGGTACTTTTTCTCAGCCAAACGTGTTTCTGTAATATCGGTATAAGTTGTTACCATCGCATGGTCGGCTGTAAAATTTCCTTCAATCAGAAGCACAGTCCCATCGGGCCTTTTACGTTCAAATGAATGCGGAATACGCTGTTTGGTTAGCTTAAGACCTTCATTAACAATCGTATCTATATCACCCGGCCCATACTCTCCGCGTTCAGCATTCATTTTTAAGAAGCGAGCAAGGGGTGTCCCGATTTTTGCTAACTCCAAAGGGAAATCTAGCAATTCTGCAGCTTTTTTATTCCATGCGACTAAATTTAGATTTTGATCAAATACCGTCACGCCTTGTGAGAGGTACTCAATAAAGTCGAGATTTCCTAATTTTTCATTCATGCTATCTGTATTGCCAAAATAAAATCACCCGATTACTGAACGGCTCACTTTATCAATATATAGTAAAAACAGTTTTATTAAAATAATCTGTTTTTCCTCCAAACGAAAAACGGAAACTTCAAAAAACAAAGTGCCCTAAAGCCAGACTTCACTCTTGATGAGACGGAGGTATAAAAAGTTCGATTTCCTCTCCGACACCGCGTAAAGAGTGACGCCCTAAGGAGTGCCACTTCTCCTCAAGATGTGCAGCAACTTCACCGGAAATCAGTATCTTTTTTTGAAGAAGTTTTGTCATGCCTTCGATACGAGAAGCTTCATTAACGGCTGCACCGATTACGCCAAATTCTATCCTGTCTGGCGTCCCAATATTGCCATACATAACGCGGCCCAAATGCAATCCAATACCATAACCCAAAGGGTCTTTTCCTGCCTTCGCGCGGTCACTGTTTAAGTTCGCCATGCGAGACATGGCCTCTTCTGCCGATTGGACCGCAAGCCGGCAGGCTTCATCATAATTATTCGTTTTCGTATCAATCGGAAAAATAGCAAGTACTGCATCTCCAATATATTTGAGGACTTCTCCCCCGCCGTCGAGAATGGCCCCTGCCATGCATTCAAAGTATTGATTAAGAAGCGACAAATATTCCTGACTTGGCAACGTGTCGGCCAAATTTGTCGAACCTCGTAAATCACAAAACCAAATAACCGAAAGAATATCCTCTCCGTCTCCGCGTTGTATTTTTCCGGAAAGAACTTTTTCCCCTGATTGATGCCCCAAATACGCATCTAGCAAATTTCTGGAAACTCGTTTGAGCGCCATAATTTCAGCTAACCGCGACAAGGCAGGTCTAATTTTACGAAGACCGTCCAATTGTTTGTCTGTAAAACCACCGGGCTGACAGGTTGACCAACTTGCGGCATGAATTTCACCATTGGTAAATTCAAGCGGCATGATGAGGTAATCCGTTATCCCTTCATCGCGGAAACCCTGCAATATAAGAAAATCGTCTGGGCAATCCGGATCTGCCAGATGGCGGCGAATTTCCTTATTAGTCTCAAGAACATGCAAAATGGGGCTGCGTTTGTATTCGTCTGAATCAAGCAGACTATAAGGGGCTTCTCCGACCTCAATTGTTGGATTGTTCTTATGCCAATAGAAGGCTCGACCCATAATGTTGGGATGTAGTGTCGTGACAAAAACGGCCGAGCGGAATAACGGGATACCGCAGCGCAGCAAGCGTTCGCATAAATGCAACAATATATCTTGCGATAAGGGGGCCCCAGGCGCCCCATCTACAAGCCAGTCAACAACCGGGGCTGTAATAGATGGTTGCGGTCTATTCATTTCATTCATGCCATATCCAGAAAACGATTAAGTACATTCCATAAATATAACCTACGTTGAACGATAAACAATCATTGCTATAGATCTGCCCCTCATTAAAGGCCGGAGAGTGATTTAAAAATATCTTTGGACGTTACAGATCCGATTATTGCGCCCTCTGACGTCACATCCAAATTCTCTGAATTTTCCCACATCATATGAACAAGATCACGCAAAGGCGTCTCTTCACTAATAGTCCGTGAGGCAGAACCGTCGGAACTCTCAGACATTATATCCCCGGCACACAACACATTAAGCGGGTTCATATGGGCCACAAACTCTTTGACATACGAGTCGCTTGGGTTGAGGACAATCTCCTGCGGAGTACCAAACTGGTTAATCCGGCCACCTTTCATGATGGCAATTTTATTGCCAATTTTCATGGCCTCGTCCAAATCGTGGCTCACGAATAAAATTGTCCGTTTGGTTTTCTCTTGTAGTTCCAGCAATTCATCCTGCAAATGAGCGCGGATTAACGGATCCAACGCACTGAAAGGCTCATCCATTAACAAAATCGGTGCGTCGGTTACGAATGCACGCGCAAGTCCTACTCTCTGTCGCATACCACCGGAGAGTTCGGTGATTGTGCGATCGCCCCAATCTTGTAAACCTACAAGTTCCAACTGCTTCGCAACACGCTCTTCGCGCTCGGTCTTTGAAATGCCAGAAAGCTCTAACCCCAGACCTACATTTTCGGTAACAGTCCGCCAGGGCAATAATGCGAAATTCTGAAAAACCATTGCAACCGCTTGCGTGCGCAACTGAAGAAGGGTATTTTTATCGGCAGTCCCGATATTCACCATCTCACTCCCATTACGTACAGAGACAGACCCTGCCGTAATTGGGTTCAGGCCATTGACGGTTCGCAGCAACGTGGATTTTCCAGAGCCGGACAATCCCATCAAGACGACAATTTCTCCAACGTCAATATTTAGGCTACATTTAGAGACACCCAGAATATTTCCAGTTTTCTCCTGAATAGTTTCTCGGCCTTCACCTTGATTAGCAAACTGAAGCGCCGCGTCAGTCTTACGTCCAAAAATGACAGACACATCTTCAAACTTGATCGCTGTTTCCATTTGCCTAATCCTCTGAGGAGCGGATCAAACGATCCAGAATGATGGCGACCACAACAATGGCAACACCGACTTCAAATCCTTTGGCAATATTCACTTGATTTAGCGCGCGCAATGTTGGCACCCCAAGGCCGTCTGCACCCACCAGCGCCGCGATGACAACCATGGATAAAGACAACATGATTGTCTGAGTTAGGCCTGCCCGTATTTGCGGCATGGCATAGGGAATTTCAATTTTCCAAAGGATCTGCCATGAGTTACCGCCAAAGGCAACGCCGGCCTCTTTTAGATCCGGCGGCGTGCTGGAAATACCAAGTTGAGTCAACCGAATTGGGGCGGGAAGCGCAAAAATAACAGTGGCAATCAATCCCGGAACCATTCCAAGTCCAAACAAAATCAATGCCGGGATAAGGTAGACAAATGTCGGTATCGTCTGCATGAGATCGAGAATTGGCCGGATAGCTGCAAAAAACCAAGGTTTACGTGCTGCATAAATACCGATGGGAATACCAACCAGCATACAAACAGCGGTCGACGCCAAAACAAGAGCAAGTGTTTGCGTTGTTTCTTCCCAATACCCCTGATTAACAATGAGAAGAAGCCCGAGAAATACAAATGCCGTAAATCCAATGGATCGCCGCAAATACCATGCAAGAGCTGCAGCCAATACTGCGGCAATTAGAGGATGAGGAAATTGTAGGACAAAAAGAATTGCAGAAATAAAGCCTTCTAAACCAACCGCCAACCCGTCAAAGAACCATTCGCCATTGTCTGTCAGAAAATCAACAAACAGTTTTGCCCATTTTCCAATCGGCAACTTTTCTTCTGTAAGCCATTCCATAATTTACGCCACACTCTTCTGGAAATAAAAAAAGGCTGGTCCAAAACCAGCCTTTAAGTTCGCGGATTAGAGGCCGAGGCTGGATTTCACTGCCGGCAGACCTTCTTTACCGTCCAGCGTTTTAACGCCGGCTAACCACTTATCAAGAACTGCCGGATTTTTCTTAATCCACGCTTTCGCAGCTTTATCAGGATCTTCATTGTCATTTAGGATCGCGCCCATGATTTCATTTTCCATGGCCAGACTAAATTCAAGATTTTTAAGGAGCATTCCGACATTCTTACAATCTGCTGAATATCCTTTACGGGTATTCGTATAAACTTCAGCACCGCCAAAGTTCGGGCCAAAAAAATCATCCCCGCCAGACAAGTAAGACATTTTGAAGTTGGCGTTCATTGGATGAGGCTCCCATCCTAAAAACACCACATGTTGTTTCTTTTTACCGGCACGCGCGACTTGTGACAGCATGCCTTGTTCAGAGCTTTCAACGACCTTAAAGCCAGCAAGTCCCATGGATTTTGTCTTGATCATATCATCATTCCCGGGCTCAATGCCGTATATTTTGCCTTTTAGTTGATCTTTGAATTTTCCGATGTCAGCAAAGGATTTCAACCCAGCATCATACGTATATTTTGGAACAGCCAATGTATATTTGGCGCCAACTAGATTACGGGCAACTGTTTCTACCGTACCGGCGTCACGGTATGGCTTAATGTCCGCTTCCATGGTTGGCATCCAATTTCCAAGAAACACATCAATGTCACCATTTGCCATTGCGGTATATGTCACCGGAACGGATAGAACTTTTACGTTGGTCTTGTAACCAAGCGCTTTCAGAACTGTGGAAGTTGCGGCGGTTGTTGCCGTAATGTCTGTCCAACCAACGTCTGACATGCGCACTGTGCTACAATCTGCATAGGCCGCTGTAGAAAATGCAACACAACCCAGTGCGATAACTGAAGTTTTAAGTAAATTACTCATGGCATAATTCCCCATATTATTTGTAATGCTATTTTCAAGAAACAGCTTCTCCCAGTCTAAAAGACTGTGTTATTTAGATTTTTCTCACCCATCTCAATGCGACACCTGTGGACGGCTTTACGACATCCAAAGCTCTACTTTGTTTTGGGCGTTCTGCAGCGCATACGACCACACCCATGCCTCAAAAGCAACATGCAGAGATAGATTATGAGCTTTTCCTCAGCTAGAATAGGCGGTATAAAAAACTCAATTCCCGCCATATTTGATCAAAAGAGCCAAAATCATGAAACCGTCAATTGCCTTTATCGGACTGGGTGTTATGGGACACCGGATGCTAACAAACATGTCTGCACATGGCGGATTTAACCTCGCTGCCGCATGGGATCCCAACGAAGATGCATGCCGCATGGCCGCAGAACAATACCCTGACATCAAAATTGGTGAAACGGCGCTGCAGATCATTACAGATCCTGATATTGATGTGGTCTATATTGCCAGCCCTCCACAATCTCATAAAGAATATGCCACCGCCGCGGCTCAAGCCGGAAAAGTCGTTTTTTGCGAGAAACCCCTAGGCGTAGATATTCCTGACAGCCGGTCCTTAGTGGAGGAAGTTGAGGCAACTGGCGTCCAGAATGCTGTAAACTTCCCTTTTGCGGACAGTCTGGCAATCAACACGATCCAGCAACAGGTACAAGACGGTTCCACCGGAGACATTCTAGGTGTTGATCTGCGCCTTCACTTCTCAAGCTGGCCGCGCGGCTGGCAGCATTCTGCCTCATGGCTTTCCATGCGCAAAGAAGGCGGTTTCGTTCGCGAGGTTGGCTCTCATTACGTGTATCTCGTAGAAAAATTGTTTGGACCTGCCACTTTTGTCGATGCCTTGGTTCGTTATCCAGATGACACAACTTCTTGCGAGACCCATTTTCACGCTCAACTTGACTGCAATGGCCTACCTGTCTCGTTTGCTGGCGGGGCGGGCGGTGTCGGTCCGGATCGTGTTGAGTTTACTGTTTGGGGCTCCAAAACTTCCTACCGCTTATGGGATTGGATGAATTTAAAATCCTCTACAGGCGGGGAATGGCAGGA
>MAAC01015434.1_pt1 | contig 25936 bp, 25 predicted proteins | sample 1115981 | NCBI WGS metagenome assembly MAAC01 (sample SAMN04961126, study PRJNA320927) | seawater metagenome | isolation source: sample BD02T64 sea water enriched with oil for 64 days | place: USA:Gulf of Mexico | collected 2013-07-27
CTAACTCTATTTTTTACTTATATTATTACAGTCTCGTACCGGTTTTGTAGCTGCAATCGGTGTTCTCTTACTCTCAGTGCCTTACCTTTATAACAACTGTAAGATGCAATTAACTATTAACTTGAGCATAGTTGCGATTGGAATAATGAGTGCTTTTATTAGCCTTAATAACTCTGACACGCCCATTCGTGGGCAGCAAGTTTATGAACATGTCGGCGCTCGTGATGCCCAATTCATCGTCAGTTTAGATATGATCAAAGAAAAGCCACTACTTGGCTACGGCTATGGAGGCTTTGAGCGTAGTTTCATAGATCATTTTAATAAGTATGCTATTGAAAACCCGGATATAGGTAATACCATCACCCGATTATCACACCCACACAATGAAGTACTATTTTGGGTTGTTGAAGGTGGTATTGTTGCCTTATTAGCGTTTGTTTTTTTCACTATCGGTTATATATTCACTTGGCGTAAAATCCCCTTTAGCATTGGTTTAATATTATTTTCCTTAATGTTTCCTATATTGTTACATAGCCAGTTAGAGTTTCCATTTTATAGCTCAGTTAGTCATTGGCTTGTATTTTTGATTCTACTTTGGCTGCTCGATCGTTATAGTTTAACTGGAAATGCCGGGCATAATTTTATTGCATGCCCGCAAGGTTTTTTAATTCGATTTTTTGCACTGTTAATTCCTGGTATATTTATTCCCTTTTTATTGACCGCCTTACACACCGCAAATATTTTAGTTGAGCATGAGAAAAGCCCTCGCAACGCGCAATCACTTAAAAGATTAAATGACATAATTAACCCTATAGCATGGCAGAGCAGATTAGATGCTAATGTATATGCACATATACTCATCTCTGGTCTTGGTGAGCAAGATGTAACTAAATTAGAAAGCTACCTTAAATGGGCACTGATGCGGATAAAACACAAACCGAGAATGGGCCTTTATTCAAATGTATTATTGGTTTTAAAGACTTTAAATAGAACTGAGAAATATCAGCTGTTGCTCAATGAAGCAAAGCGTACATATCCTCAAAAAGAGAGCTGGCAAGATAGTGTTCTACAATCAGATAGAGTAGATAGCCCTAATAAGTAATCCCAATTGGGGCTTGTTTGGACAGTTAAAACAACCTATGCTGATTATCTACTCAAGCCTGTTAAAATAGCTTTACAAAGCACCTTCGAGCTTATTCCTTTCAATTTCCAATGAATGTCAAAGGGCTTTCCAATGCAGCTAGAGGAAAATTTTAGATATAAAAAAGCCGAGCTTAGCTCGGCTTCAATTTACTTATTCTTTTACAAGAGATTAGTGAATAATTAACAGTCTGTAGTAATACTACGAATAATCGGCTTAATATTTCTATCTGTTGTTGGCGTATAGTATGCTACACATTCTGCAGAAGTAGCTGCTGAAGGGTGTGTATAAGTTGTAGATGTGCCAGAAGTACCCAAAACAAAATCAGCTGGAGTACCACTTACAGCAGCATCGATATCCATTAACAAGTTAATTGAAGCCGCATTAGGATAGCTTTCAGCAAAAACAATAGTTTGACCAGCAATACTTAAAGAACCATTAACAGTACCTTCAACCAATGCTTTAGCATGTGCCATATCTGCTGCTGAATTCAGTGAACCTTCAACCGCTTGAACTACAGAGGCTTTAGCATCACCAGTTAAATCAATAAACTTAGGTGCCGCTGTTACCGCTAAAATACCTAAAATCACAATGACTACGACCAATTCAATTAAGGTAAAACCTTTTTGACTTGTTTTTACATTCATACTACTTCTCATGCTTTTTCCTCAATTTATGAACAAATTTAATTAAAATACTTTAGAAATTTTTACGGTTGTTTGTCATTGATATAAATAATGACCGAACTATTTGCCGGTTGGTAAGTAAAACTATTACCTACTCCTGTTAAAGGTGATGGGGCGATGTAAGCGCCATTACTATCACGTGCTAAGGTTTCTTTTAAATGATAATGACACAAGGTTGATGAGCCACCGCCAGAAACATTGGCTAAATACCTGTAACTACTATCTGCATTTATATCAGTCACACTACTAGCAATTGCTGGTGGTTGTTGTAATAAGCTGTTCCACACCGAGATACAATCAACAATGGCCATACTTTTATTACTATTGATACCTGAGCTACTGTTAGTACCAACAATATAACCTGGGCTGATCGTCGGCGATGTTGTTCTATCTTCACTGGTTAGATAAACAACAGTACCATCATAGTTAACCATATTAACATCATTGGTATCTTTCGGGCGTGCTTCAGCTTCCCACTGAGAGCGTGCTAACGAAACACCCGTAGCAAATCCGCCTGCCATACCCTCTATATTTGCCTGTTTAGCTTGTTCTGTTAAGTCAACAAACTTCGGAATAGCGGTAGCAGCTAAAAAGCCTAATATAACCACGACAATAACCAATTCAATCAAGGTAAAACCTGCTTGATTTGATACCCGAGTATTTGGAGAAGTTCTGGTAAGAGAAATACTTTTTATCATTGGGATAACCTTTTATATCCGTTGCTGCTTAGTGCTCATGCGTTCAAAATTTATATACACTAGCATCAAATTATATAGTGACCTAACCTAAATACTTATACTAACATTATGAACACTTGCATACTATTTTTCAATGTTAATTATATGTAATTACTTGTAGTTATTAACTAAATTATCAAATATGCAATATCAATTCATTCACTTGAAATTAATTATTCAATCTTACTTTTCCTGTGTCACTACGATAATCAAAATATTGACCATTAGCAATACTGTAACGACATAAGCGACCGATTTTATTAGTATTATTTTGAATTTCAATGGCAATAACTTTAGACTTTACCACCTGTAATGGCATTGCTAATATTTGCTGCCAAATTTTGTGGCAAGCCAAGCTAGTATGCTCGCTGTCTACCCACCCCTTACTATTAACGTTAATAAATGCCCTTTCATTACTATTTATCCGATTTAAAACAACAATATTAGGCTGTTTATCCATAAGCCACTGCCCATGTACAACATTAACTTTACTAGTAAAATTTTGCGACAAACTACTAAACGCGGTATTAGTTACTTTCGCCTGTTGGCTAAAAAAAACATCGATTAATAGCTTCATCATAATAGCAACAATGACAACCACAATAACAAACTCATACACTGAGCGCTGTTTCTTATCAATACCGTTAGGCGTTTTCTCCATGAGTTTTATAGCTACCCTTGCATAGCCGAGGCCATATCCCACATAGGGGTAAATATACCCAACGCTAATACTAACACCATAGCGGCTACTACCACTAACAGTAAGGGTTCTATTCTCGCTGTGAGCGTTGCCAACTCATAATCAACTTCTCGTTCATAATAATCACCTACCTCAGTGAGTAACTCATCAACTCGACCTGTTTCCTCTCCTACGGCTACCATTTGCAATACTAAAGGCGTAAATAAGGCACTTGCAACAGAAGAGCGTAATAAGCTCTCACCGCTTTCAATACCTTGGCGCATAGCCGATATTTTTTCTTGCATATAACTATTGTCCACTGCTTCAGCCACTAATGTAAGTCCGGTAGTCATGGGAACGCCCGCCTTTAAAACGATGGCAAAGCTATGTGAAAAACGCGCCAATATTGAACGTTCAATAATACTTCCAATAATAGGAATCTTTATTTTCCGTCTATCCCACTGATATCGGCCTTTCTTTGTTTTTAGTGATTCCCTGATCATCACTATAATTATAAATATGCCTAATAACATGTAATGCCAATAATTTATAAATAAGTTAGAACTGGCAATAATAAAACGGGTAGCAAATGGTAATTCAGCGCCTAAGCGAGAAAACATATCGGCAAACGTTGGAATAACAAAAATATTCAAAATCACCATGGCTGCTGATATGGCTATCAACACCATACTGGGGTAGCGCAGTGCCGCCTTGATCCGTTTACGAGTATCTAATTCACGCTCAAGATAAGTAGTTAGTTTTAAGAATGCTTGGTCCAATTGACCGGTATTTTCACCCACATGTACAAGCGAGATAAAAAGGTGATCAAAGATTTTTGGGTGACTATTTAACGCCGAAGAAAAGGTATACCCCCCTTCAAGTTGTTTACCAATATCCGTTAACGCTTTTTTCAATGTGGTTGAATTTGCTGATTCAACCATACCATTTATTGCTCTTAATATAGGTACGCCAGAACGCATCAAAGCATACATTTGTCGACAAAAAACGATTAACTCTTCTAATGAGACACGACCATTGTTGAACATTTCAAAAACATCATTATTCACAGCATTGTCACCCGTTTTAGCTGCAATAATGGAGATGGGAGTAATCCCCTTCTTAAATAATTTTTCCGCGGCAATATCTATATTAGCAGCATCGATACTGTCTTTTACTTGGCTACCGCCAGCATTTCGCCCTGTATAATTAAATGATGCCATAAAACTCTCAATACTCTAAAATATGTGACTTGCTAAATGTCTACTTTTCTAATTAACTTATATCAATAGTTTCAACTAGCCGTAATACTTCTTCCACTGATGTTATACCGGATGTAGCGTAATCAAATGCTGCTATTGCCAGCGGAGTAAAACTAGGATTTTCTTTAGATAGTTTAGCAAATAACTCACTGTCGTTACGCTTCAAAGCAGCCATCATACCTTCATTCATTTCGAGTATTTCAAAGACACCAATTCGCCCTTTATAACCGGTATAATGACAGGTTTGACAACCCTTACCCTTCATAAACTGAGTAGTCCTAGCCCGTTCACCTACTAGGTTGGTTAGCCAAAACAACTCTTGTTCATCCGCTTGATATTCGATAGCACATGAATCGCAAACTCTTCGAACAAGTCGCTGTGCTATAACTGCGCGCAACGCACTACCTACTAAAAATCCAGCAGCTCCCATATCAATTAATCGTAAAGCACTGGTAATGGCATCATTGGTATGCAGTGTTGATAAAACTAGATGACCAGTTATTGCGCCTCGCAGGCCAATTTCTACCGTTTCTTGATCACGCATCTCACCAACCATCATAATATCGGGATCTTGACGAAGAGCTGTACGTAATACACTTGAAAAAGTTAAGTCAATTTTGGTATTTACCTGTACTTGAATGATTCGCGGTAAGCGATACTCCACCGGATCTTCAACTGTGATAATTTTTTTACTGGCTTCGTTTAATTCACTTAAAGCAGCATATAGTGTTGTTGTTTTACCACTACCTGTTGGTCCAGTAACTAAAACCATGCCGTGAGGACGGTGAATCTGCAAGCGTATACGCTTAACAATATCTTCGGGCATACCAGTCTGCTCAAGTGATAATAAACCTGCAGATTGATCTAACAAACGCATGACCACAGACTCGCCGTATTGAACTGGCATGGTAGACATACGAACATCAATATTATGACCACTAATATCTAAGTTGAAACGACCATCTTGCGGAACACGCTTTTCTGATATATCAAGACCGGCCATTAACTTAAGACGTAATACCATGGCAGCAGCAATTTTATTTTCTTTCAGTATTTTTTCTTGTAACACACCATCAATACGTTGGCGGATACGTAATTGGTATTCTTCTGGCTCAATGTGGATATCTGATGCGCGCATTTGTACAGCATCTTCAAATACTGATTGCAATAACTTTCCTACGGTAGCATCGCCACCTTCATCAAGAAATGTCGTTGCGAGATCAAAACTGGACGATTCTTCGTACTCTTCTTCTAATTGACTAGCAAATGATTCAATTTCAGCTGTACGACGGTATAAACTATCAAAAGCATCAAATATTTGAGACTCCATAACAACGGCAAGTTCAATACGCCTTGGTGACAGCATGCGCTCTAACTGATCTAAACCACTCAAATCAGCAGGGTCGCTCATCCCTAATAAAACTGACGCACCTCTGTCTTCAATAATCAGAGCTCTTAGACGCCGAGCATGAACTTCAGGAAGTAAACTGGCAACAGCCGGTGATATTTTATATTGAGAAATGTCCATGAACGGCACACTTAATTGCTGTGCCAAAAACTCTAATAATTGTCTTTCAGATAGGTAATTTAACTCAATTAAGGTATCTCCGAGCTTTCGACCCGTTTGCTTTTGACTTGATAGCGCTTGCATTAGTTGATCATTAGAAATGATATTTTTATCAACCAATAAGTCGCCTAAACGCATCTTTAATTTGGGAGCTGCCATAATGTGTCCTACTGTCCTATCACTTGTATGCGTTGTTTAATAAAGTTCTCTGAAGAGACTGATAAATCATTTTTTGTTAATGCCTTTTTATAAGCTTCACTGGCCAAAGCAAACTGACTATTTTTATCATATAAAACAGCTAAACCTAGCTGCCAACGACCAATATCTGGTTTCATCGTTATTAGCACTTTATACGCATTAACTGCTACTTTGTTTTGCTTGGCTTGCTGCGCGGTATTTGCCAACATGACTTGGTATTGCTCATCTTTTAAATCAGCAAGGGGTTTGAGTGTATTTAGCGCAGCTGAATATTGCCCTTGTCTTAAATGAATGCGGGCTTTCATTTCACGTAAACTACTGTCTTTACTATTTAGAGCAATACCCTGTGATAACAAGTTCACAGCATCTCGATAAGCCTGTCGGCCAAACCATAAAGCAGCTAATTTTTTACGTGTCTGACTATCCTTTGGTCTAATGATTACTACATCTTCCAGTAGTTTTTCAGCCTTTTCAACTTGCTTTGCAGCTAATGCTTTTTCCACGAGTACTAATTTTTGTTCTGCCAACTCATCTGCAGACAATTGACGTCGAGATACTGACATCTTATTGACTTTAGCCTTAGGCTCTACTGTACTAGTCAGTGCATGACTATGGCTTGAGTTGCCCTCTGAGTGGCTGTGTTCATCAGCGAACGCCTCAATTTTCGTTGCCGGTGTTATTTTGCTATTACTACTATCCAACAATGGTTTTAACGATTCTATCTGTGTTCTCTTTTCTGTAGGTTTATTCGATGAAACATTTTTGGCCTTATTTGAAATAATATTATGAACATTGTCCTTCGCTTCATTTTGTTCACTCTCAGCTTTGGCGGCTGAAAATTTTATTGCTGCTTTGGAAGCTTTATTTTCATTGTCACTTGATTCTTTAATAGTAATCGTTGAATTATCAATAGCTTCAGGTTTATTTACTGAAGTAACACCGACAACATTTTTTGTTAATTGTTGAGCTTTTAAAGCATTATTTTCACTGATTAATTGCCAAATATAAAAGCTAATTAAACATAGAATTAATACCAATACACCCGTAATAATTGCTGTTTTCTTTGCTGAATGCACTTGCATGTTGTTACTTGAGTGCGCTGAGTCGGCATTCGATTCAGGGCTACGCTGCTCTAAGTCCTTCAACATCTGATTAATAACACTCATAGTTTAACCACCAAGGCATAATATGCTAACCACAAAAGACTTAGTCCTAATAAACATGAAAAAGCCAATAAATTCTTTTTTGAGCCTTGTTCAATACTTTCAGTATCCTTTACTGCAGCTTTGAGCAACTTCATTGTTATTTTGTAATGTCCTTGACCATAAGCAAGCATGAGCATTTTGTGGCACAAAATATTAACTAATCGTGGGACGCCCTTACTCACTCGAGCAATACCTCGACAAATCCTTACAGGGAAAAGTTCTGCTCCTTTATAACCTGCTACTTGTAACCTGTGTTGGATATATTGTTGTACTTCATGCGCATTCATAGGTCTTAGTTTATAAGCAAATGTTATACGCTGTCTTAATTGCCTAAATTCTGTTTTTGCCAAGCGAACATCAAGTTCAGGCTGTGCGAACAATACCACCTGTAACAACTTACGAGTCTCAGTTTCTAAATTAGTAAACAACCTTAATGCCTCTAAGCTATCTTCAGGTAAGGCTTGTGCTTCATCAAGAATAAGAACCACAGAGTGACCTTGTCCATGCAATTCTAATAAACGAGCCTGAATACGCTGAGTAAGCAGTTGTACCGACATCCTTTGCGCTTGTTTAACGCCAAGTTCAACAGCAACAGCTCGTCTTAACTCATTCGGATTTAGATAGGGGTTTGGTATATACGCTGTAACAAAGTGATCGGGGATTTCATTAAGCAGTTTTCGGCACAGTAATGTTTTGCCTGTGCCGACTTCGCCAACAACTTTGATGAACCCTTCTCCCGTCTGCAAGGCAGTTGACAATACTGCTAATGCTTCATCATGCATCGCCATTGGCATATAAAAGTTTGTATTAGGAGTTAAAGTGAAAGGCAATTCTCCTAAGCCAAAATGATATAAGTACATAGAAAGCCTACTCAGTGAACTAATTAAGCTAAATTAAACAAAAAAGCTGCTCGCTTAATCATTGCTTGCTGCATTCTGCTCTGCCGCTTGGCAAACTAGATGCTCTGATGCATATTCGTCATCAGAGCACTGTTCTTGACATTCTGGTGTCAGCTTACCGTCATCTGATAACTCACACACTTCAACCTCTTCAGGAAACCACTTTGTTAACAAGCTTCGTGCATCTTGAAGTTGATTTTTCCAAGTATCTTGGCCCACCACGATAGGTTTTAACATAATAACTAATTCACGTTTTTGCGACTTTTGCGATTTGTTCTTAAATAATTCGCCCAAGTAAGGAATATCACCTAAGATCGGGGTTTTAGATTCCATGTCAATATTATAGGTTTCAATTAAACCACCAATAACAACCACTTCACCTGAATTAGCACGGATAATAGTATCTGATTCTCGCACACTACTTTGCGCTAATGGCAATATTAACTGCTCACTACCAATTTGGATGGTTTTGTTTTGCTCTTCAGTAAGAGTAACCGACGGGTGAACATGTAAAATAACACTACCGTCTTTACCTATTTGCGGTGTAACATCTAATGCTATGCCCGAAAAGAAGGGTGTCAGTTCGACTTCTGGCGTAGTAGTCGTTGATGTTCCTGTTGTAGTAGTACTAGAAACTTCAGTAACAAAGTACTCGTCTTCGCCTACTTTTATAACCGCTTTTTGATTATTCGTTGCAGTTATTCGTGGACTAGAAAGTACTTGTACATTGCCTTGAGTTTGTAAAAGCTCAATAACACCTGAAAAATCACTACTACTAGTTTGTTTACTAAACGCCATAGTATTAACACCACCGATAGTGTTTGAAATAACATTACCGACAACATTACCCGTCGTTGAATAAACGATTTCAGCACTGCCCACTTGGTCAAGTACCTTGTTCCACTTTATGCCTTGCTGAAAGTCATCACTCAGAGTCACTTCCATTATTTTGGCTTCAATAATCACTTGGCGATGTAAATGGCTTTCGGTAGCCGTAATAAAATTCTTAACCGCGGTAATTTCTTGTGGCAACGCACGTACTGTCACTAAACCAGCCTGCGGCGAAACAATCACTGAACGGCCCTCTCCAGTCCCAACAAAAGCAACTAAAGACTCTTTTAATTCTTTCCAGAAATTAGACTCGTTTTCAGTATATAAATTGATACCACTGTTTTGGTTATTCGAGCCATTATTACCATTTTGGTTGTTATTACCGCCACTGTTGTTATTGCTACTATTATTGTTATTGTTGCCACTATTGCCACTATTTGGATCATTTTCAGAGACTCCACCAGAATTGATAGTCGTACTAGATGATCCAAAACGCTTAAGGAATAAGTAATTTAATGCAATAGTTTCAGTGCGTATGCCTGGTGGGAAAACTTTTACAACGTTGCCACGACGAATGATTTCATAACCATATACATCTTCAACAACAGTTAATGCTTCTGATAAAGTTACATTATTTAAGCTTAAAGATATATGGCCAGTAACCTCAGGGTGAATAATCACGTTATAGCGTGACCCTCTGACAATTGCTTGAAAAAAATCTTTTGCCTCAACTTCTGTTGCTGAAACCTCTAAACGTTTTTCCGCTAACATTCCCTGCTTGGCTAGATTCATGTCATTTAACATCAATTCTTGCTGTATTGAATTTGGTATTTGCGTTAATGGTTTCGGCCCATCAAAGCTTTTATTTTCTTTAATAGCTGTATCTAAGCCTTCTTTTATATCGGCAGCGTCATTAGGCACTGATTGACAACCAATTAAGGAAAACATTAACGTTAACAAAGTAATCTTTAATTTTAACTTATTCATAGGAGGATTTATTTTTATCATTAATTAGCTACCGTATTGTCTACGACGTTACTTTTAAAACCTTTACTCTTAAAAACATTAATTTTTAATCGCTTAGATTTACTACGTAAAATCACGCTATGACTATTGATTGCGGTGATGCGATATTCATCAACATAGTCAAACATCTTGTATATTTTGCCATTGATTACCGCAGTATGAATGCCCTCACCATGAATGATGGAGCTCAAGACAAAACCACCATCACGCTTTAACTGGCTAATACTGCCAGAGCCATTAACACCGAACGGACGAGTAGGGTCAATATCCGCAGCAAAACTTACCGGCGAGGCCAGGAGAAGAGCCGCTGTAACAGCACCTGAAATGACTATTGAATTAAACTGAGCTTTAAACACCGATAAACTCCTTTTTTAACCCTAAACTATAAATAGTTATATCTACTTCACCGCGGGGATATTCTTTGACTTCAAATTGAAAGTCTTTCCAAAAAAACTTCCATGATAACTGTTCCAGCTGGCGCAAGTAATTACGCAATTGAAAGTACTGACCTGATAATTTAATTTTAATACCATGCTTATATAAATTTAACCCGAGTTGTTCAGAAGTTGGCGAAGTTATGCTTGCCTGAGTATCAGGTTGGTCTGTGGTTAAACCCAATAAAGGTTTAGCGCCAATTAGCTCAAAAGAAAGTAATGATACACCTGGTTCTAACTTTAGTAATTTAAGTAATGCTTCGCGCATTTGGCTAGGACTAATAAGTTCTGTCGTCAATAGAACTAGCTGCTTATCAATATCCGCTAGTTTAGTTTCAAGCTGAGCAATCTGTTTAACCGTATTTATATTCGGATCTTGCTCTAATGCCCTTTGGTATTCTTTGATTGAATAATTAAGGCTTTTGTTACCAGAAACCATCGCTCGACTTTGTTTATCGAATGAAATTACTTTGGCACTTTTCTCATCAATAAAGGCATATGAAATAATAAAAAATATTGCCACTAACCCTGTCAGCAACACTAAAAACTGCTCTCGACTCGTCAGTTGAAGAAACTTATCACTGTAGTTATTCCATTGCTCTTTCATTAGCCTTTGCCTCCTGCTACTTCAGAGCTAACGACAAACTCGGTAATATTTTGCTCATTTTTCGCAAGTTTAAATTGCACAAATGCTTTGCCTGATAATAGTCGAGATTTTTTAAAGCCAGCTAACCATGCAGGTACTGCTTGAGGCGTTCGAGCTTGTCCAGTGAATGTCATATTCTGAGCATCAATACGAATAGTTTGTAATCGAATGTCTTTATGATGCATTGCAGACAGATCATTCATTGCCATAACAAAACCACCCGCAAAGGTCTCATTTGAATCGGTGAGTTTATCTAATAACGCATCTTTATGTTGCATAACTAACTTTATAGTCGCAAGATCTCTTTGCAAAGAAGGAGATGCCTGCCTATTTTGTATTTGCATTTCCAAATTCTTAGCAAGTTTTTGTTTTTGCTGCTTCTCTTTCAATAAATCATCATATCTTGCTGCTGACTGATTGTAATTAAGTTCAGTAATCATCCCCCAAATTAGCATAAGAGACAGTAAAGCAAACCAAGCTCCCATAACTCTTGTCAATGTTAATAACGGTTTTTCAGGGAAAAGCTCGGCTTGCAATAAATTAATACTATTCTTAGTTGTCATCATTTCCCCCCGCTAAAACTTCGGTCTCTGTCTTGTAAGGGACATTATCTAAACTAGCACCAATTGCGGCGGCAAAGTCTCTATGTTGATGATACGGGCGAGGTAAGTCTAATAAACTTACAGGGACAATTGAATTTTCAGCTAATTTTTCAACAAATACCTTTTCTAAGGCAATCGGCAGTAATACTTTAATAGCTTTGATCGGTGCTTGTTTTAATTGACGCTCAAAATAATCTGTAGAGCGTTGAATTTCTAGGCCAATATCATCAATAATCGAAAAGGATAATTCTTCTTCTGATTTACTACCAATTTGGGCAAAGCCACGTAAACGGCGCTGGAAGAATATTTTCTGCTGCTTAACAATGATTAACACTATTTCTTCATTAGGTTGCTGACAAACCAATAGATTAGCATCATCTTGTGGCGCTAATAGATTAGCAAAAGCAAATTCTTGGGTAGTAATTTCACTGATTTTGACTTTACCCTGTTCAGTTGTTTCCACCAGTTTTTTTAGTTCGTCTAAAGGAGCGCAAACTACATTAATTTTTTCTTTGCCACCGGCAAGCAGTGGTGCATCATAATAATCTACCACCATATTATTAGGAGATACGCTGACCAAGTCTTTAATTTGCCATTTCAAAGCGCTGTTCATTTCACTCTCAGGTAAACTCGGTTTGTCTATTTGTACCACTTGAGATTGTGCTTCATTTAGAACCAGACAAGCACTTCCCTCGAGCTCACGTTTACTAAGCAGTGCTTGAACAGCATTTGAAAAATTGGCTGAATTAACTTTTTCATGCTCAAAAATAACTTTAACGGCCGTACTTTCATCAATCGTGCTATCAGACTTTTGCTTAGGAATTGAGCATAAAGAGACACCCTGATGTTGAAAAGCAATACCAAGACGCTGATTTGTACTCTTTTTTGAAAAAAGTTGGCTTAATTTCGTTAAAAATGACATTTATCGACAAAATCGCTCAAAGCTAAAATTATAGACAATACTACCCTTTGTTACATATGAAGAGCAAGCATTACTAATGATGATTAACTAAGTTTATTAGTCATTTATACTCCGAAGGGTAATGTGAATTATTAGTAAGTTTTCATTTAAAAACAGATACATTTACCATGTTATTAAGAAGAAAAGACATGTTAAAGACTGATATCGTTTATAATAACTTCCAAGCTGTTATTAATTAATATTTCAATAAAATTTTATGTGTAAACCATTGTCAAAATTAGAAAAATTAGAACACCCTTTCTTTGATAAACATAAGCTTGATGTGCGAGTGAAACGTGATGACCTACTGCATAGCATCATTTCTGGTAACAAATGGCGCAAACTGAAGTACAACCTTAAGCATCTTAAAGCTAACGACTACCAGGGCGCATTAACTTTTGGTGGTAGTTATTCAAATCATATTCATGCCTTTGCTTATGCCTGTAAACAGCAAAACATCCCCTGTATCGGTGTTATTAGGGGGGAAGCTAACTATGCGGATAACTTTACCTTGAGCTGGGCGAGGCACTGGGGCATGCAATGTCACTTTGTTGATAGAAAAACATACCGTCGCCGTTTTGAGACGAGCTTTATTAATGAACTAAAAGAATTATATCACAATTACTTTATCATCCCAGAAGGAGGCAGTAATTCACTTGCTATACCTGGCGTATCCGAGATATTGCTTGAACTAAATAGCCAAGCAGATTTCGATACCTTAATAACACCAGTGGGCAGTGGTGGTACTTTAGCGGGCCTGATTTCAGGAGACAGTGTCGCCGATCAGAAACGCCATAAAATTTTAGGTGTTGCAGTATTAAAACAAGCAGAATATTTAATTAACGATATTAAGTCTTTACTGACACTAGAAGCTAAAGCCCATGATAACTGGCAATTATTAACCAACTTCCATCGTGGTGGTTATGGCAAGTTCAGTAAAGATGATGCCAAACGAATCATAAGCTTTAACCAACAAACTGGTGTCTATTTTGAGCCCGTTTATTCCGGTAAAATGGTATTAGCTTTACTTGATTTAATCTCACAAGACTATTTTAAACCGCAAGAGCGCATCGTTTTATTACACACTGGTGGATTACAAGGACTCGGCGGCATGATAGAACAAAATCGTTTAGAGCCTAAAGACTGGCCGCCGTTATTAAAAGTCGAGCATCAATAAGCCTTTTCTCTCTTCTCTAACCTCTATTACTAAAGTTAAGAGAAAACCAAAGACTAAAACCTTAGCTGATAGCGTCCTTGATTATCCGGTCTTCCAATGAAGGACAATGTCGATCTCAGTTGAGAAGGAAACTTAGCACCAGGTTTTAAATACCCATTACCCGATACTTTTTGAGTAGCTAAGGTTAATACTCCATCAAAGCTCAAACCTAAGTTGTTCTTGGGTGATACTTTGGCTAACAATTTTCCTTGGTTGCAACTTATCGCAGTGGTAAATTTACCTAGTTTTATATTTTGCTCTAATGCCACGACGCCAGCGCGCGACCACAACAACTCACCCTCTGCTTTTGAGCATGACAATTGAGGCCCTGTTGTAATCACTAATTCGGATAAAAATAATTCAACATTTCCTTGAGCGCTTAGCGGGATTGGTAAGGGTAGCTGTTTAGCAATATCATTCGCTGACATAAAGATCTCTACTTCAGTTAATGTGAGCTGCTCAGAGGAAAGCGTTAGACTAAGCTGACCTTCAGGGCCTGATGACATGGCATCACCGAAAGTCACTTGAACATTTGGAGATAAACTAAAAAAAGACCAAAAACTAACCGCTGTTTTTACTTGTTCAATCTCACTATTATTTATAATTACCTTGCCAATTTCACCATGCCATATAGAGCCAGATATACCCTGCAACACTATATTCTTTGGTAACTTAACATTATTGATTACCAGTGCTAGTGGCGTACTTGCTAATAAAAACACCATATAGCTACTTAAAAAAATCGCCGTAAAGGCAAACCACTTCTTCATTAAAATTCTCTGTTATATCTAGGCTAAACTGTTAACGCGCTGATTATTATAACCTTGCTAAATGCAAGCGGCGTACTTTCACTTCGCCAGCACTATCACCGCGAGTTAAATCAATAGCTTTTACTTGCATTCCTTCATTATTAGCTAAGTGCTCAAGCCAAAAAAGTAGTTGTGTAAAAGGAGTACTATCTATCCATACCTGCAGATCATCTCCCTGAGGTTGCATACGCGTTATAGTTAACTTATACGTTTTTGCACTGCGATTAGCAGCGCTTGAAATGCTACCGGTGAATTTTTGTTTACCGCCTGAGCGTTTAGCTTGCTGATACAAGACAGTATTTTCTTGAACCCAAGTTAATAACTGCTTTTGCTTTGCTAACTTATTGTTAGCCTCAGTTAAGCTATTATCTATCGGTTGCCATACAGTACTATAAAAAATAAAGACCATAAAAACCAAGGCCATTGCTGTAACAAGACGCTGCTCTCTACTGTTTAATTGTTGCCACCATGCTTTCATTATGATGCATCCTTATTGCTAATTTTGCTGCGTTGTTTGGTCGTGCCTTTCTTGTTATTAGAATTTTTCTTTGCTCCCTTAGTAGAAATACTAAATGAGCCTGTGACTTGACCTCCTTGATTACTTTGCGAGCCTTGCTTAACAAACAAGTTAGCTGTAGTTAATTCAACACTAAATTGCTCAAAGGCCTGATAATCTTTAGCCGTTGCTTGAATACGCAACTCTTGCCGTTTGCCATCAAACTTTACCGACTCTGGCTTTATTGCCGACACTTTTGCAAAAGCTGGCTGTACTTTAGCAAGCATTGCTAAGAATCCTTGCCTATCTCCGACACCACCTAGTAACGCTAATTCTCGATTCAATTGAGATTTTATCGTTGAAACTCTAACTCGTTTTGTCTTTGGAAAAGCAGCTTTATAACTGGCAACTATATCTTGCTTAACCTTTTCTTGTTCTGCATTTACTTGCCATAGTTGTGCACTTTTATGCCCTAAACTAAGCAAAAGAGCAAACATAGCAACACCTGCTACCCACAACCATTGTCGCCCAGTATGACTGCGACTTTCTTTAATTTTGTACTGTCCTTGCAGCAAATTAAAGTGACTTAATTGATTACCATAATTTGCCGCCATTAGTGTTAAAGGCAATTCTTCAGGCATTGTGCTGACATTACATTGTTCACTATGGGCTAAGGGAGAGTATGCCTCGATAAGAATACTCTCTGTCTGTTCTTTGTCCTCTGTATTCTCAGATTGCTTAGCAATAGTTTGGCATTGAAGTTGCCAAGCATTGGCGTCTACTGTAAAGCCCTGCCAACGGTTCTGGCGAACAATAACTTGCGCTTGATCCGTCTCACCAAGGGTGATTGCACTCCAAGTATTAACGGTAACTGGCATTGCCAATACATCAGGTAAAATAGTATCAGTTTCAATATCTGCCTCTGCCAGCCATGATAACCATAGTTGCATCTGCGCGTGAGAAACAATGGCAGTAAAACAATTATTTTCCTGCTCATCACTCGCCAGCTCTGCATAAGCAAAAAATAGCTGCTCGACATCTTCTGCCAAGCTATCTTCTAACATATACGGAGTTGCTAAGCGCATTGCTCTGGAGGATTTTGCCGGAACCTTTAACGACTTTAAAAGCACGTCACAACCTGGGACCAATACTTTGACCTGTCGTTTATCTGCTTTACTGGTAAGTTCAGTGAGCAGCTGAGCTCCTTGTAACTCACCACTGGCGATAATTTCTTGCGCATTACCGCTAGTTTCAGCCACAACTAACCAATGAACGGTATCGTGTGCTTGACTCCCAAGGCGGATAAATAATGTTTCTGTCACTAGTTACGTCCTATAGTACGACTAATTACTTGAATTTGTTGTGTATCATTAACTTTCATCATTGAGCTCATCGAAAAATAGCTATTATTAAAACGTGCGTTAGCTTTTAATTTAAAGTATTTACTATCAATAACAAACGCTGCAGTTTGCCACTTTTCCAATCTAATTTTTGTTAGTTCTTTTATTTTTAAAAAATCGGCCACATTTTTATAACCTGAGCTATCACGGGCACTTAATACCTCTTGTGCATCTTCTAGACTCGAGCCAAGCAAAGCTTGCAATAATTCAGGCTTTTCCGCATCAAGTGTATTTATATTTATCAAATGCTGAGCGTTTTGAGGCAGTACACAGACATAAGGCGTCAAGGTTAAAATTACCTCAGGAGTAAAGTGCTCGATTAACCTTAACTCATTTACACTCGCTAAATAATTGTTTGCAGCAAGATAAGGGAACTCACGTGATGCATAATCATTATCTTCTGCGCCACCTGAACCCGTTATGATGTCATTTCCATCTAACCAGTCAGTTAAAGCATTAACCATAGCCTCGGCTTCAAAGTTGCCAATACCTTCAATGTTTAAGTTGACGATAAGCGTCTCTAATACAGTTGCCGCTGGTAATTCTTTATTACTGCTTGAATTACTTCCTGAACTATTTCTCGATCCAGGTGATGAAGCTGTTGCACTTTTCGTTTTATTTTTCGCTTTTGCCGAGTTTGAAGGACTATTCGCTCCACTTTCAGCCTCAGCTTTTGTTTTTGCTTCTGGGTGTAAGGCATTTAAATTCAGACAACTTTGTAGATCTGTAATTTCACCACTGATTTCACCAAAATCGACAGGATAATTACTCCCTTCTGTGGCCCATATTTGCTCCAGATGAGTGACATCTGGCTCATCTTTAAACGCTTTAATTAGTACTCTTTTGCTAAATGCTTCTGCGCCCAGCGCGTACCAATAGGCTTGTTGGTTAAAACTGATATTGGTGCTTCGTTGCATTTGTGTTTGCAAGCGCGTCGTCATTTGCGCTGCAATAATAGAGGCCAGCGCAACGATAAGCATCACGGTAATTAAGGCCACACCTCGTTGCCTTATTTTACTGCAACTAGGTAATATGAGCTTAATAACCATTAGCTAGTCTTACTCTTATCATCCGCGGCAAGGTCGCCTGCCACTAAAAACTGACGACGAATAAGGCCATAATCACGCGTGTCAATTTCAATAGCTATCGCTTGAGGCAAGGTGTTAGCAGACCATTGCTTTTGCCATTTTTGACCATCATAAAATTCAAACGACAAACGAGTAACTTGCGTTATCAGCGGCCTTACTTTTGGTTCTTGTCCAACAACGGCGTCAACAAAATTATAATGCAAGCGCTCTAAGGTTTCATCAACAAGCCGGTAAGCTACGCTTTGCATATCGCTGCGCGGTAATAATAAACCAGGATTAGTCCATCCATTACGCACAAAAGCAATCGCCTGTTCATCGGCTAAAAAATTATCATCCGAAGTGTGTAAAAAACGGTTAGCCGCCGCTTCGCCGTTAATACGTATGTTGCGTTTGGCTATTTGGGTAAAGTCTCGCTCCATTAATAAAAAGGCGCGCTGTAATTCATTTTGCCTTTCACTGCGCATTTTCGAATTTTCATCACCGCGTAACACTGTATCAAAAATAGTAAAACTGGCTAGACTCACCACAGAAAATATCGCAATAGCAATCAATACTTCTAACAGGGTAAAACCATATTGATTAAATTTAACTGCGCAATTAGCTTGGCCTTTACCTAATTTCATTAGGGTTTTTCCTGAGCGAGGTAAGTCATTAAGCTCGCACTTACTAATTCATCATCTTCGTTTAACCGTACTTGCATAGTGACAGCACGTAATTCTTTATTCGTCGTTTTACTTACCTTCTGTTGCCAATACCAAGTTTTTCCAGCCAGTTCAACTTTGCCTTTACGGTTATTTTTAGGTGGCCACGTTTTATCTAAACTCACTTCAACAAGTTGGTTCGATGCGACCCAATTCGCAAACATCTGCTGTTCAATATGGCTAATATGGCGATAATTATTATCAGCCACGCCAAGCAGTGCAACACCTGCGATAGCAAAAACAGCCATTGCCAGCATGACTTCAATCAGGGTAAACCCATACTGCTTGGTACAATTACTTTTCATCAAGCACAGGCCCCTCTATCACTAGTGGCACACTGTATAACCCAGTGACACGATACGCTAAATCTTCGGCGTCTTCGATATAGGCTAGCTCTTCCGTTAAACGAAAGGTGACACTAAAAGGGCTAAGATCCCCCCCTGAGAGAATATAGACTTGCGGGGTTATTTTTTTGTCTCGCTCTTCCTTTGAAAGCAAGGTGAAGTCGTCTTCATCCTTTTCTTTAAAAGTATCAGCATCAAAGAGCATTGGCTCTTCAATGGGTAAGTCATCTAGCTCTATGTTAAGCTCCATCTCTTCAGGTAAGGTAATATTAGTCTGCCAGTCTTGTTCGGGGATCTCAGCCCACTGTGTGCCATCATAGGCGAGAAACTGATAACTACCTTTTTTAACAATCAAACCTAATTCAATGTTATTGAGCATGCCATACTCAGCGGCTACTTCAAATATTGCCGCAAAACGAGCGCTCTCATAAGCCAATTTATCTTCCGGGTTATTACCAGAAAAATTAAACTGCACCAAGCTGGCCATTAGTCCAATCAGCACGACAACCACCATCACCTCAATTAAGGTGAAGCCGTGATTATTTTCTATTGATGCTGCTCGGTTTAATCGTTTTAGCTTCATAAGATAACGAGTTACGTTTTAACTTTACGCTGTAAAACTCAATTAAAAGGAAAATGCACGGAGTTGACGCTAGTCAATGAGTACAATTGACGCCTTAATTGATTTATACAGCAACAAGGTAAGACAGAAACTATTGGAAATCGCCTAAATTCCAATTACCTATATCATCTTCTGTGCCAGCTTCGCCATCTGGACCAACAGAAAACACATCCATTCTACCCTGCTCACCTGGGTTCAATAATACATAGTCATTACCCCAAGGATCTTTTGGTAAACGTTTAATATAGCCATCTTCAGGAAAACGACGTGGCTCTGGCTCGATGTCCGTTTGCTCAACTAAAGCTTCCAAACCTTGCTCAGTAGATGGGTAATCGTAATTATCCATTTTGTATAAACTCAACGATGTTTCTAATGCAGTAACATCTGACACGGCTTTTTGCATATTGGCTCTGTCTTGACTACCCAATAAGTTAGGCACAACCATACTGGCTAAAATCCCTAAAATAACAATAACCACCATTACTTCGAGTAAAGTAAAACCTTGTGCTTTTTTCATATTCATATTGCCTTCCTAATGTCTGAAAAATTATATAATGACAACTATACCCGTTCCACTTGAAGATGCATGATTCAGCTGGAATTAAAAACGCCTTTAGGCAAGGCATTGATTGAAGAGAATGGTTGTTCCCTTGTCGAAATCAATAACGCAGCATAAAGCGTTTCTAAACCAGCCCCTTGGGGAAGGCTGAACAAATCATACTCTGCATTACATTTCTTTTTGAGGGAGTAACCCTTAATAAAAAAATGCGCCTTGATTATGAGTCGCTCAGACTTCCTGAATCGAGCCTTTTCAAGTGGAGCGGGTATATACTGCCCCAAATTGGTATTAGCCTCCCACTAGGCTATTGAGTTGTAATATGGGTTCTAAAATAGCCATAACAATAAAGAGTACAACGCCGGCCATAGCGACCATTAGCGCTGGTTCAAATGCCTTTAAAGAAATACTCACTAAGGCATCAAACTCTCTATCTTGATTATCTGCAGCGCGGCCTAACATATGCTCTAATTCGCCACTTTTCTCTCCACTCGCTATCATGTGTAACATCATAGGAGGAAACAATTTAGTTTGCTCTAAGGACACACGTAAACTTGCACCTTCACGTACTTTGTCGGTAGACGCTTTCACTTGCTTTTTAATATACAAGTTATCAAGGACTTCACCTGATATTTTCATACTTTCTAATAAAGGTACGGCACTGGCTGTCAAGATGCTTAACGTACGGGCAAAACGTGCTGTATTAATACCTCTAGCAATTTTACCTATACCTGGTATTTGTAATAAATATTGATGATATGCCATTTCAAAATGAGGTTTTTTCAACAATTGTGAAAACAACAACATGAGCGCAGCAATCAGTATCACGATTAACAAACCGTAATCACGCAGAAAATCACTACTAGCAATCAGGAATTGAGTAGTGCCAGGTAAATTTTCACCCATGTGCTCGAACTGACCAACAATTTTAGGCACCACAGCAGTTAACAAAATCGCGATAACCCCCACGGCAACTACTGTCATAATAATAGGGTAAACCAGCGCTTGAATTAATTGCGAGCGCATTTGTTGGCGCTTTTCTGTATAGTCAGCCAAGCGATTGAGTACTTTATCAAGGTGGCCTGATTTTTCTCCAGCAGCAACCATAGCACGATAAAGACGATTAAAGATTTTAGGGTATTCGGCCATACTTTCCGATAAACCGTAACCTTCGGTCACTTTGGTTCGAACTCCCATGACCATACTTTTAATACGATTTTTTTCACATTGTTCAGCTACCGCCATTAACGATTCTTCTAACGGCAATCCTGACTCGACTAATGTTGCCAATTGACGGGTAATAAGAGCTAATTCTGTTGCCGAAACTTTACCACTGCCGCTTTGGCCAAAACTAGCTGAGGCTCCAGTTTTGTCGGCAGACCTTTTATTCGCCAATGTTGCAGTAACTAAAGTTGGCATTAGGCCTTGGTCACGCAAGAGACCACGCACTTGCCTAGCCGTATCACCTTCGATAACGCCTTTTTTAGTTTTACCCCGGCTATCAACCGCTTGGTATTCAAATGCTGCCATAATTACTTAAATTAGTTTTCTTAGTTACTTTTATTGACTCGGTTAATTCTCTATTGAGCCGACATAAATTAAAAAGGTTTACACGTTAATCTTCACGAGTAACACGTAAAACCTCCTCTAAGGTGGTTTTTCCTAACATGACTTTGTCAAAACCATCTCGACGAATACTTGCATTACTGTGACGAACACATTTTTCAATGGCTTGTTCGCCTTGACCATTGTGAATAAGCTCTCGCACTTGGTCATCAACAGGCAATAACTCATGGATACCCATTCGACCACGGTAACCTTTAAAACTACACTCGACACAACCAACAGCACGGTAAATAACGGCTTCATTATCTTCAGGCAAGGCTAATAATTGCCTTTCTTCATCATCAGGTAAGTGACTTTCACGACAATGAGGACATATAGTTCGTACGAGTCTTTGAGCCAAGACACCTAGTAAACTAGAAGACAGTAAAAACGGCTCTACGCCCATATCTTCCATCCGTGTAATCGCACCTGCCGCCGTATTAGTATGCAAAGTAGATAATACCAAGTGACCCGTTAAACTTGCTTGTACTGCAATTGCCGCGGTTTCTAAATCTCGTATTTCACCGACCATAACAACATCAGGATCTTGACGTAATATAGCACGTAACCCCCGAGCAAAAGTCATATCAAGTTTTGTATTGACTTGAGTTTGTCCTATACCTTCAATGGCATATTCAATGGGGTCTTCACAGGTTAAGATATTGCGTTCTTTTGCATCAATTTGTGAAAGGCCGGCATATAAGGTTGTACTCTTTCCCGAGCCAGTAGGTCCAGTTACTAAAATGATACCGTGAGGTTTTTCGATGAGCTTAGAAAAATTGACACGAGTCACGTCAGTCATTCCCAAATCTTTTAAATCGAGACGCGCAGCATTTTTGTCGAGTAAACGTAAAACCACTCGCTCACCATGGCCAGTCGGCATAGTCGACACTCGTACATCAACCGCTCTACCGCCAATACGCAAAGAAATACGACCATCTTGCGGAATGCGTTTCTCAGCAATATCGAGCTTCGCCATCACTTTAATTCGAGAGACCAGCAAAGACGCCAATTTTCGATTGGGTTTGAGTACTTCTCGCAATACGCCATCCACACGAAAACGTATTTGCAAAGTATTTTCAAAGGTTTCTATATGAATATCAGAAGCGCTTTCTTTTATAGCTTCACTGAGCATGGCATTAATCAATTTAATGATTGGTGCATCATCTTCATTTTCTAATAAATCTTCACTTTCAATAAACTCATCAGCAAGTGAGTACAAATCAACTTCATTGCCAATGTTTTCCATCATTTGCTGTGCTTCTGAAGAGTCTCTTTGATATGCCTGAGTGAGCAGTAATTCAAACGCAGAAAGAGATAAAAAATCAAACTCAAATGGCGCTTTAATAATACGACGTACTTCTAAAACAATATCAAAATTAACATCAGCCAAGCAATGTAAGATATAACGACCAGTTTCTTCATCAGTTGAGATAAGCACACTGTGGCGTTTGGCAAACGCAAAGGGTAATAACCAAGTGCTATTCACTTGTGCTTCGACTTGTTCATCAACCTCAGTTGTTACTACTTCATCAGACATTATTGTGTATCTTCTGTTGATATCGGTGGCTTAGGTAAATGACTACCGTTATCTTCTAACTTTTGCTGATATTCATCGAATGACGGTGGTAAAGTCAAGTTATCTTGCCACTGTGGTAAGATAGGCATGTTTTCGTTACTCATCAAGGATAAGCCTTCCTCATGCTTACGGATTTGATCAGCACGAATATAATTATATTTAGATTCACTTATTTCAGTCATTAAGGCAGAATCTCGCACAATAGTTGAACGTAAAAACACCATTAAATTTCGTTTCCGCGTACTATTACTAGTCGATTTAAATAAATGCCCTAAGATTGGAATATCACCTAGAATCGGTACCTTTTGCACGCTTTCTTGCACATCTTCATCGATTAAGCCACCCAATACTACTGTGTCACCGCTTTCAGCCATAACAGTCGTTTTTATCTCTCTTTTATTGATTGAGATATCGACACCTGTGGTACCACTGACTGAAGACACTTCTTGCTCAATAATTAATTGAACTGCATTACCTTCATTCACCTGGGGTGTAACGCGCAGCTTAATACCAACTTCTTGACGATCTACCGTTTGGAATGGGTTTGAGTTATTACTACCCGTTTGTGAACCAGTAATAATGGGCACTTCTTGACCGACAATAAAATAGGCTTCTTCATTATCTAAGGTGGTAATACTCGGTGTAGCGAGAATATTTGAATTAGTATCACTACTCACCGCATTGACAATAGCGCCCCAATCATTTTTCGCAATACCAAACATCATACCGCTAACGTTGCCGAGAACTTGGGCAAGAATGCTGTAATCACCATCGGTTGAGGGGTTAGTTGTTGTTACAGGGTTACCATTTGAATCAATGGTAGTCACTGTATTGCCTTCTTCCCCTTCTGCCGCCTGAACACCGGCAGCCACTGATGAAATACTGGCAGGGCCATTAGTAAACTGAGTAAAGCCACCAGCTTCGTTATACCACTGCACGCCCAAACTAACACCATCACTTTCAAAGACTTCGACAATAATAGCTTCAACAAGTACTTGTGCACGACGCACGTCTAATTGACGAATTACCGCCTCTAATGAGCGTAACATATCGGGTTGTGCGGTAATAATTAAGGCATTGGTTGACTCATGCGCTTCGATACTGACATCACGCTTTTTAGTGGTACGTGTTTTTGTTTTTGCCGCTTTGGCTTCTGAGGCAATTGAGTCACTAACGCCTTTCAGCACCTTGACTAAATCTTCTGCTTTGGAATATTTTAGATAATAGACGCGGGTATTACCGTTACTCTCTAATTCACTATCTAAGCGCTTAACCAAACGTGCGACTCGCTCACGCGCTTTTACTTCACCACTGACAATCACACTGTTAGAGCGATCATCAGCAACAATTTTAGGAATTAAAAAAGTAGGTTGACCTGCTTTACCGCTCGTTGGTTTGTTCATTGCTTCGATGATACGTACCATTTCACCAGCTGATGCAAATTGCAGTTTGATAATTTCAACATCTTGATCGCCAGCTCTATCAACACGCTCAATAATTTTTACCAGTCTATTAACCGTTGAAGCCGTTCCCGTTAACATGATCACATTAGCAGGGTCATAGTTAACAACATTACCGCCACCTGCCTGATCTGATAATTGTCTTAATAGCGGTACTAACTCTCGAACAGTAACATTTTTTACTTCAACAACACGGGTAACCATTTCATCACCGATGACATTGCTTTTATCACCGACAACTGGGATAGAAGCCGTTTTAGCGTCTTTATTTCGAATGATTTTGACAATATTATTGTCCATTTCAACGGCAGCATAACCGTAGACTTCAAGCACATTGAGAAAGAATTGATAATATTGTTTTTCAGATAATAAATCATAACTGCGAACATTAATTTTTCCGCGTACATTGGGATCAACTATCATGGTTTTTTTCAAGTTTTTACCAACGATATTCACAAACTCGGTGATTTCAGTGCCCTTAAAGTTAGGAGAATATTGCGCAGCACTTGCTTGACCAACGAAACATAAGCAATTGATGGCTATCGCTGTCGTTAGAATGAGTAAAAACTGTTTCATCATTAGGGGGATCTCTGCTTTATTATTTTAATAGATAATCTTTTTAGAAAATCTTTAATCGATAATTATATGGTGTAATTGTTACGTTTATTAATTCGATTGGCCTAGCCGTTTAATTTAAGCTAATCAGTATTTCAGTCAAGTTACCTTGGCGGTCAACTAATAATGAAATATCACGCGCTTTTTTCATTTCTGCCATCGCTTGCATTGCCTGCGCTGGAGCAATTAAATCAAAACCATTCATTTGAACGGCTACATCGCCTGTTTTTAAGCCGGCAAGTTTAAAAAACTCTGGCTTTTTACCTGGGCGCAGGCTGTATCCGACTATATTTCCGTTTTTACGTTTAGGTGAAATACGTAAATAGTCACTTATTTTTGCTGGATTTTTAGATAACTCATTTCGCAAGTTTGTCGCTGTCGCGGTTAAAGCCTTATTGCTTCTTTGATCAACTACTCCCATACCTGCAGAATTTTCTCTCGCGTTAGAGCGTGTTTTTCTGGGTTCTGTTTTATTAGCAACTTCTCTCGCAGGTTGATTATAATCAAAACCATCAAGCATCAACGTTTCTAAACGACCTGAGTGTTTAATGATTACTCGGTCAATTAATACTTG
>MAAC01015435.1_pt1 | contig 25926 bp, 16 predicted proteins | sample 1115981 | NCBI WGS metagenome assembly MAAC01 (sample SAMN04961126, study PRJNA320927) | seawater metagenome | isolation source: sample BD02T64 sea water enriched with oil for 64 days | place: USA:Gulf of Mexico | collected 2013-07-27
TTTCGTGAAGAGCTGGCCTTAATTAGCCTTGAAAATAATTACCAGATAAATAATCAATGGCAAATAAAGAGTTTATTAAGCTTCGACTCCGTAAATTATTATACCACTAACGCCAAACAAACGGGTCTCAATCATAATGGCATTTTAAATAGAACAAAAAATTATTCCGAAAACGAATGGTTTGCCCGTTCATTACTCACTTATCGTTGGAATGAAGTTGATTCATTTACCGCAGGTATTGAATACTCCCATGATTATTTAGCCAAACCTTGGGGCGAATCGGCGAATACATTTCGCGCAGGCTCAAGTAGGCGCAATTTTATTTCTGAAAATTCATTGTATCGAGGTGATGGAAGTAACGGTACTATCAAAGATTCCGATGTGGTTGAATATACTGATGGTTGGTCGGTTAACACTTATTCTTTAATGTCTGAGTTAAAATATCACTTACTGCCAGATGTTCAAGCGCTTCTTTCGGCAAGAATTGATAAAAATGATTTTACCGCCAGCATGTTTTCTCCTCGAATTGCACTGGTTGCTAACATTGACAAATACAACACTATAAAAGTGAGTTGGCAACAATCATTACGCATGAACAGCATGACTGATCTTTATATAGAAGAACTTGAAGGAAATCAAAACGACCCAGAAGAAATTAAAGCATTTGAACTTTCATACCACCATTTTTTTAATCCACAACTGCACACAGATCTGACTTTTTATACTTACGATGCAGAAATTATTGCCTGGAGTGGCAATAAGTCAGAGCTAGTTGGTAGGCAAAAATCCAGTGGCTTAGAATGGGAACTTATCTATCAAGCCAACAATGTCACCTTTGGAATGAATCATTCCTATCTTAGACTTAATGATTGGGACTTTGTTGCCAAGGAAGATGACGGTTCAAAAACTCAAAAAATTAGTCTTTCTGATTTCTTTCTACAACGAAGTTTTCTAAGTTTCAACAGCACCGGCAGTAGCCTAACATTTTGGTCTGATAACACGACAAAACTATGGTCAGATATCCGTTTAGGAGATGACTTAATATTGCATTTTGATGCCAGAATCATGTGGAAATTAGCGTATGGTGATGATTTGTATTCTATGTATGACAATGCCTACGCTGATGTAGATACAACGTCTTTATCACCTAGCGATTTAAAAAATTATTCTGATGGGTTGCAAAGTTTGAGTGAATATCAAAAGGTAATTGATGAAAAAGAGGCATTTGGACGCTCAGTACGACTTAATGCGTCCTTGATTTGGTATGTGCCTTACTTAAACAACACTAAACTTAGCCTTTACGTGCAAAACCTTGTTAATTTTGATGATAATAAACGACAAAAGTCAATAAACTATGGCTTGGTTCCTATAAGTAGCTGGCTGGAAGAACCTCGTGCTTTCTGGTTAACTGTGGAAGTTGAGCTGTAGTCTAACGGTTGTCGCCACTGTATAAATTCAATTTTATTCACTGTTATTTTTTAATATGTTGGTGACGCTTGCCACTTTACTTTCTGCAAATCAATATCAAGACGACCTACACCTGATTTATTTACCTCATCAACTAATATTAACTAAAATGGACAAAATATATGTAATAACTATAATCAAATAATCATAGTTATTAAGTAGCTATGATTATTCTACAGAGGTGTTGTGTGTCAGATAAAGAAAATAAAATACAAATATCATCGACTACCAAAGATCTGCTAGATAGTATTCCAAGTGGAATTATTATAATCAATACTGATAAAATTATTGACTATATAAATACAAAAGTTACTGAATTGTATGGTTACAGTAATAAAGACCTAATTGGAACCTCCATTAATAATTTGTTTATATCAGAAAGTGATACCACGAATACAGATCTGAAAGTTGGAGTTGATCAAACTATTGTTTCAATTCGAAAAGATAAAAGTCAATTTGCAACACACCTAACAATATCAGCTTTAAAATCCAGTCAAACGAATCAAATGATAGTTTCGATTGATAATATTGGCAAAAGCATTGAAAGAGAAAACCGCTACCGAATACTTGTTGAAACCTCCAAAGTTCCACAGTTTGTTATGAACCAGACTACATTTATCTACGCAAATGAAGCAGCTGCAAAATTATATGGCTATGATTCAGTTGATGATTTAAAAAATTTACACCCATCAGAAATTTCTCCTAAATTTCAGCCTGACGGCCAAGATTCTGAGACAAAGTCAAAAGAAATGGTAAGTCTGGCATATAAAAATGGCTCACATCGTTTTGATTTTATGAATATTAAGAAAGATGGCAGCGAGATTCTAATGGATATCATCCTGACCTGTATGCCACACATGGGTAAAGATGCGTTATTTGTTGCATGTCACGATATTACAGAACGACAGAAAACAGAACAAATATTACGTCAATCACAGAAAATGGATGCTTTGGGCCAACTCACGGGAGGAATTGCCCATGACTACAATAATATGCTTGGAGTTATATTAGGTTACACTGAATTGTTAAAAAGCTCTATCTCAGACATTCCAAAATTAGTCAAATATCTTATGCAGATACAGCATGCTGCTGAACGAGGAGCTAAGCTAACCAAAAAACTACTTTCATTTTCAAGAGTAGATCATTTACAAGAAACCAAATTACACGTTAATGAGTTATTATTAAAAGAAAAGGATATGCTCCAAAAAGTACTCACTGTTCAGGTAAAATTAACACTTGAGTTAGCTGAAAATATTTGGCCTGTCTGGCTTGATAATACAGAGTTAGAAGATGCAATCTTAAATATTACTATCAATGCTATGCATGCATTGGAAAATAATAAACTAGAACGTCAATTAACAATTCAAACAAATAATATTAGCCTCATGACTGCCGAATCTGAACAACTTGGGTTAGCTGCAGGTGATTATGTTTTACTCAGCATACTAGATAATGGTTGCGGAATGGAAGAAAGGATAAAAGAAAAGATATTTGACCCTTTTTTCTCGTCAAAAGGTAAAAAAGGCACAGGTCTGGGCTTATCACAAGTATTTAGCTTTGTAGAACGTTCTGGGGGAGCAGTCGTTGTTCATTCTAAACCCGAAGTTGGCAGCCAATTTCATTTGTACTTGCCACGATATTTCAGTGTTATTAGTGAAGATCAAATTGTTCATTCGATAAAAGACATGGATTTAACCGGTAATGAATCCATTCTGGTTGTTGATGATGAAACTGCTCTTCGTAAGTTAACAGTAGAAATTCTTCAAGAGAAAGGTTACAAGCTATATAGTGTAGGTGAGGCCAAGTCTGCTCTAGCAATACTTGAAAATAAAGAAATAGATATGTTGTTATCTGATGTAATAATGCCTGATATGAATGGATACCGGCTTGCTGCAATTGTTCAAGAAAAATATCCTGCTATGAAAATCCAGTTAGTCAGTGGCTATACCGATGATCACCATAAAGAATTTGTGGATGAAATTATTTATCGAAATTTAATCTATAAACCATATACTTTTCAACATTTGTTACAACAGATCAGAACTTTGCTAAATAGTAAGTAAAAAGACAAAATGATGTCGATTGAAATATACAAATATTTATCCGGATCAATTAAGTAAACTATGAACACCTTATTCAAAATGTTCTGAAAAGCCGCATAAAACGCATTTGTTATGGACTTCTCAAACCCAATTAGAGAACAATCACCATTCGATGTATGCAGCCCGCAGCTTAGCATTCACTATGATCGAAATAGTTCTAAACTTAATTCTACTTCACTTCCTAACCAATATGCATACTCAGTATGATCTTGCAGATTGTCACCCGTTAACGCATGCACTAATATACTTAAGTCTTGACGATTATCTTCAAGCCATGGAATAAACTGCTCAAAATCATTTGATGAAAAAGTTATTTGGCAGCTCCACTTAGGGTGAGGTCCTATAGGTTTTTGATGTACCCGACCAACGTTCAAAGTAAATAAATCACCTGCTTTTTCACATAAATCTATAGCGAATTCTAGCGTTGCTTGTTCAAAATAAACGTGGGCATGGTAATGGTCATGAATATTTACCGGAGTTCTCAGATTGTGCATTTATTTCCTTCTTAACATCAGTGGTGCATTAAGTTTGTTTTGCGATCTAACACCGTGCTAGCGCACTGAAATTAGCTATACAAACACAGTTTAATATTAAATGCGTTCAATGAGATTATGTGCCTGAGCTAACGTTTGCGACTCATCTCGGCCTAGGCCGCTACTGTCAATAAAGGTGACGTCGGTAATTCCAATAAAACCCAATATATGTCGTAAATATTCTGAAATAAAATCAAGCTCACTGCCTAATTGGGTGCCACCAGAAACAATAAGAATATAGGCCTTTTTATTCTTCAATAAACCAATCGGCCCATTATCACCATATTGAAAGGTTAATTTAGATCTAACAACTTGGTCAATCCACGCTTTAAAAGCTGCCGGCACACCAAAATTATAAATAGGCAGGCCAATAACAATTAGGTCAGCATTATGTAGTTCTTCAACTAATATATCAGATCTTGCAAGGCATATTATTTGTTCCGCTGTTCGTTCATCAACAGCGGTGAAATTAGCTTTAATCCAGTTTTCATTAATTAAAGGGATACCCTCAGCCAGATCTCTAATGGTAACGTTGATCTTTTGTTCATTGGTTTGCTCTTCACTACTATGTAACTCGTTAGCAAGTTGTTTAATTAATTTGTCAGATAAACCTCGGCTAAAAGAACCTGTTTTTCTCATGCTTGCGTCAAGTCTTAAAATATTTTTTTTCATATTCCCCCCTGTTGTACTATTGATAATATGTTAAAGAAAACAAACACCTACCATTGAATTTAAATAAGTGAGCTAGGTGTTTACGTTAATTAAATTAAGGTAAAAGAGGGTTTATATTCATACCACCGTCAATATTGTATTCTCCGCCCGTGATGAAAGAAGCATCATCAGATGCTAAAAATGTAACGAGTTTTGCAATATCTTCTGGTTGTCCAAAGCGTTTTAATGGAATTCTATTTTGCATAGCCCCTGCAAATTCATTTAATTGCTCTTCTGGCATACCTGTTTTAGCAAAAATAGGGGTATATGTTGGACCTGGGTTTACTGAATTTACACGTATTTTTCTTGGCGCAAGCTCAGTTGCCGCTGTTCTAGTATATGAATTTAATGCCGCTTTAGAGGCAGCATAAATAGCGGTATTTGGCATACCTGTATAAGCATTAATAGAGGAAAGGTTAATAATGGAGCCACCATCATTAATAATAGGTAGAAGCTTTTCAGTTGTAAATACCGCTCCTTTGAAGTTAATTCCCATCTGTCTATCGAACATCTCTTCTGTATTTTGGCCTACTGGAGCTGGATTGAAAATGCCGGCATTAACAAATAGCACGTCAATATTACCAAACTCATTACTTACTTGTTCTACAAGTGTATCAAGAGCAGATAAATCCATAACATCAGCAACAATGCCTCTAACACCTAATTCAGTCGCCGCAGTAGCCACCTTCTCAGCTGACCTACCCGTTATGATCACACTCGCACCAGCATCTTTAAAATATTTTGCTGTTTCATAACCAATACCACTATTACCACCGGTTACTACCGCAACTTTTCCCGTTAAATCATTCATTCGTGTATATCCTTTATAGTATTAAATTAATTCCGTACCGATCAGTACAGATATTGACAATCTATACCGAACGGTTCACAATTGCAAGATTAAATTTCAATAAATGAGAAAGTTACTATGACAGCAGGTCGCCATCGCAGCTTTGATAAAGACAATGCACTTGAAAAAGCCATGCTAGTGTTTTGGAAAAATGGATTTCCCGGTACCTCGTTAACCGATCTAACGAATGTAATGGGTATTAATAAGTCGAGTCTTTATGCTGCTTTTGGTAATAAAGAAGAATTATTTGATCAAGTTATTAACTTTTATTTAAACAAATATGGTGTGGTACATTCAGCTGAGCTTTTTAGAAAAGAATTAAGCCTAAAGGAACGAGTTAGAAACTACTTACTCTCAATTGCTAATATGTTAACAAATCCAGCATTACCTAAAGGCTGTTTAATTTGTCATTCTACTTCAGAAATAGCTGGTTCTTGCTTACCTGAGAATTCGGCAACAAATATCAATGACATAAACCAACAAACCATGTTGACGTTAACTAAATTTTTTGAAAAAGAACAACAGCTAGGTAATTTGGTAGATGAGTCCCCCCCAAATACGTTGGCGAATTATCTTTTAACACTGCAATTCGGATTAGCTGTTTCTGCTAGAAATGGAAGTAAAAATGAAGAGCTTAATGAAGTTATAAATTTTTCTATTGGTCAGTTTAATTGATGATAGTTTTACGAACTCCCGAAGATCTTGGTCGTGCGGTTATTAACATTTTCCGAATGAAAGATAGAGAATTTGTCGAACATTGGAATCTTGGCTAGGCTGTTCCTGAGAAGTCAAAAAACAGTAATACAATGATTTAATTAACTATTGTAATACTCTACTAAATGCATGTTCAGCTAAACGAAGATACTGGCGGTTAGAATAGAGAATCAAAAACCAAGCATAAAGTTCAGCTCTATGCTTGGTATCAAAGTAACATGGTTAATCTTCTACTCGAATGCCTAATACATTAGGGTGAAGAGCTATAATTTCATCTTTTTAGCACCTAAACAACCAATTACAAAACCTTACCTTTTTCTACAAGCGTTTCTTTGATAGCCGCAAGCGATGCTTAAACGGCATTACCAATAAAAACCCGTATTTAGGGTGTTATGTATCATACTTTTGGCTACTCACAATGCAATGAATCTACCGGTTTAGCTGTTGCTGCTCTATAAGCAATAACCATTACAGTAATATAAGCAATAACTAAACTAAAAATAGCACTTAACATAAAGGCGCTATAAGGCATATTAATGCGGTAGATAAAGTTATCTAACCAGTCTCGCATTAAAAAATAAGCTATGGGGAGCGCAAGCACATTAGCAATAACCACTAGACTTGAGAACTGGTTTACCAACATAAAACATAACTTCCCTGTGCTTGCTCCTAATATTTTACGTATCGCAATTTCTTTAACTCGGCACTGTGTATTAAATGCTGCTAAGCCAAATAAGCCTATAGTCGTAACCACAATGGCTAATAAAGTAAAAACATTTAACAGGTCTGTCTGTTGGCTTTCATTGCGATAACTTGAATCAAATAAGTCTACGACCCAATCATATTTGAAAGCTAAATCTGGCGCTAGCCCTAACCATATTTGTTCAATTTCTTTTAGGTTTTGTAAACGGGTGCCTGCTTTAAAACGAATTGACGTCCAACGTAGCGATAAATCTTTTGGTTGCGCCGATAATACGTAAGTCATTGGCGGCACAGTGTTCTTTACATTGACATAGTGACTATCTTCAACCACACCGATGATTTGATGGTTATGCAAACCTTCTTGTGCGCCTCCTAGAGTAAGTAATTGACCCACTGCCTCTTCTGGACTCCAACCTAGTGTAGCCGCTAATGTTTGGTTAATAATCAACTTACCTGTTGATGACTGCCAATTGTCCTTATTCTCTTTATAGGCATCGTTCACATAGTCCATAGAAAACACCCTACCACTGACTAACTTAATGCCATATGTTTTAAAGAAGTCTAAACTTACCGGGTTATTGCCCACCCAAGTTTCATTGGTAATATCATCTAATCGTCTTACTGTGTTTGAGGTTCTGGTTGCCTTAGTCGGTACAGTATGAGACATAGTGACTGAAATAACGTCTGGATGGCGCAGTGTTTGGCTTTTGAAAGCGTTGTAAGTGTCATCACCTCGAGAGACAACAATCACGCCCTCACGATCAAAACCTTGTTCCATATTCTTTATAAATTGCATTTGCCAATTCACCACTAAACTGGCAACCAATAAAAAAGCTGCGATAGCAAACTGTAAAATAATAAGTAACTGCCTTAAAAACAATCCCGATTTAGACGTACTCACTAAACCTTTAAGTACATGTGCTGGAGACAAATTACTTAAATAAAAAGCGGGGTAACTGCCGGCTACTACTCCCACCGATAAGGTCAAGCCAAGTAGCTGTATAGATTGTGTAATTGAAACATTAAATACCATTTCTACATTCATTAATTGATTAAATGCAGGTAAACAAAGAGACACCAATACGAGTGCAAATATACCGGCAATAGCAGATAATATCACTGCTTCAGTTAAGTATTGAGTGATCAATTGTATTTTACTCGCACCTAAGGCTTTCCGAACACCCACATCTTTGCCCCTGCGCATCGCAGCAGCTGTTGAAAGGTTGGTAAAATTGACACAGGCCAATAACAATATCATTAAAGAAATAATGCTAAATACCGTAACCATCACGCCACTACTTGGTGGTGTTAAGCTTTTTGTTGTGGTGTTATCAAGATAAATATCCAGTAATGGCTGAAAAATGACACGATGAGTTTTAAATGATGACAGCCCTTTAGCACGGGTATCATAATAGTCACTTACCGTTTGTGTTAATGTATTTATCTTCGCTGGCTGTTTAATTTTGGCATAGGTTCTGGTGGCATTAAAATTCCAAGCATCAACCCACTCTGGTCGAGAAATTTGCCCATAAAAGTTCACCATAGGTAATATCATAGTTAAGGGCATAGTCGTTGGAATTTCTGGCTTTTTAACAACGCCTGTTACTTGATGATCTTTACCATTAATCGTTAAACGCTTACCTATCACCCCTACAGTAGTAGAGAAATACTTGTGCGCTAAATCTTGATGCAGTATTAAGCTATCTGGCGCATCTAAGGCGGTATTTATATCCCCTTCTATCAACTCAAAATCAAAAATGTCAAAATAATTAGCATCGGCATAAAGTGCACGCTCTGAATAAACGCCTTGCAAATGCTTCACTGATACACTGGAAGGTGAAATACGGGTAGCATCTTCCACTTCTCTGAAATTTTGTGTCAATTCTCTTGCAAGTCTCAGTGGTGTCTGTGCTTGTGGTTTATTTTCACCACGAATTAAGTTGATTCGATAAATATCCTTCGCATCAGTAAACGCAGTGTTGTAACTTTTTTGATGGTCGACATAAAGCTGAATTAAGATAAAACTGGCAATGCCAATAATTAAGCCTGTCAGCTGAATAACGCTGGTTAGCTTATCTCGACAAAAGTTTCTCCAGGCAACAATAAATAGTAATTTAATCACAAGTCACCTCTTCTGCTGCTTGCTCTTTTTTGCTCTCGTGCGCTTTTGAAACCTCATCGCGAATAGTGTCGTTAACCTTAAGATGAGTCTTGTCATTACGATTTTCATTTACTAAGTGATCATTGATGACCTTGCCATCAAGCAGCTCAATAACTCTTGTGCCATAACAAGCATGATCGGGTGCATGAGTAACCATCACGATGGTTGCCCCCTGTTGATTAAGTTGTTGTAATAATTCCATCACTTGAATTGAGTTTTTTGAGTCTAGATTACCGGTAGGTTCATCTGCCAGAATCAAGTCAGGGTTAGTCACAATAGCTCTTGCGATCGCAACACGTTGCTGCTGACCACCAGATAACTTTGCCGGTAGGTGTTTACGACGATGGCTAATATCAACTCGCTTTAAAACGGCATCAACCAATCGCTTTCGTTCGGTTTTCGCTACATTATGGTAATACAGTGGCAATTCAATGTTTTGCTCTACGGTTAATTCATCTATTAAATTAAAATTTTGAAAAATAAAACCGATGTGCTGTTTCCTTAAACGAGCACGTTGTTGCTCGCTAAATTGATCAACAGGATTGTCTAAAAAGTTAAATTCTCCTGTATCTATGCTATCTAACATACCTAGCACGTTCAGTAAGGTAGACTTACCGCAACCTGATGGGCCAAGTATAGATATAAACTCACCTTCGTTAATGGTTAAGTTCATTTCATCTATGGCAATGGTTTCTACTTCATCGCCAATAAAAGAGCGGCTTATTTGATTAAATTTGATCATCGTAATTCCTTGTTTTTTTTGATTATGTTAATTTTCTAGATTTTGTAATTAACTATTTTCTTAGTTATTTTGGATTAATCGCTCTGTGACAGACTTAATTGTTCAGCGTCAGCAAAGCTGGCATAAGAAGAGGTAATAACGCGCTCACCTTTAGTTAATCCCGAGAGTACTTCAATGCTTTGAGGGTTTTTTCTGCCCAAGCGAATGGCTCGTTTACTGGCTTGCGTACTATTTTTGTCAACAACAAATACCCAGCTACCTGCGGTATTTTGCATAAAACCACCATTCGCGATTTGTAATTTAGACTCGCTTGAAGAAAGGTTAAATTTCAGTTGTACGCTTTGTCCCAAGCGCAATAGCTTGGCAATGGCTTTATCCGAAATACTGAAATCAACCTTGAAGGTACCGTTGTCGATACCTGGATAAACTTTAGCGACGTCTATTTGGTAGGTTTGTTGGTTAAGCTCAAAGCTGGCGGTTTGCCCTTTTGCCACTCGACTTACATAGAATTCATCCACTTGTGTAGTGACTTTATATTGCTCGATTAAATCCACTTGGCCTAAGCGCTGACCGTTACTTTTAAACTCACCAACTTGTGCATCAAGAAAGGTTAACTGACCACTGCTCGGGGCGCGAATAATCAACTTGTCTAAGCTGCCACGAGATATGGCTAGATTAGACTCTAAAGTTTTAATACTTTTTGCAAGTTGCTCCAACTGCTGACTTTGTAGTAACGCCTCTTTTTGTTGGCTTTGCTGTACGGTTTCGCGGTATTTAAGTTGAAAGTCCAACTCATCTTTTACCGTTTCAAAGGCCTGCTGTGAAATAAGATCTTTCTTCATCAGGGCTTGGTTGCGAGTAAACTGTTTTTGCAAACGTAATACTTCAAAATCAAGCTCAATAACATCACGCTTGAGTGAAAGTTGATTTTGTTCTAGCGCTAAACGGGTATTACGCATATTGTTTATTTGCTCAGAAACTTCAGCTTCACGTGCTAACACGTTTAATTGCAAATTAGTGTTACTCAGCTTTAAAATTGACTGTCCCTGCTCAACTAAAGCGCCTTCTTGAATAAGGACTTCTTCAACTCGGCCACCATCTATGGCATCAATAAAAATGGTTTTTTCTGGTTCAACAACACCACGCAATGGTAAATACTCGGCAAACTCAGCTTGCTTAATAGTGCTAATAACTAAGTTGTCAGTGGCAACATTGTAGTTTTTTCCTGAGGCCATTAAGGTTGTATTGCTTTGAGTAAAAGCAAAAACACCTATCAATAAGCTCGTGCTAAGTGCGGCAAATAAATACTTACCTTGATGTTTATTCTTAGTGGTCTTTACTAGTGGCTTGTCCATAATTATTCCTGCTCGTTGAATTGATGAGCAGTGTTAACCAAAACAATAATGAAGAAAGGAATAAAGCGGGATTAAAGTGTGATTAATGCTGAAAAAGTTGTGACCATCATGATGGTCACAAGTTTAATATTAAAAAAAACAATTAGTTACAATTCAACTTAAAAATCAATTGAGTTATATATTTTTATTTAAAAGCTGCTTGTTTGCATAATATCAGCGACAGAACGCTTCATTTTTGTATAAATCGTGCCATTTTTATTGAGGTCAAAATCATTACCCACAGGTGGTTTTTTCCATATTTGGCTACGTTGCTGAGCAAAGGAATAATGACTATATTGTTTATTTTCAGCATTTGATTGGCAAAGCAAGCCATCACTTGTTGCTTTTAAATTGAGTTTTCTATTAATAATACTTGGCTGACAGATTAAGTCAGTCGCGATTGGCTCTGCCGATAAATCTGAAAACTTCATCACTTGCAAACTATCATCCGCAATCAGGTAAAAATTGTTATCTATCTCAGAATAAATACCACCTTGATAACCAACGGGCATAGAGGATATATTTTGCTCGCGAATATTATAAGCCAGTAAAGTCCAATCGCCATTCTTGATGGTTGAAAACAGTAAGTTATTTTCGTCTTGCCAACTCACTCCAACAATAGCGATATTATCAAGTGATAGTTTTTCTAACGACATCTCGCTAATATTTGCGATATAAATTTGATTATCTGCCAATACCATAAGTTGGCTATCATTAGGGGAAAACACTAAATCGTAAAGTTTAACTGGGTTGTTAAAGTAAGTTAATTGTTTTGTCGCTTCTGTACTGCTGTACTTATCAATTATACTATTTTTCTCCTTATTAATAATGCTGCTAAGGTAAACCTCTGCTGAAGTCGTGCGTTTAGAGACAAAGGCATATTGGTCAGTGTTATTAGCCAAGGCAGGCAAATAGTCCATCACCGTTGAGTTATCTAGTTCAATACTTGCTTGGTCTTTGGGCTGAAAGTGAATATCTTTATTAAGTAAATAAGAAACAAAGCTAAAGTCTTTGCCATTATTTATCCTTGATAGGTGTTTTACCCTTGAAGTATTACTGGCAACTACCGCTAACTTATTACCTGCTAAATCACTTTGCCAAAGCTCATAAGCTGGGTGTGGCGATGGATGAATAATAGTTTCACTATCATGATGCCAAAGTACCGAACGCACTAAATAGTCTAATTGCGCCGTTTGCTTCAGTGTTGAGTTTCCGATATCTAAGGTATAAATACGGGTTGTCGGTGAAAATTCACTATTCATCATCAGCAACCTTTTCCCATCAGGCGAAATATCAAAACTGTAATTACCCAAGCCATTGGTAATAGGCTGGTTAACAATATCTTTCTCATTATTAGCTAACTTGACTCTAAAAATTTGATAACCATGACTTGCCGATTGCCTATCATTAAAATAAAGGTATTGGCCATCAGGTGAAAAAACAAAGTGTGGGCTCGCTTGAGGATTACATTCACTAATTGTTTGCCAAGTGTCTTTGTTTTTAATATCTGATAGCTCAGCCCAAAAAACCATACAAACGCTATTGTGTTTGTATAAGAAAGCTAATTTATCTTCTGTTGGCGACCAGACAGGTTTGCTTAATGCGCCTCTAGCATGAATAATTGACTGTTTTACATGGCTACTTAGGTTTTCAATATTGATATATGACGGCTTACCTGAAACATCCTTACGATAAGCTAACTTTGTTAAATCAGGTGATATCGCAGGATATTGCTCAATTCCAACTTCACGGGTTAGTGGCTTAACTTGTTTCGTTTGCAATACAGCTATGTTTTTTAACGATAATACATAAGTAAAAGCAAGGAGCATAATAACAACAAGTGTTATGAATAAAGTACTGTTTGTTAACTTGCTTTTATTGATGGTTAATAGCGCATTAGATAAAATACTTTGTTGTTTTTCTATAACAAGAATTTCTTGTTTGTCGCCGCGCGTAAATCCCTCTGTTTGGTCAATAGAAAGCGTCCCTTGAGGTTGATTACTCACTTTATCCGAAGCAACAAAGTCTGCCACCATACGATAACCTTTGCGCGGTACGGTGATAATAAATTGTGGATTTTTGGGATCGTCAGCCAACGCTTTTCTTACTTTAACTAAGGTACGACTGATCGCATTCTCAGTTACTAGGGTACCAGTCCATACTTGCTCCATTAGTTCATCTTTACTGATCACCCGATGGCTATTTTGACAAAGGAACACCAATAAATCATACACCTTAGGTGCCAAATTAATGGTTTCACCTTGACGATAAAGCAGTTGGTTATGGGTATCAATGCAAATATCAGAAAAGTGTAAATAGCGCAAAGTAGGTCCTTGTTTTTTATTTTTATTAAGTGAACTAATCAATAGTTAACATGGTTTATGGTACTGCACTTTAATCAAGTTATTAAGGTTTTTAAATAGCACATTGACACACAAAGGCGACTTATCTGACAAAGCGCTCTGTAAGCCTTTAAATGCGGGATTAGTCACAGTTTGGTCATGAAAGATTCCCACATTATTCCTAACTAGTCACCCCCTATTCATTCTTTTTACCTGTTCTTTATCTAAAATTTCTACCCCTAAAACAGCAACGCACCTTAAAAATGCACTAGAAGCATGGAGTGATACATGAATATTATTCACCTTATAAATAAACACAAACAATTAAAGACAAAGTGGCGAGCTTTTCCAATGATTTGCTTTAGCATTTTATTTACTACTTTTTTTAGCCTAAGCAGTTTAGCATGCAACAACAGTGATCGAAGCTTACAAGACGAAACTCTACATGAAGAAAAACAAAAAGTATTGATAGTGATATCTAGTGATAGCCATGGTTATTGGTTGCCTGAAGTGTTAGAGCCTTATCAGTTATTACAACAAGCAGGTTTTGAAATTGATATTGCTAGCCCCTTAGGTGGAAAAGGCAAAGCAAGTGGCAGTTCTAGATTATCATCAGAGCAAGTAAAATGGCTTGAGCAATCAAACTTACCAAAAAAACTACCAAATTCTTTAACGATTAACACAGTAAAAGCCAATGACTATCAAGCCATTTATTTTGCTGGCGGCTCAGGGCCAATGTTTGACTTTGTCGACAATGAAGCGATGCAAAAACTCACTGCATCAATTTATCAAAATGGTGGTGTTGTTTCAGCTGATTGCCACGGTATCGCTGCTTTACTCAATGTTACTCTTGAAAATGGTAACCGCTTAATAGCAGGTAAAAAAATAACGGCAAAAGCCAATCATGAAGAAGGCCGTTGGGCACGCAATAACTACCCGTTTTTGCTGGAAGATAAAATCACAGAGCTTGGCGGTCGTTATTCATCAACAACAATGGGTAAACCACATGTCGTTGTAGATGGTCGTTTGATTACAGGACAAAACCCTGCCTCGGCCATTCCAATGGCAAAGCAGTTAATACAAACATTATTAACTCTAAAGAGCAGTCAGTTATAAGATACTCGAAGCTGATAATGCATCAGCAATAAACAATTTGATGCATGGATTTATAGTTAGCAAATAATGAGAACATTTAGAATATTATCGCCTATTTAAATTTGATTAATAGGCGATAATGTAAAGTGGAACAAACATAAAAACATCCATAGATTACTTATAAAATCAAACAAACTTTACCGTGTATTTCACTTGATATATTGACCTATTTGCTATTCGTTGAATTTAAACTACATTTATAATTCTACTAACAACAATAAATTGTCAGCAAATTTTGACTGCCATATTATAAAAAGGAAGATCACTTATGTTTGGTCAAGCATGGATTTTTACGTTAATTTTTTATGTATTCACTGTTATGTTCTCCACTTTTTCATATTCAACCACAACCAATGCAAACTGGTTTAGACAATCGGCTATTTCACCTGATGGAAAAACAATACTTTTTTCTAGTCATGGAGATATTTATAAAGTAAGTAGTACAGGCGGAAATGCTTACCCTCTTATAACTAGTGATGCTTGGGATGGTCATCCTGTATGGTCAAAAAATGGTAAATATATCGCGTTCGCCAGTGATCGTAACAGTAATTTAGATGTTTACATTGTAAAAGCAGATGGAGGAGAATCAAAACGATTAACCTTTCATAGTACTGATGACATCCCGACCGATTTCAGTTTAGATGGAAAAAATGTGTTGTTTACTTCAGCACGAATGCCTCCTGTAAATTCTTCTGCATTTCCTACGTCTCGAATGCCTCAACTTTATAGTATTAGTATTAACGGTGGAACTCCATTTATAACTGTAGGAACACCATCGTTAGAAGCAAAGATATCACCCAATGGTAAATCTTTGCTTTACATGGATAATAAGGGATATGAAAACCTTTTTAGAAAGCATGATTCATCGTCTTTTGCTCGTGATATTTGGCGTTATGACTTTGACTCGAAAAAACATAGCCAGCTAACAACCTTTTCCGGGGGCGACAGCAACCCCATTTGGACATCCGATGGCAAAAGTGTTTATTATTTAAGTGAACAAGGAGATGATAACTTTAATGTCTGGAAAATGAATGCGGATGGACAAAATCAACAGCAAATATCCACACATAAAACTCACCCAGCAAGGTCTCTTAGCATCAGCAAAAAAAATCTACTCGCATATTCCTATCATGGAGATATATACACCTTAGCTCAAAGTAAAAAACCAAAAAAACTTCAAATAAAGCTAAACAAATCTACCAATAAACTCGATGACAAAATGGTCAATGTTGCAAAAAAATCAACTGAGTTTGCTGTTTCACCTAATGGAAAAGAAATCGCTTTTATTGCCAGAGGAGAAATATTTGTTACCGCTGTTGATTATAACTCTACGGTGAGAATAACACATACGCCAGAGCAAGAGCGATCAGTAAGTTGGCTTCCTGATGGCAGAGGTATTATTTACGCTGCAGAAAGAAATAATATTTGGGGTCTATATCAAACATCGCTTGGTGATAAAAATGAACGCTATTTCTTTGCTAGCACTAAATTTATTGAACAGGTTTTATTAAAAAGTAAACAAGAATCCTTTCAACCTAAAATTTCACCCGATGGAAAAAAAGTCGCTTACATCAGGCAACGTGATGAAATTAGTGTTTTAGACTTAGCCACGAAAAAAAGTCACACTGTTTTCAACGCTAATTTAAATTATAGCTATTCAGATGGCGATATAAAATATGATTGGTCGCCTGATAGCCAATGGATAACCGCTTCATTCATTCCTTACGGTATGTATGCTTTTACTAACATAGGTATAGCGCCGGCAGACGGTTCTGCAGCGCCAAAAGACATTTCTTTATCTGGTTATGGTGATACAAGCCCTCTGTGGATAAGCAAAGATGTTTTACTGTTTGCTACTTCAAGATTCGGACGAAGAAACCATGGTAGTTGGGGATCAGACTGGGATGTTATGGGATTGTTTTTAACTCAAGAATCCTTTGATAACTTTCAGTTGAACAAAGAAGAAAGAGAACTTTTTGCCGAACTAGAAAAAGAAGCATCCGATAAGGACGATGATAAAGAAAAGAAAGCAAACAAAGAAAAAGATAAAAAGGAAAGAGTGGACCCTGTGGTAATTGACTGGGAAGGTATTGAAAACAGAACTGTCCGCCTTACCATGCACTCTGCTGACTTGGCAGGCATGGCGTTAACACCAGATCACGAAAAACTGTACTACTTGGCTAAATTTGAAAAGGGTTACGATCTTTGGTTACACGATTTCAAGGAAAAATCGACTAAACTCGTCACTAAACTAAATGCAAAGAAAGCTAAACTGGCATTAACCTCAAAAGGTGACGAAGCCATTATTTGGGCAGATGGTAAAATGGTAAAAATTAAGCTCGATAAAACTCACAAAAAAACTAACATTAAAATTCAGGCAAACCTCACTATAAATGCTGACCAAGAGCGTCAATATTTATTTGACCATATTTGGCGCCAAACGAACGATAAATTTTATAACACCAATATGCATGGTATTGATTGGTCGAAAATGTATAAAGATTATATATCTAAAGTAGCGGCAATTAACAATAATCGAGATTTTGCCACCCTAGTCAGTGAACTTCTAGGAGAGTTGAACGCTTCACATACAGGCGGAAGATATCGACTAAAAGCGAAAAAAGAAACTGCAACTGCGTCATTAGGTGTTATTTACAGTGCAACGCCAACTGAAAAAGGAATATTGATTAAGGATATATTATTTAATAGCCCTTTTAAGAAAACATCTTCTACTGTAAATAAAGGCACATTAATTACTCATATAAATGACATTGGGGTAAATAAAACGCAAAACATCTATTCACAATTAAATGGTAAAATGGGAAAGCGAACACGTGTGACACTTAAAGAAGGTAAAAAAACCTTTGAAGTGGTCATAAAACCCATCAGTTTACAAAATGAATATAAGGGTTTATACAATCGCTGGGTGGATTCTAAGCGAGCACTTGTAGATAAATTATCGAAGGGGAAATTAGCCTACGTTCATATTCCTCAAATGGACGATAAAGCGTATCGTAATGTATTTTCAGATGTTTTTGGTAACGGGTTTAACAAAGATGCCTTAGTTGTCGATACACGATTTAACCGAGGTGGCTGGTTAACTGATGACTTAGTCACCTTTCTCAGTGGTAAACATTACACATGGGAATATGGACGAGGAAATAAGTATAAAGGGGATTCAATGAAACGTTGGACTAAACCCTCGATTGTTGTAATGAATGAAGGAAACTATTCTGACGGGCACTGTTTTCCTATGGCCTACAAAGCAAACAACATAGGTAAAACAGTAGGTATGCCAGTACCTGGGACCTGTACGGCGGTATGGTGGGAAATGTTACAAACAGGTGATCTAGTGTTCGGCATTCCACAATTAGGTGTGGCTGATATGAACAACAATTTTTTAGAGCTTCAACATATGTCACCTGATATTTTGATTAAAAATACAGCTGAATCGGTATTAAAAGGAAAAGACTTTCAGTTAACAAGAGCCGTTGAAGAACTTTTAAAATAACCGGTTTAATGTATCTCATTAAATGAAAGGCTTTATTCTTGTTCACTTTCTTAGAGTTTAGCCAGTTGCTTTGAATAATAATACATGACGTCTATTTCACAGCGTGAGGTCAAATAATAGCCTTCATTAATTTTATCTAAAATTAATGAAGGCTATTATATTTCTAGAGGCTACTTCAGCAATCCTACCATTGTTTTTCAACCAGCTTAATATTTTTCACTTCCAAAATTTTCACAATTTATAAACTGTATCAATACCCATACTTTAATCCGTTTACCAAAGCAGAGCTATCCAGTGTGACATTTGAATTGCTCAGACTATTTCGGTTGACTCCTCATATACTCTCTATCAACTGACCATGTTTCTCTCCGGCATAAAATAATTTAAGTGATTTGTCATTTTTTTGAAATCTAAATGTCATAAAGAACAATTAGAATACCTCCTAACTGGTCTAGACCAGCAATTAAAGATAATAATTATACTAGGAGATACAATGAGAAAGTTAACACCTATTGCTGCAAGTTTATTAGCACTTAGTAGTTTAAATTCATTCGCTGATGGCGCTATTTCTGGTCTTGTCAGTGATACCTCAGAAATTTTATCAGGCGCTAAAGTTAGTATTGTAGGAAGTAGATTTGAAACCTCAACAAACCTTAAAGGTCAATTCTCATTAAACTACTTACCGCCTGGTAAACAAAAAATTCGTGTTGAATATCTCGGTTACCCAGCAGCTGAGTACGATATTATCGTTGTTGACGATAAATCGATAGACTTAGGTAGTTTAACGCTTAACGTGAGCAGCGATACCTTGGAAGAAGTTGTCTCCGTGGGTTATATGCGCCGCGGTGAGATGAAGTCGATAAATATGCAAAAAGAGTCTAACAATATAAAAAATGTTATGACAGCAGATGGGATAGGTAAATTACCTGATAGAAATGCTGCTGAGGCTTTACAACGTATACCTGGCGTTTCCATAGAGCGAGATCAAGGTGAAGGACGATTTGTCGCCATTCGGGGCTTACCTGCACAATGGAATTCTACCTCTATCAATGGGGATCGCCTACCAACAGCAGAAGAAGAAACAACCAGTAGAGCAGTAGCCTTAGATTTTTTTCCAACAGATATGATTGAGCTGGTTGAGGTTTCTAAAGCATTAACACCTGATATGGAAGGTGATGCTATTGGTGGTAACATTAATTTTATTACTCGACGTGCTCCAAATGAACGAACATTAACAGTGAATGTTGGCGCGGGGGCTTCAGAAAAAGCTCAAGGCGGTAGTCAATCTTTAAATGTTCTTTATGGTGACCGCTCTGATGACGGGAAGTTTGGTTTTCTAATTAATGCTACAGGCTGGGTGCGTGACTGGGCCACCGACAACTATGAACCTCGCCGTGCTATTGATGATGATGGCATTGCCGGTGTTCACCGTTTAGAGCTGAGAGATTACACCGGAACGCGTAGTACCTATGGTTTAAACATGGCGGCTGAGTACTTGCTCGATCATGGCTTAGTTTATGCCAAAACCATGTATGGCACATTATCAGATGAAGAAACCCATTATAAAAGTCGAGTTAGATATAATAAAAACCGGGTTGAATTACAACATATTTACAATGAACTCAATACAGAAATGCACGGTTTTGAAATTGGTGGCGAATATGATTTCTCTTTTGATACACGTATTAACTGGAAATTAAGTACCTATCAAAATCGATTTGAATATGGTGATATTCCTAACAATGAAGATAATGCCTACTATGTGGTTAAATTCAATCAAAGTGTTGATTTTGAGGAAGATGTGGGAATGCGTGATGGCGTAAATACCGGCAGTGGTTTAATTTATAATACCATTGACGGAGGTACTGATCCTGCCCTAGAAATTGGCACACATTTACCGAGTGACTGGTCAATGGATCCAACTAAAGCCGTATTAGCTGATGTTGAGCTTTATGGTATAGATATTAAAGAGCGTGATAAAATTGTCGCTCAAGTTGATTTAATTCACAACTATAATAATCATCTTGAACTTAAAACAGGTTTTAAATACCGTAATAAAGAACGAAATGCCAGTTTTTATGACAAATTTTACGGTTGGAACGAAGCCGAATATGGTGTAACACCAACACTTGCTCAAGTAGCCGCAGAATTAAATGTTGATTTAGTTAACCAACCTGGACGAGAGGATTACTTAGCAGACTTAGCGATAGATTATCAATCAATATTCTCTAAAGTTATCCCTGTTGATGATTTAAAACGCTGGTGGGATGATAATCAACATAAACTAATCTTTCTTGAAGGTGACTCTGAGGTTGTTGAAAATGGCGGAGGCTTAAGCCGCAACTTCGATTTGGAAGAAACACATATGTCGTTATACGGCATGGCGACCTATAAATCTTCGGATAAATGGACCGTACTTGGTGGCCTTAGAGCAACACAAACAAAAACTGATGTACATGGTTTTGTTGCTGTTAAAACGGATCAAGGTACTTCTGTTGAACCAGAACAAGGAAGTAAAAATTATTGGTCAATACTGCCTTCACTGCACACCACCTATCATGTAGATGATATGACTAACATTCGTTTGGCATTAACGAGAACTTTTTCTCGGCCCGATTTTGGCCAATTATCCCCAGGGGCAACTTATTCCGAAATGGAGAATGAGTTGAAATCTGGTAACCCCGAGTTAGAGCCAACTTATTCAAACAATTTTGATTTAATGTATGAACATTACTTTGATGATGCCGGCATCATTTCTGTTGGTTATTTTTATAAACAGATCATTGACCCAGTATTTTCTCAAAGTTACCAAGGCAATTACCGAGATCAATCTGTCACTGTAAAAAGCCCACTTAATGGCGATGATGCTTGGTTACACGGCATTGAGTTTGCTACCAATAGTAATTTAGGTTTTATTAGCGAGCAGCTTAATAATTTCGGTTTTGCCTTTAACTTTACTTTAATGGACTCGGCAATGGATATCCCAGAACGTGATGATAATGCTAAAATTTCTCGCCAAGCTGATGAGTTATTCAATGTTAGCATGTATTACGATAATGGTGACCTTGCTGCACGCATTGCCGTAAATCATAAAGGTAAGTATATAGAAGATCACGGCAGTAACAGCTCACTTGATACCTACTATGGCGATTACACGAGTCTTGATTTTACTGCATCCTATCAAATTACATCCCAAGCGATGTTATATGTTGAATTAAACAATTTAACAGATGAACCCTTGCAGTATTTCACTGGCTCTGAGCAACGTCCAAATCAAATTGAGTACTATGGGATTCGCGGACAAATAGGCTTTAAATACGACTTCTTTTAATCGTACTGTCAAATGGGAAGGTTAACCTTCCCATTTATTTAAAGTGTATTTTCTCTATTGGGTAGTGATCAATGTCTAAGATTAAACAGTATTTACAACACTGTCATACCGCCGTTTTTGTTGTCTATGCATCCTCAGCGGCTTTTATGACCTATTTTTGTATGTATGCTTTTCGAAAACCATTTTCTGTTGCCAGTTATGAGCAATCCGATAATTTCTGGGATTTTATTGATTTCAAAGTCGCCTTGGTTTTGGCGCAAGTTTTAGGTTACTTACTGTCAAAATTCATTGGCATTAAAATTATATCTGAATTAACGGCAAACAAACGTATTAGGGTATTACTGGGCCTTATTTTCATTGCTCAGCTTGCTTTATTAATGTTCGCTATAGTGCCTGAGCCATACAAACCATTGATGATGTTTATTAACGGAGTTCCGCTTGGCATGGTATGGGGCATTGTTTTTAGTTTTCTCGAAGGCAGAAAAACATCAGAAATACTAGGCGCTTTTTTAAGTGTGACTTTTATTGTTGCATCAGGTTTAGTTCGCACCGTAGGTCAATGGCTTTTAGTTGAAGTTAATATTCCTGAATTTTGGATGCCAGTAACTACAGGGACAATTTTTCTATTACCTTTATGTTTATCAGTGTTCTTTTTGGCACAAACACCAGCACCATCACAAAGTGACCGTCTTGCTCGTCATGAACGAAAGCCCATGAATGCTCAACAGCGTTTGACCTTTTTTCTTCGCTTTTCCCCCGGGATTTTATTACTGATATCAAGCTTCTTATTGTTTACTGGTCTACGTGACTTTCGTGATAATTTTTCCGCGGAAATATGGCAAGCACTCGGTCATGGTGAAGAGCCAGCAATTTTTGCTTATGCCGGCATACGTATAGCGTTTGTTGTATTGCTTGTACTCGGTGCAATGGTCATGGTGAAAGATAACTGTAAAGCATTTTTAAGTAATCACGGCTTTATTTTATTGGGCTGTTTATTATTAGGGGGTAGTACCTTTCTCTTTGAACAACAGCTACTTAATGGAAAAACATGGATGGTTTGGCTAGGCGCGGGTTTGTATATCGCCTATATCCCCTACAATTGCTTTTTGTTCGACCGGATGATTTCTGCTGTTGGTTCAACCGCCAATGCCGGTTTCCTTCTCTACCTTGCCGATTCTGCTGGTTATCTGGGCAGTGTCAGCATTTTACTCTATCGCACCTTTGCTTCACCAGATATTAGCTGGTTGGCTTTTTTTATACAGCTTTGTTATGTCGTTTCAATTGTTGGTGGACTATTGGTCACCAGTTCAGTTATTTACTTCAGCTATAAGCTACTTAATTTTAAGACAGTAATTAATTTTAACTTAACCAAAGCTAAATCAATTCAAAGTTAGCATCATTACATTTAATTCATTGGAGAATAACTATGCAAAAAATAGAGGCCGTTATACTTGATTGGGCAGGTACCGTAGTCGATTATGGCTCAGTTGCACCCACCACCATTTTTGTAGAAGCATTTAAACAAGCATACAATTTTGACATCAGCTTGAATGAAGCCAGAGGCCCAATGGGCATGGGAAAGTGGGACCATATTAAAACACTAGGACAACAGCCTGAGTTAGCGGCCAGATGGCGCAAGCAATTTGGTTACGATATGACAGACGACGTGGTTGATGAAATTTATCAAACCTTTATGCCACTACAAAAGGCTAAAGTAGCCGAACATGCAAAACCTATTGATGGCGTTTTGTCGACATTAAATTGGTTAAAACAGCAAGATATCAAAATAGGTTCGTGTTCAGGTTATCCTCGAGAAGTGATGGAAGTTTTAGTGCCTGTAGCCGCTGATTATGGTTATAAACCAGATTGCTGGGTTGCCAGTGATGACATTGCTGCGGGTTCTCGTCCTGGCCCTTGGATGGCACTACAAAATGTTCAAGAACTTGTCATCAATAGTGTCGCCAATTGCATTAAATTCGACGATTCTACGCCAGGTATTACTGAAGGGCTTAATGCTGGTATGTGGACTGTGGGTATTGCTTTAACAGGCAATGCAGTCGGTCTAACCGAAGATGAATGGTTGGCGCTAACTAAAGAGCAACAGCAGTTAAAACGTCAGCAAGCCTATAATGAGCTGTATCAAGCCGGAGCGCACTATGTCGTTGATTCATTGGCGGATGCTATTCCAACGGTGCAATTGATAATGTCGGCTAGAGCAAGAAACCTACGACCATGAAACCGATAACACCTTTTTGGTTTAAACAGGCATTAGCAAATATACCAATGCCTGAAATACCTAAACTCGATAAAAATATCACTGCCGACATCTGTATTGTCGGCGGTGGTTATACTGGACTATGGACAGCGATAAAAACGAAGCAACAAAGTCCAAACAAGCGCATAGTTATTATTGAAAAAGGTCTTTGTGGCCAAGGTGCTTCAGGCCGTAACGGTGGTTGTATGTTGACTTTTTCAACTAAATTTCAATCACTAATACGCTTTTATGGCTTAGCTGAAGCTATTCGTTTAGTTAAGGCGTCAGAGCAAGCAGTTTTTGATATTGAGAAGTTTTGTCAAAATAATCAAATAGATGCAGAAGTACGCACCCATGGCGCGATTTATACCGCAACCAATAATCAGCAAAAAACATCGTTATGCCAACCGCTTGATTTATTATCACAACATAAATTGAACCAATGGCGGTGCTTATCACCTGAAAATGCAGCGCAACTTACTGGCTCAGATCGTAACTTGGCAGCCATAGAAAGTATAGCTGGCGGCTCATTACACCCAGGAAAGTTAGTGCTAGGTTTAGTAAAGTTTGCCCTGTCAATTGGTGTGGAGATCTATCAAAAAACTGAATATAAAGATATGGTTTTTGGTCAAAAACCAATAGTAAAAACATTTGCTGGTGAGATAAGCTCAACTAAAGTTGTTTTTGCCATTAATGCATGGATGGGTAAGCACTTTAATCGATTCAATCGGCACATAACCTTAGTCTCGTCAGATATGATCATCACAAAACCTATGCCTGAACAGTTAGATAAAATAGGGCTAAGTCATGGTAAGGCGATCGCAGACTCACGAATTTTTGTTCATTATTACCGGACAACTTGTGACGGACGATTGATGTTGGGTAAAGGGGGAAATATGTTTGCTTACCACAATAATATGTTACCTGCATTTGATCAGCCAAGTCGTTTTGCAACCATGCTCACTAACGCTTTTGCTCAGTTTTTTCCAAACCTTGAACCATCATTTGAGACCACATGGACAGGCGCATCAGACCGTTCAACCACAGGTTTACCTTTTTTTGGCCGTTTATCAAAAGAGAGTAATGTATTTTACGGCCTCGGTTATTCAGGAAACGGGGTGGTACAAAGTTATTTAGGGGGTGAAATATTGTCTTCTTTGGCGTTAGACCTAGATAATGAATGGACCCGTTCGCGTATGACAAAAGGGCCTCTAGGCAGTTTCCCCCCTGAGCCTATTCGATATTTAGGTGCCAACATGGTGAAAAAATCGGTATTGAGAAAAGAACATGCTGAAGATAGTGAGCAACCGGCGAAATGGTTTGATTGTCAAATGGCCAAGTTTGCTGCGGCGGCTGGTAAAGCAGATAAATAAGTACGATTGTTGCTTACCTGTCCATTCGAGTTGATGTTGTTTAGCGTTATTTAATAACAACATCAATTCGCAGTTCACTTTCAAACGCAAGTGCGTATACTTTGAAGCAACAAAGCAGGGTATTAATACTCGCCTAAAATTTTTTTTGTGATTAAGATAAATACTTTAATCACCCCCTTAACTTGCGAGAAAACGGCGATATGGCTAGATGCTTGAGCCCTACTCCCATAATATTAACACCGTGGTTCGCCTTTAAAGAACGGGTTAGCCGAGAATAATACTTAATGTTACTTTATCAAAAAATTAGACAATACGTCTTTACACTTATTGAACAACAGCCAACAATGAAAAAATTGCCATCAGAGCGAGAATTATTGGAGCTGTTTAAATCAACTCGTATCACTGTTCGTGAAGCGTTAATGCACTTAGAAATTGAAGGGATAATTTATCGACAAAACCGTAAGGGCTGGTTTATTTGTCCCTCAAGGTTACAATGGAACCCCGTCAATAAAGTTGATTTTTATCAATTAGCTAAAGAGCAGAACTTTTTAGCAAAAACAAGCTTGATCGCTATTAAAACAATC
>MAAC01017914.1_pt1 | contig 25920 bp, 22 predicted proteins | sample 1115981 | NCBI WGS metagenome assembly MAAC01 (sample SAMN04961126, study PRJNA320927) | seawater metagenome | isolation source: sample BD02T64 sea water enriched with oil for 64 days | place: USA:Gulf of Mexico | collected 2013-07-27
TGCAAACCATTCATGTCCTGCTTCATGAATTATAATAAAATCGAACTTTAAACCCCAACCAGTTCCTGAAAGGTCTCTGCCTAAATAACCATTTTTATATTGGTTGCCATAAGTAATACTACTTTGATGTTCCATCCCTAAATAAGGAACTTCTACCAGTTTAAAACTATCTTCATAAAAAGGGTAGGGTCCAAACCAATGTTCGAAAGCTTCCATCATTTTTGGAGCTTGTTTAAACTGGTTTTTTGCTTTAGATTCATTTTCTCTAAGAACATAATAATCCATATCTAAAGTGCCATTCTCTCCCTTGTATTTTTCTCCAAAATGAACATAATCTCCAATATTGATATTCACGCCATAATTGTTTATCGGATTTACAACTTTCCAAGACCAGGTTGTTTTATCTTTTTTGGTTTCTTTGTTTTGTAACCTTCCATTTGCTACAGCCATTAGTCCATTTGGAATGGTAATAGCAAAATCAATTCCATTTTCAGGTTCATCATAATAATGATCTTTGTTGGGCCACCATAGACTTGCGCCTATTCCTTGATTGGAAGTTGCAATAAAGTGTTTGCCATTGGAATCTTTTTTCCAAGTAAATCCACCATCCCATGGTGCATTTTTAGCCGCAGGGGGTTTTCCTGAAAAGTAAACAGTAATATTTTGATTGGAACCTTTTTGTTGTTCCTTTTTAAGTTGAATAAAATGAGCATTTCCTTCAGAAGTAAAAGAAACCTCTTTTCCGTCTTGAATCACTTTTTCGATTTTCATAGGGGGTTGTAAATCTATTTGCATTTTAGATTTCGCCTCTAAAACAGCATAACTAAAAGTATTGATACCATATATTGTTTTATTATCTAGATCTACTTCCACTTGCAAATCGTAATGTGTAAGATTCCACCAAGCTCTTTCGGGAGTGATGCTTCCTCGTAATGTATCTTGTCGAGTAAAAGTCTGACTAATGGCAGAAAAAGAAATGATAAATAATAATACAGATAGAATTTGTTTCATCTTAATTTGTAATTTATTAATTGGATTTTTTAATATTCAGTTCCGCAACAAGTGCTAACTTAGTGCCATCTGGACTTATAGCCAAACGGGTAATGTCTTTTATTTGATATTCTGAAAGATCTGCAACTTGTTTCCAATCACCATTTCCGAATAAATCTAACAAAAACAATTTGTCCCGACTACCAATCAAAATCGTTGATTCATTTAACCAAATATGATCTTGAATTCCTATGGGAAGTTGAGCGACAAAAAAGCTTTCTAAACTTTTTAGATCCAATTGATATATATCGAAATTTTTCTCTTCGTTAACTGAAGTATAACTCATGGTTTCTTTAGTATTCGGAACTTTATGAATAGACCTGCCTGCGTTTACAACTATAGTGTCGTTTGTTTTTTCTTGAAGATTAGAAATCACCAAATCTAATTGGTTATCACTTAAAACAGATGATAGTATTTTATTAGAATCATAAAATGCATAATAAGCAACTTGTAAGTTTTCAATTAACAACGATGACGTTTTCGTTCTTTCATCATAATTAAAGAGTCTCTGTAATCCAGTAGTGTCCAATCTAACTGCTGAAATGTTTGAGCTATTTGGAATTCTCTGCGGCGAATATTCGCCTCCTGTAGTAGGATTATTTTGCCAAACATAGGATTTTCTTAATAAAAGATATTTTGCTATATCTGTTGACTTTTTATTTGTTCTTGCAGATAAAATCGTTTCGTTATCATAAAAAGAAGGTTGACTATCATATCCTTCATTATTAGAAATATTTCTGAAGTTTGAAATAATAAAATCTAATTCTGAAAATTCCAAATCCATCACAAAGATTTCAGAATTAGACTGGGAATAAGAAACACTAAATGATAAAAGTGTAGCTAAGAATAAAAGGTGTTTTATCATCTATTTTATTTTTTTTAAATATAAGGAAGATTCTAAAAATGAATCACAATCCTATACTAAAAAAAAACGCTTCCCAATTAATATTGAAGAAGCGGTCTTTAAAAACTAACTTAAAAATAAATTTATATTTGTTGAGATCCCGGTTTTCATCGGGATAAGTTCATCTACGAAAATAATAAATTTTCTGTTTCACTAAAAAGGACATTTGTTTTCTTTAGTCACCTTTTCTGCAATTAAATTACGTAATGCCACAACATTTGGCTGATTTTGATATTTGGTAAAACGTTTTAGACCCATCAACATCATTCGTTGTTCATCACCTTCGGCAAAGGAAACTATCGCTTCTTTTGCTTTTTGATGTATAATATCTACTGCGTTATATAAATACAATTGCGACATCGCGATTTGTTCTTTCTGACTATCCTCACCAAAACGTTTACTATTTTTTTGGGTCCGTAAAATGGCACTTTCCGCTAAATATATTTCAATCAATATATCTGAAGTAGCCAATAATATTTGTTGGTGTTCTTCTAATTCTGCACCAAACTTTTGAGCAGCTGCACCACCAACCATTAAGAAAACTTTTTTAAGCTTTGCAATCATTGCTTTTTCTTCTGAAAGTGTTTCAGAATAATCTGGTGTTTCAAAAGATGGAATCCCAGTAAGTTCTTCAACAACAGCTTGCGCTGGACCTAAGAGATCCACATGACCTTTCATTGCTTTTTTCATCAGCATACCCACCGTAAGCATTCTATTAATCTCGTTGGTACCTTCATATATTCTTGTAATTCGGGCATCTCTCCAGGCAGATTCCATAGGAGTATCGGCACTAAAACCCATTCCTCCATAAATTTGTATTCCCTCATCGAAACAATTTTGTGCATCTTCAGAAACTGCTACTTTTAAAATAGAACATTCGATAGCGTATTCTTCTACACTTTTTAACTCAGCTTCTTGATGCGTATTTCCAGCTCCTACTCTTAGAGTCATTCTGTCTTCAATATTTTTACCAGCTCTATATGTTGCGCTTTCATCGACATAAGTATTGGTGGTCATTTCGGCAAATTTTGACTTAATCGCTCCAAATTGTGATATAGGAGTTTTAAACTGTTGCCGTTCATTTGCATATTTTATTGCTACAGTGATCACTTTTCGCTGTGCTTCTAATGATGCAGCAGCTAATTTTATACGCCCAATATTTAGGGCATTCATCGCAATCTTAAATCCGTTGCCTCTTTCAGATAACATATTTTCAACAGGAACCTTAGTGTCGCTAAAAAATACCTGACGGGTAGAGGAGGAGTGAATCCCTAATTTATTTTCTTCTTCCCCCATTGTGATTCCATTTTCTGGATCATTTTCAACAATAAAACCGGTAATGTATTTATCATCTTCTATACGAGCGAATACAATAAAGGTCTTTGCAAATCCTGCATTAGAGATCCACATTTTTTGACCGTTAATTAGGTAATGTGTTCCGTCTTCTGAAAGTTCTGCTTTTGTTTTACCACTATTGGCATCACTACCTGCACTTGGTTCTGTTAAACAATAGGCTCCAAATTTTTCACCTGAAGCAAGTGCTGGCACATATTTTTGTTTTTGTTCTTCGGTGCCATATAAAACGATAGGCATGGTGCCAATTCCTGTATGAGCACCAAATGCAGTAGCTATAGAACCTGTAGCTCCAGAGATTTGATCACAAACTAACATCGTAGTCACAAACCCCATTCCTAATCCGCCATAAGCCTCAGGAACCGAAACACCTAAAAGTCCTAGCTCTCCAGCTTTTCGCATTACCTCTTCGGTTAAAGCGTAGTCTTTCTTTTCAAACCTTTCTTTATATGGCCAGATTTCACGTTCAACAAATTCCTTTACAGAATCCCGCATCATCTTTTGTTCTTCCGTAAAATCTTCGGGAGTGAATATATTTTCACAAGGAGTTTCTCGTACAATAAATTGCCCTCCTCTTATTAATTCTACTTTTTTCTCTTCTTCCATAGTTTCTTGATTCCTTTTTATGTCTTGTTTCTTATTTCAAAAATTCATAAACCCCAGCAGCACCTTGTCCTGTACCAACGCACATGGTAACTACACCATATTTCCCTTTCATATCTCTTTTGCGCATCTCATCAAAAAGTTGCGTGGTTAGTTTTGCTCCTGTACAACCTAGGGGATGTCCTAAAGCAATTGCTCCTCCATTTACATTTACGATATCTGGATTTAAATCCAATTCTCTCATAACAGCAAGAGATTGAGACGCAAATGCTTCATTAAGCTCTATTAAATCAATATCTTTTTGTTGTAAACCGGCTTGTTTTAATGCCTTCGGTATGGCTTTTACAGGTCCAATTCCCATTATTCTAGGCTCAACACCTGCTGCAGCAAAATTGACCATACGAGCGATAGGTTCTAGGTTTAATTCCTTAACCATTTCTTCACTCATCACCATGACAAAAGATGCACCATCACTCATTTGCGAAGAGTTTCCAGCAGTTACACTTCCGTCTGCAGCAAATACAGGACGTAATTTTGCTAATGCTTCTTTAGAAGTTCCCATTCTTGGTCCCTCATCTTTACTTACGGTATAGTTTTTAGTTTCCTTTTTACCCCCTTCATTTATAAAAGTATGTTCTACAGTAATTGGAACTATCTGATCCTGAAAACGATTTTCTGCTTGTGCTTTTAGAGCCTTCATATGCGAATGATATGCAAACTCATCCTGATCTTCACGAGATACATTAAACTGATTGGCAACAGCCTCTGCAGTTAATCCCATTCCCCAATAATAATCTTCCTTCCCTTCTTTAGCTAACTTATAATCTGGGGTTGGTTTATATCCTCCCATTGGTATATAACTCATACTTTCTGCTCCACCAGCGATAATACAATCTGCCATTCCGCTTTGGATTTTGGCAGTAGCCATCGCAATGGTTTCAATTCCTGAGGCGCAATAACGATTCACTGTTACTCCTGGAACATCGTTTATTTTAAGACCCATTAAGGAGATTAGACGTGCCATATTTAAGCCCTGTTCTGCTTCAGGCATGGCGTTACCAACCATCACATCATCAATTCGAGTTTTGTCTAATTCGGGCAATTCCTTCATTAAATATTCAATAGTCTCGGCAGCCAATTCATCTGGTCTTTTAAAACGGAATAATCCCCTAGGTGCTTTTCCTACTGCGGTTCTATATGCTTTTACTATATACGCTGTTTTCATTTTTTTTAGTTTCTTAAAGGTTTCCCAGTTTTTAACATATGTTCTATTCTTTCTAAAGTTTTACGTTCGGTACAAAGACTTAAAAACGCTTCCCTTTCAATGTCTAATAAATATTGCTCACTTACATAAGAAGCTTCCGATAAATCTCCTCCTGCCATAACATAGGCTAATTTGTTAGCTATTTTTCTGTCGTGTTCACTAATGTATTTTCCAGCTTTCATTTGATCGGTTCCTACTAAGAACATTCCTAAAGCTTGTTTTCCTAATACGCGAACATCTTTTCTTTTTATGGGTTGTGTATAGCCTAAATCTGCCATAGAACGTGCGACTGATTTTGCAGTTGCAATTTGACGGTCCTTATTAACGACAACAATATCTTTCCCTTTCTGAAGAATATCTAAATCATAGGCTTCATAAGCAGAAGTTGAAACTTTTGCCATACCAATGGTCAAGAAATGTTCCTGAAGTACATTGAGTTCTACATCATTTTTATGGAATAAATCTCCTGCACGTAAAGCCATTTCTTTAGAACCTCCACCACCTGGAATTACACCAACTCCAAATTCTACCAAGCCTATATAACTTTCAGCTGCTGCCACAACCCGGTCTGCATGTAAGGTCATTTCGCAACCTCCACCTAGTGTCATTCCGTGTGGTGCCACTACTGTTGGTATCGAAGAGTATCGCAAACGCATTACCGAATCTTGGAAATACTTAATCGCCATATTTAGTTCGTCATATTCTTGTTCAACGGCCATCATAAATATCATGCCGATATTTGCACCTACAGAGAAATTAGGACCTTGGTTTCCTATAACCAATCCTTCAAAATCCTTTTCAGCCAAATCAATCGCCTTATTCAGTCCTGCCAATACATCACCACCAATGGTATTCATTTTACTTTGGAATTCTAGATTTAAAATCCCGTCTCCTAGATCTTCAATAACAACACCGCTATTCTTATAAACTTCATTAGATTTTCGGATGTTATTCAGAATGATAAAAGCATCCTGTCCAGGAACTTTTACATGTTTCTTTTTGGGAATGTCATAATAATATGTTGCTCCATCTTTTATGGTGTAAAAAGATTCAATTCCAGCATCTAACATTTCAGAAACCCAGGCAGCGGGCTCTTTACCTAGTTCTTTGATTAATTGAACTCCTTCGTTTATACCCACAGCATCCCAGATTTCGAAGGGACCGTGTTCCCAGCCAAATCCAGCCTTCATCGCATCATCAATCTTGTAAAGTTCGTCTGAAATTTCAGGAATACGTTTTGAGGAATAAGTAAACATTGCCGCAAAATTCTTACGGTAAAATTCTCCCGCTCGGTCTTTTCCTTTTACCAATACTTTAAAACGATCGATGACCTTATCAATCGTTTTTGTTAATTCTAAGGTTGCAAAAGATGCTCTTTTTTTGGAATTATATTCTAAAGTATTGAGATCCATCACTAAGATTTCACTCTTTCCTTTTTCATCCTTTATTTTCTTATAAAATCCCTGACCCGCTTTAGACCCCAACCATTTGTTTTCCATCATAGTATTGATGAAATCCGGAAGTTTAAAAATATCGTGTTCTTCATCGTTAGGCAATCCTTGATATAATCCGTTTGCCACATGAACTAAAGTATCAAGCCCTACCACATCAACGGTACGAAAGGTAGCCGACTTTGGACGACCAATCACAGGACCGGTTAATTTATCCACTTCTTCAACGGTAAGTCCCATTTCTTTTACCAAATGGAATAAAGCTTGAATGCCATAGATTCCAATACGGTTTCCAATAAATGCAGGGGTGTCTTTTGCAAGTACCGATGTTTTTCCGAGGAATTGTTCTCCATAAATTGTAAGGAAATCCAATACTTCTTGAGCGGTGTTTGGACCTGGAATAATCTCAAATAATTTTAAATACCGAGGAGGGTTAAAAAAGTGGGTTCCACAAAAATGTTTCTGAAAGTCTTCACTTCTTCCTTTACTCATAAACTGAATAGGAATCCCAGAAGTATTACTGGTAATCAAGGTTCCTGGAGTACGATATTTCTCTAGGTTTTCAAAAACCTGTTGTTTTATGTCGAGACGTTCTACCACAACTTCGATAATCCAATCTGCTTCTGAAACTTTAGCGATATCATCAGTTAGATTACCTGTGGTAATCCGTTTTGCAAAATCTTTATGATAAAGTGGGGCAGGCTTCGACTTGATGGATGCTGTAAGCGCATCGTTTACCAAACGGTTTCTTACCACTTTATCATCTAGCGTGAGTCCTTTTCCTTTTTCCTTTTCTGTAAGATCGAAAGGAACAATATCAAGTAATAATACTTCGACTCCTATATTGGCAAAATGGCAAGCGATTCCGCTTCCCATAATTCCCGATCCGATAACGGCTACTTTATTTATTCTTCTTTTAGACATCTTATAATCTATTTATCTGATATGTATATTTTTTTTGAATTGATGAGTTCTAAAATGGAACTGGTTACCCTTTTAAAAGCTTTTAAATCTTCTGTTGAAACTGTTTTGTTAACTGCCTCGTCAAAACCAATAACTACTTGTCTTGAAAAATCTCTCATTTCTACACCAAAAGGAGTTAAATGAATCAATACCCCACGACCATCCTCAGGATTGGGTTTACGAACAATCAAGCCTTTTTCCTCCATCGTTTTTAGTGTTCTGGAAAGACTGGTGGCTTCAATTCCCATTTTAGGTCCTAATGAAGTAGAAGGTGTGCCTTCATCAGGATCTATACTAATAAGTGCAAACCCCGTTGCCATGGTACTCCCTTTTTTACCCGCCTCTTCGTTGTACATTTTAGTAACACTCATCCAAGTGGAACGAAGTAAGTAATCTATTGTTTTTTCTTTCATAGCATGCCCGTGTATGTGGGTATCTTATTAATTGGAGCTTTATTTCACCCTTCGAATTTATTCTTACTTAGGATCGAAGCACTCAGGGTGTACTATTTTTTTATTAATGAATTTAATTTTTCACTATTTCAAAGATACACAAAAAATACTATGCACGCATAGTAAATTTATGTTAAATTTTTAGAATAGGCATATACTAAGGTAGCGATGCTCTTTACCTTTTAGATATTTATATTAAATTAGTGCCGTTATACGCTAGCTAACAAGTTTATATAACTCCCTTTTTTAAGTAAACGTAGGTTTTATACTAGTTAAGGTATAAATATTATTCCATTGTAGTATTTTCTATTCATATTTGGCAGGTTTGCCATTGGTAGAAGAGTCTTTAATAAAATCTCTTAAATCATCGTTTGCTTTAATAAGATCTTCATTTCTTAAATACATCATATGCCCACTTCGGTATCCTTTAAAGGTCATGCGATCTTTCATTTTTCCACTTGGATCAATTTGTGACAGGGAGTATTTAGCAGCGAAATAAGTAGTAGCTCCATCATAATAACCCGATTGATTCAATACTTTTAAATAGGGATTGGCCGCCATTGCCTTGCGTAAATCTTCTCTTGTGTTATTGTTTTCTCTATCCCAAGGATGTACATCCCCAAACATATTATACTTAATGTCTGTAGCGAAATTTAGTTCCGTTTTAATATAATGGTTAATGGCTGGTGTAAAAGAATGCAGCCAAGACGAAAGTTCTGGACTATAATCAGGTCTTGTTCCTGCTTCTATTTTATCTAAGCCCAAATAACGAGAGTCTAAACGACCTATAGTTTGACCTGTTTTATCACGCAATAGCTCCTTCCAGAAAAAACTGGTAGGCACATCTAGATTATGTTGTAAAATCACCTTTTTATCGAGTCCTGAATAATAAGCCATTTTTTCAGCAACACTATTCTTCTCAGCGTCCGAAATAAAACCTCCTTTTGCAATAGCAGGCATTAAAGTATTTATGGCATATTCTTCTACTTCAGGTAGAATTTCAGTTAGATCTTGTTGTTGTAGGGCTGCAGGTAGCATTTTATGATACCAAGCAGCGGCAGTAAAATAAGGTAAATTAATTGCCGAATAAACAGGTTGACCTGTACTATATAGTTTATAATCAGCAGGCGAAACCAAAATCACACCATTTAAATACATCCATTGTGAGCTTTGAAGTTCGTTAGCTAATCCCATAACACGGGTTCCGCCATAGCTTTCACCGATAATGTATTTTGGAGATTCCCATCGGTTATGTCTTGTTACAAAAGTGTTTACCCATTCTGCCAAATATTTAATGTCCGTATTAATTCCAAAGAATTGTTCCTTTTCTGGCATTTTATTCTCTTTATCCGGAATCATTCTGGAATACCCAGTATTTACAGGGTTTACAAAAACAATATCCGCTACATCAATAATAGAATTCGGATTGTCTCTAAATCCATAAGGTTGCACGGGATAACCTTCTTCATCAATATTTAAAATACGAGGACCTGTATATGCTACATGCATCCAAACCGATGCAGATCCAGGACCTCCATTAAAGGAAATAATTAAAGGTCTATTTGCACGATCCTTTACATTGTCTCTTGTGTAATAGGTATAAAATAAGGTAGCCATAGGGTCTCCATTTTCATCCCAAACCGGCTGCGTTCCTGTTTCTGCGATATAAGATAAACTTTGCCCTTTAATTGTAGTATTATGTGTAGTTTTTACAAGGGTATCTACAGGTATCGTCCTACTTTGTGAATAAGAAGTAAAAATTACTAAGAATAGTAAGAGTGAGCAGAAGTATTTCATGGAATTCATTTTTTGCGATTAAAAGTTTTAAAGGTAGGTAAAGCCAAAGAATATTATTAAATATTTAATCCAAAAATACCGGTTTTTAATAATTGCAATAGCATTGTGACTTGAAATCTCTTTTTTAATTGCCTGATATTTATTATTTTGTGGTGTTGAATCGAAATTTCCCCAAAGTTTTTTAAAATTATACATAACATTAAATCCTTTGTATTATGAAACCATTTAAAACAATTCTAATTTTAGTGAGTGTACTTTTGTTTATTGGGGTATCTGCTTGCAAAAATAATGCACCACAACCTAACCCTGCATTAGCTTCCATAGATCTTTTAAGAGGAGAACTGTTATTATGCGGGGATGGACAATTTGGAGAATTAAAATTTTCTTTGGCTTGTAACTATGAAACCAGAGCCACTTTTGATTTGGCTTTAGCATTGTTACATTCTTTTCAATATACAGAAGCCGAAAAGGCATTTGTAAAAGTTATGGATGCTGACCCTAACTGTCCAATGGCATATTGGGGTGTTGCCATGAGTATTTATCATGCCGCTTGGTTTCCTCCTTCTGAAAAAGATTTAATAAAGGGCTCGAGTGTATTAACAATAGCCAAAAAATTATCGATGGAAGACAAACAAAGAGCATATATAAATGCCATTGATGCTTTCTATACTGATTGGGAAATCATAGATCATAACACAAGAGCAAAACGGTTTGAAGACAAAATGGAACAAATCTATATTGCCTATCCCGAAGATATAGAAGCAGCCATTTTTTATTCCTTGGCTTTATTTTCAACTAGAGATCGCGTTGGGAAAGAATATATAAATGAGCGAAAAGCTGGAAAAATTTTGGAAGAATTGTTTGTTAATAATCCGAATCACCCTGGTATTGCCCATTATATTATTCATAACTACGACAATCCCGTTTTAGCAAATAAAGGTTTGCAGACCGCAAGACGTTATGCAAAAATTGCACCTTCTTCCGCACATGCACAACATATGCCCTCACATATTTTTACAAGGTTAGGGTTATGGCAAGAATCTATCGAAACCAATTTATTATCTTCAGAAAGTGCAAAATGTTATGCGGATGCCTTAACATTGACTGGTTCTTATTTTGAAGAGATACATAGTATCGATTATTTAGTGTATGCATATCTACAAAAAGGAGATAATGAAAGTGCAGAATATCAATACAATTTAATTAAAGAACGAAGAGAATTCCACCCTGTAATGTTAACAGCAATTACTTATCCTCTAAGTGCAATTCCAGCTAGGATTGCTCTAGAAAATAAAAATTGGAACAGAGCTGCAAACCTCGAATTACAAGAGATAGAAATAAATTGGGAGCAATACCCTTGGCAAGAAGCTATTCATCACTTTGCCGTTGCATTGGGAGCAGCTCATACAAATGATTTTGAGAAAGTTGAAAAAGAAATAGAGATCTTAAATAAATTACATCAAAATCTAATTGCACAAAACGACAAAACAAAGGCCATTCAAATTAAGCAAGTAGCGATTCAAATTAAAACCGCTCAAGCTTGGTTGAGTTTTAGAAAAAATGATTTGGAGAATGGGCTTTTACTAATGAATGAAGCTGTTGCGATTGAAAAGACAACAAGTAAACATCCAGTGACTCCAGGAGATGTATTACCCGCCATAGAATTATTAGGAGATATGTTACTTGAAATGGGACAACCAAAAGAAGCCCTAGCAGCTTATGAAGAGAATTTAAAAAGTAGCCCAAATAGATTTAATGGTATTTATGGAGCTGCTGTTGCAGCACAACAATCTGGTGATATAGAGAAAGCGAATATGTATTTTCAACAATTAGTAAAGATGAGTGAAAGTTCTAAGGGAGAAAGACCAGAACTAAAAGAAGCACAGTCTTTTATTGAGCAGAATATTATTTAACTTAACTTAACTGTCTGAAACACTAATCAATATAATATGAAAACGAATCTAAGCATACTATTATCTGTTATTGTCTTAACACCACTGCTTTATTTTGGAACTATTACATTAACCAATAATGAAACTGAAGATTCTCCAAAGTTGGGATATAATTTTATTAAATGTACTCCTGCCAAATTTATGTTTGAAGTGGTGGACACGACAAAACAAATCTCTCCATTATTCGAAAATTTAGGTACTCATAGTTATACTATAAGTACTCAAAATAAGGAAGCACAACAGTTCTTTAATCAAGGGCTTAGACTTACATATGCCTTTAATCATGCAGAAGCACATCGATCCTTTATGGAAGCTGCCCGTCTAGACCCTACATCTGCAATGAGTTATTGGGGGCAGGCGTATACTTTAGGACCAAATATCAATGACCCCATGCCCGATGGCGAACGTAAAAACAAATACAACGAAGCCATTGCAAAAGCTAAGAAATTTGCATCAAATTCAAGCTCAAAAGAACAAGCATTAATCAACGCTTTAGCACATCGATATAACACCGATTTAGAAAAAGATGTTGAGGTGCTTAATATGGATTATATGAATGCGATGTCCAGGGTTGTTAAAACCTATCCGGAAGATTCAGACATACAAACGCTTTATGCAGCAGCAGTGATGAACACGGTACCTTGGAATTATTGGGATAGTAATGGAAATCCATCTCCTAATATAAAAGAAGCCAAAGCAGCTTTAGAGAAAGCCATGGAAATTAATCCCGATAACCCTGGAACACATCATTATTACATTCATATGGTAGAACTTCCAAAACCAGAACTTGGTGTGCCAAGTGCGGATAAATTGGGCGCTTTAATGCCAGCAGCGGGACATATTGTTCATATGCCTTCTCATATATACATCAGAGTAGGAAGATATAAAGATGCGGTTATTGCCAATCAGAAGGCAATTTTGGCAGATGAAGATTATATTTCTCAATGTTATGCACAAGGAATGTATCCATTGGGTTATTATCCCCATAACATTCACTTTTTATGGTCAGCCTCCAGTTTATTGGGGGATAGTAAAATTGCAATTGATGCCGCTAAAAAAACAGCTGAAAAAGTTCCAACTGGGGAGTTAATCGAGATGTCATTTTTACAGAATTTCGCTTCCACTCCGTTATTGGCCTATACTAGATTTGGAAAATGGAATGAGATTCTTACCATCCCAAGTCCAAACGCTGAGATCAAACATTTAAAATTAATTTGGCATTATGCTAGAGGAATTGCATTTATTAGAAAGAACAATCTAAAATATGCCCAGGAAGAATTGGACGCAATACAAGAGTTGAGCAAGGATCCAGAAATGGAAAATTTAATGGCAGTAGGATTTGATTCTAGTCAAACCATTGCAAATCTTGCTTATGAGGTTGTAGCTGGGGAACTTGCTTCAGCAAAAGGAGATTTAGACCTAGCTATCGACCATCTTAAAAAAGCAGTAATATTAGAAGACGGATTAACCTATACCGAACCCGCAGCCTGGCATATTCCGACCCGACAAAATTTGGGTTCTGTCTTATTAAAAGCCAATCAGTATGAGGAAGCCGAAAAAGTATACCATGAAGATTTGAAGGTACTCCGACAAAATGGATGGTCATTAATGGGGCTTTACCAAAGTCTTAAGGCGCAAGGAAAAAATGAGGAAGCTAATCTGATTATTCAAGAATTTGATACCGCCTGGAAAGATGCAGATATTTCAATAAACAATTCTATACTTTAGCTATTTAAAGCTTCTATTAACTTATTAAACACTCTAACCCCATATAATGATATTTAAATTTTTAAAAAGACCTATTGCAATTTCTCTTATCGTTTTGATTGCTGTGATGGGATATGCAGTTTATTCTTGGTTCACACCTTCGGCTACATTGCCTATTTATAACCCCGCAGATTTTACTCCAGAATTAGTCGATAAAAGCTTACAGGAAGCAAGTGAAAACCACACTGTAGCAGACTTCAAGTTAATTAATCAAAACGGGGAGGTTGTGACTCAGGAAGATTATAAGGATAAAATCTATATTACCGATTTCTTTTTTACTAGATGTCAGAGTATTTGTCCAATAATGACGAATAATATGGTTAAAATTCAAGAGGAATTTTTAGAGGATACCAATATTATGATGTTGTCCCTTTCGGTAACGCCAGTTATGGATAGCATTCCTGTTTTACGAGAATACGCAACAACAAAAGGAGTGATCGATTCTAAATGGAACATTACCACAGGCGACAAAAAACATATTTATGAGCTGGCTAGAAAAAGTTATTTTGCAGTTGTGGAACAAGGAGATGGAGGAATGCAAGATTTTATTCATACACCAAACTTTATTTTAGTGGATAAGGAAAAACAAATACGAGGGATTTATGATGGGACAGACGATGAAGAAATAATTCGACTTATAAAAGATATTCATATCTTATCGAAATAATTTTTACCAAAAACCCGCACTTTTTTTATGAATCTAAACCAAATAACGGTCCCCTCCTTAGACCTAAACAAATCGATTCCATTTTATGAAAAGTTGGGCTTAAAATTAATTGTAAAAGCAATCCCGCATTATGCCCGATTTGAATGCCCAAAAGGAAATGCAACCTTTTCCATACATCTTGTGGAAGAATTGCCAAAAGGGGATGGGATTAGTGTCTATTTTGAACTTGAAAATTTGGATGCGTATGTAAATGAATTAATTGAAAAAGGTATTGAATTTGAAGAATTACCCAATGATAAAAGTTGGTTGTGGCGTGAAGCAAGATTAAAGGATTTAGATGGAAATCAATTAATATTATTTTTTGGTGGGGAGAATAGGTTGAACCCTCCTTGGAAATTAAAGGAAAACGATGAGACTGAAAATTAAGAACAAAACATATCATAATTAAATCTTAAAGAATATGAAGTGAATAACTTCCTTTTATACATTTGGAATAAGTTACACAAATCACTTTTTATAATGATCAAATCCTATATTTCAATTATCCTTTTTTTACTACTCACTAGTAGTATTAATGCGCAAGAAGCTACACGTTCTCATAAAGACTCCTTAAATACTATTGTAGCAAAATATTACGAATTAAATTTTAATATTTTTCAAGTAAACTCTACTGTGGAAGATATTGATAAGGTTTTTGATCTTTTCACGGAAGACTTTACTTATACACACCCTAAATATGGCGGGGTTTATACTCGTGAGGTTTTGTATAATGGATATATAAGAAATCAGAAAAATGGAGGATATGATGGAAATGTCTTAGAGATTAAAATCTTAAATAAAATCGTTGGTTTAAATGCCGTAGTGGTAGAAAAAAGATTTGTAAGAAAAGAAGAGGAAAGGAAAAATGAAGAGGAATCAGATATGACTCTTTTTGAATTTTCAAATGGAAAAATATCCAAGATATTTGAGTATTGGTAAGAGTTTAGCTTAAATATACTTTATAAAAACGATTATGAAAAATAGTAATTTTACGATAAGAAACGCCCATCCTTCTGAATTTAAAGAAATAGGGAGACTTATGGTGAAAACATATTCTCGATTAGAGGGATTTCCTAATAAAGAAGAACAGCCTAAATACTATAAGATGCTAGCCAATATTGGAGAGTTAACCCAAAAGCCCAATACCGAACTTTTAGTTGCAGTTTCAAAAGAGGGTAGCATAGGAGGGGGAGTGGTGTATTTTAGTGATATGAAATATTATGGATCTGGAGGTATAGCCCCACAAGAAAAAAATGCCTCAGGTTTCAGATTGCTAGCGGTAGATTCTTCCACAAGAGGAAAAGGGTTGGGAAAACTATTAAGCCTTGAATGTATTAAAAGAGCAAAAACATTGCATCAAGATCATCTTGTAATTCACACCACTAAGGCCATGCAAGTTGCTTGGGGGATGTATAAAAAACTAGGATTTAAACGCGCAACAGATTTAGATTTTTTACAAGGGGAACTCTCCGTATTTGGGTTTAGATTGGCATTATCTTAAAACTGTATAAACCTTTATATTAGTTACTCAAAACCTATCAAAAAAAACCGTAACTTAGTGCTAATAATAACATTAGCTCCTTCTCAAAATTATTTCCTACTTTATATTAGTTATGCGTATTCAAAAGGTACAGCAAAAATTAAAGGTTAATTAAATATCACATATTATGAAAAAAATACTAATTACAGGATGTAGTTCAGGTTTCGGTTATGATTCTGCTAAATATTTAGCAGATAAGGGGCATCACGTATATGCTACTATGCGAAATGTTTTAGGAAAAAATGCAAATGCAGCTTCAGAATTAAAAGAATATGCGAATCAGAATAATGTAAAGTTAGATGTTTATGAAATTGATGTAACCTCTGATGAAAGTGTAAATACTGCTGTAGCTCAGATCCCTGTAGTAGATGTTCTAATCAATAATGCAGGACTTGGTTTTGGAGGAGCAATAGAAGCCTTCACTTCTAAGCAATGTTTGGATCAATTGGATTTAAACATTGTCGGTACTTTTCGGGTTGCAAAAGCAGTGCTTCCTGGAATGCGTTCCCAAAATTCTGGATTGATCATTCAAGTGAGTTCTATAGCGGGAAGAGGGGCTTTTCCAGGTTTTGGAGTTTACCATGCCAGTAAATGGGGGCTAGAAGGATTAAGCGAAGCCATGCGGTATGAGTTAGCGCCATTAGGTATCGATGTGGTTATTGTAGAACCAGGACCTTTCTCTACAAATTTTTTCGGAAATATGATTCCTGCCACCAATGAAGATATCGCTTCTGCATACCAACATGTAGGCGATTTTTTTGATGGTTTTGGTCAACAAGTAACAGAAATGTTTGGAGATGATAATGCACCTACTGATCCTATGATTGTTGTAAAAATATTTGAAGATTTAATAAACAGCCCAGCAGGATCTCGGCCTTTGCGTACCATAGCTGGATTGGATTTTGGTTTTCAAGCTTTAAATGACGCTGTAGAACCTATAAGAAAAGCAAGCCTTGAATCGATGGGATTAGAAGCTTGTGATGGTCCGGCTGGATAGATAGTTAATGAAATATTGTTGGAATTGGATATGTAATCTATTATTGGAGCAAACAAAAGGAATTATAGTCCAATTAAAAAACATTCCAAATTTCTGAAGATTTATAATAATTTTAACACACTTAATTGATGTGTCAATTATATTTGTATCAAATATTTTAATATGAGTATAACCTTGCCTTCAGAAACTGTTTTTCATTCGATTGAAAGAGCGATAAAAGAATATCGGAAATTTTCTCAAAAAAACATTTCAAATCAGATAGAGGATCTAACCATAGATCAAGGGATGGTTTTATTATTTCTAGATAAACATTCCGAATTAACACAAAAGGAGATTGCGGCTTTGATTTTTAAGGACAATGCCTCTATGACTCGTATGATCAACTTAATGGTGAATAAAAAATACTTGAAAAGATCTATGAATAATGTAGACCGAAGAAGGTATCATATCGAAATAACTGCTAAGGGAAAAAAAGTATTAGAAACCTTACCCCCTATAATTTTAAGTAATAGAGAAAAATCACTCGAAGGAATCACTAAAGAAGAATTAATTCAACTAGAAAACCTTTTAAAAAAAATAACATCAAACTGCACTAAATCTTAATTAAAATGAAAAATTTAAAAACAACTATTATTATAGCCCTTGCCATTGTTTTATGGCCCATAGGAAACTGTTTAGCTCAAAAGGAAGATGCTACTTTAACTAAAAAACAAGCCGGTGTCACTATCGATTCTATTGGAAATAAATTAAGGGCGAACTATATTTTCCCCGAAGTTGCAGATAAAATGATTGCTGCATTAGAAAGCAACCTTAAAAAAGGAAATTATAAGACCATTACCGATCCTCAGGAATTTGCCAGTAAACTTACAGAGGATCTACAATCCATCAGCCATGACAAACACCTTAGAGTCATGTACAATCCCGAAAGGATTGCAGAACAAGAAAAGGTAGTCACCGCTGAAGACAGCATCAAGTATTTAAATGAATATGTTTCTAATATGCAACGAAGTAACTTCGGCTTCAACAAGGTAGAAATCTTAGAAGGTAATATTGGTTATTTAGATCTTAGAAGCTTTTCAGATACCGAATATGCAGGAGAAACCGCAGTTGCAGCGATGAACTTTTTAAGTAATACAGATGCTATAATTATCGATCTTCGTCAAAATGGAGGAGGAAGCCCAGCCATGATTCAATTGATTACCAGTTATCTTTATGGTGCAGAACCGGTACACCTTAATAATTTCTATTGGAGACCTACAGATACCCATACCCAAACATGGACTTTACCCCATGTAAGTGGAAAACGGAATCCCGATGCCGATGTTTATGTTTTAACCAGTAGTCGAACATTTTCTGCAGCCGAAGAGTTTAGTTATAATTTAAAAAATCTAGAAAGAGCTACTTTAATTGGAGAAACTACGGGAGGGGGAGCCCATCCTGGTGGATCTAGAGCTGCTACCGATCAATTTATGATATGGTTACCTACTGGAAGAGCTATTAATCCAATAACCAATACCAATTGGGAAGGAGTTGGAGTGGTACCTCATATAGAGGTTAAAGCTGACGAAGCATTAGATGTAGCAAAAATAAAAGCGCTAGAAACGTTGATTGCTAAAAGCAAGGATGAGGAAATGGTGGAATATTATGATTGGTCTTTACAAGGACTTAAAATACTAAGTAATCCTATAAAATTAGACGAATCTATTTTTAAATCTTATATCGGAAGTTATGGGCCTCGAGTAATCACTTTCGAGAATGGTAAATTATATTATCAAAGAGATACTGGGACAAAATATGAGCTTAAACCTATGAAAGAAAATGAGTTTATGCTAGTAGGATTGTCTTATTTTAGAATTCGGTTTTTATCCGAAAATAATAAGGTAATCGCATTGCAAGGACGTTATGAAGGTGGAAGAACAGATAAAAACTTAAAAACAAAATAGAATTTAAAATAACATCAATCAAATCATGAATAGCATTAAAAAAATCATTTTTATAATCGTTATTATTTGTAATGTGCAACTTTATGCACAAAGCGACACGGAGGATCAAGAATTAATAGAAAACGTTGTAGAAAAGTTTAAGATGGCTATTGAAAACAAAGATACCGATGCTTTTCTGCCTCTTTTTGTTGCAGAGGAGAATGTCTCTTGGGTTGGCAATGGGAGTAGAGGCGAGCAGTTTGGTTCTCCCTCGTCATTTATGAGAATGTTACTATCGTCTACCGATACTATGAGAGAAGATTTTCATCATGTAGAAATTTGGAATGATGAGATGATCGCTGTGGTGACCTTCGACTATGGTTTTTTTATTAATGATAAATTGTCCAATTGGGGGAAGGAATCTTGGATGTTGATCAAACAAAAAGGAGTTTGGAAGATCACCAGTGTCAATTTTTCTATGATTATGCCTCACCAAAAAGAATATCCATTTAAAAACTAAATTGGGTAATAAATAGATACTTTAATTGATTCGCTATTTTTAGATAATATCTTCTTTACATTAGCGAATCATCAATCACCAATCACTACTTACCTAAACTTTCATTTAATTTATTTCTATTAAGAAATGGACTAGGATAAGTCATTTATAAAAATCGGATTTAAAAAACTCATGAACCGCTTTTCTATGGGTTTTGCCAATTGGGATATAAGATCCTCCTATTTTTATTTGATGCCTTTCAATAGTTTCTACAAAGGCAATAGAGACAATATATGATTTGTGAATCTGGATGAATTTTGATTTTGAGATCACTTCAAAAACATCTTTCATACTTAAACGCGCAACTACTTTATTATCCCTGAGGTAAAAGCTAATATAATGGCCGTCTTTTTCCAAATAACGAACCTCGTTTAGCGCTATACGATGTGTTTTTGGTCCGCTTTTAAGGTAGATAATTTCTTCATTTGTATTCGAAGATGGTGTAGTATTGGAAGTCTCAGGATTTGTGCTTGTTAAACGACTTTGTGCCTTGTTAACGGAGATTAGAAAACGCTCGAAAGTGACAGGTTTTAATAAATAATCCACCGCATTTTTTTCATAACTTTCTATCGCATATTCGGTATAAGCCGTGGTAAAAATAACTAATGGTGGGTGGATTAAAACTTTTAATAATTCCATACCATTTAGTTCAGGCATATTAATATCCAGAAAAATGAGATCAACCTTAGTATCTGTTAAAAAGCTTAATGCCTGTAGTGGATCCCGAAAAGTTCTCAAAAGGGATAAATTAGGAGTTCTATTAGCAAAATCTGTTAACACTTCTATGGCCGCTGGCTCATCATCAATTATAACACAGGTTACTTTCATAAATTATCTATTCGTAGCTGTACTTCAAAGTATGCCTCATCATTACTTATATTAAGCTCGTAATTGTTTGCATATACAAGTTCCAGTCTTTTTTTAACATTGGCTATTCCAATACCTGAATATACGTGATTATTTTTACTATGCTGAATTTTGTTTCGCACCTTAAAAAACAAACTTCGATCCATCACTTTAATCTCAATTTTAATAATGCTGTTTTGATGTATTTTAACCCCGTACTTAAAAGCATTTTCAACAAAAGGGATTAGCATGAAGGGACTAATATTTGTATGCTGTATATCACCTTCCAATTTTAAGTTTACAATGACTTCATCATCTGCAAAACGTAATTGTTGTATTTCTATATAATCTTGGATATACTTAACTTCCTTGTTAATTGGAATGTATTTCGAACTACTGTCATAGAGCATGAAACGGGTTAGACTGGAGAGTCTGGTGATTGCTTCAGAAGCTTCAGTGTCATTATTTCGTTTGGTTATAGCATATATATTATTCAAATTATTAAATAAAAAATGTGGATTTACCTGAGATTTTAAATAATTGAGTTCTACTTTCCACTTTTCAGCTAAAATGGTTTGCTGTCGGGCGCGTTCTTCCAAGAGTTGTTTCCAATCTTTAACATATCGATATCCAAAGGATAATGCTAAAAAGCCCAAGTTTCTTACCGCATGATTTAGTTTAAGATTACGCCTCATAGGAAGATTGTCATAATCTACACCGTATAAAGTTTCAAAATTTTCGGGTAAATTATATAGGGCTTGTAATGGTGTTTTTACCAGGGCTTCAATCCCTAGTAATCCAAAAAACAACAGTATAACACTGAGGATATACATATTGACTTGTTTGTTTTTAAGGTATTTTGGAATAGCATAGTATATATTTCCAAAAAATAACAGGCCACTAAATAATATTGGAAAAAAAAGTGCCCAATATATACTACCATCCTTAAGATTAAATGGATATATAAATATATAATCTTCGGCACCTTGTAATGCAGGATATACAACTATGCTGTATAATACAACCATTACGAAGGCTTCAAGAAATCCAATTTTTATATGTTTTGTCATACCCATAGCAGGCAAATATATGGGTTTATCAAATTACAAATATGATTTTGGCAGGAAGGCGTCATATTTGTCACAAACGGCTTATGTATTTAGCAATTGGTGATAAATTAAGGGTTTGACTGCTTTAATGTATTAAATCGAGTCTTTGGTGACTTTCATTTTGTAACGATTAAAAACGACTGTTATTTAGCAGGAAATTAAAATCTATAAAAATGAAATTAAAACTTAAATATACAATAGTTATGCTATCTATAGGGATGGTGTTTTACGCTTGTCAAGGACAAGTTCCAGAAAAAAAAGAAGTAACCGATACGGTGTTTAAAGATAAAATGGATGTGTTTATTGGCCGTGTAATGGATAGTTTAAATATTAAGTTTGGGGTTGGAATGGCTGTAGTAAAAGGAGAAGACATGGTATACGAAAGTTATTATGGAATGGCTAATTATGAAAAGAACATCCCAGTAACTCCCCAAACTAACTTTTACATTGCCTCTTCCACTAAATCTTTTACAGCTCTAGCAATGTTAATGTTGGAAGAGAAAGGTATTTTAGATTTAGACGCCTCTTTGGCTTCGTATTTCCCTGAAGGCAAATTTAATCCAGAGCTTCATGCGGATAAGGTGAACATACGAGATTTACTATATCATACTTCTGGTTTAGAAAACAATAATATAACTTTCAGTAAAGCATATACGGGTATTTATACTTTAGAATCGTTATCACAAAATCTAATAGATTATACCATACCTAATACCCGTGCAGCCTATGGCGAATTTAAGTATTCAAACCTAGGCTATAATATTATAGAATTAATTCTGGAAAGAGAATTGGGTAAGACCTGGAAACAGGTAGTTAAAGAAGAGGTACTCGATCCGTTGGGAATGAGTAAAACCTCTAGCAATATCTCAGATATTACAAGGTTGAATTGGCCCGGAACCGAGCCCTATACCGATATCAATATAAATGGCGATTTACAACGAGTTTCCCTCAAGAAAAAGGACAGTATTATGCATGCTGCTGGAGGATTAATTTCGACCCCACGGGATATGGCAAAATTTTTAATAGCCGAATTAAATGATGGGAAACTCAAAGGGAAACAAGTATTTCCAAAAGGTATGATTCCATTTAGTCAGGAACCCCATGCAAAACAAGATCGTAAATTTTTGGGACTAAAACGTTTTGGATATGGTTATGGTTGGAATATAGCTACGACACCTTTAGGAGATACTTTGGTGCATCATTATGGTGGTTTTCCAGGAACAGCCGCACAGGTTGCATTTATGCCAGAACATAATATTGGCTTATCCATTTACGCCAATGATGGGATGAAAGGCTTGCTGTCTACCTTTTTAATTGCTTCCTATGCCTTCGATTATTATGCTGGACGAGAGAATCTTGAGGATTATTACGACGAGCAATTAGCCATTTGTAAATCCAGAATATTAGATGCATACATAGGACGAGAAGAGAGTATTGCCAAACGTGCTGAACGCACTTGGCAATTAGAACTGCCTTTTGAAGCCTATGCTGGAAGTTATTACAGTTCCTCTACAGGAACTATGGTTATTAGCCATGATGCACAAAACCAACTCATTGCCAGTATGGGCTATTTAAAGAGTACACCGGGAACGCCTTTTAAAAATAAAAATAGTATGCGGGTGGAGCTAATCCCTGGTAGCGGAAGCGTGATACAATTCTATGTTGAAAACGGAGAAGTAACCGCTATTGGCTTTGATGGATTGCGCTATAACAAAACAAAATAGGGCTTTACCAATACCATGAGAGAGGGTTTTCTACATGACGAAAATCCTCTTTTTAAAAATAAACTAACATCACTACTCACTACTATATTCCGTTAATAAGTCTGTTAAAAACCCCTACAGCCTGATCTTCATTTACCGCTACTAAAATCCTAACTTAGTGCAAACAAAACAATTAACTCCCTATGAAAATTAACTCCCCTTTTTTTTGCTTTTTTTATAATTGCATAAATCTATATATTTATGCAATTATAAAAAATTGATAAATGTCTCGTTAACAAACATACGAGCCAAAACCGTTGGCAACAATTAGGACAAAACAAAATAGTTTAATATGAAAAAAATATATTCTCTTTTTTTACTTTCAATTATTCTGCTATCATGCAATACAAATAATAAAGTTTCTCCACGATTTAACCATGTATTAATTCAAGTTTCAAATATGGAAAAATCTGTTGACTTTTATACTCAAGCATTTGATTTAAAAGTAACTAACAACAGCATAAAACACCTAGTATATACCCTCCCAGATGGAACTAAAAAGGAAAGAGATGTAAATATAGTTTTGCTTAAATTTCCTAAACAGGACTTTGTTTATGAAATGTTAGAAGTTGTAAAATCTGATTCGCTAGTAGATTTCGCTTTATTTAAACATGTTGGGATTGATGTTAAAAATATTGAAAAAGCATTTGAACAAGCGACGAATGCTGGTGCTAAAATATTAGTACCAATAAGACTAGTTCAAGCGAATGAAATTGAGGTCAAACAGGCATTTCTGGAAGGGCCTGATGGAGAAGTTATTGAGTTGATGCAAATTATTTCGGGAGAATTCTAATTATCAAAAATAACGGTTTACAACTCCGCCTATAATTGCTTTGTCTTTTACTTAGCTCGTGTTATTGCAGCTGATTTCATTAATCGATTTCAGTTAATATAAACGCTCAGCACAGGCTCGAAAATCCAAGTCTTTTTACTAATTTCGTTGGGTAACAGAAAAACTCTCTCAACTATGCAATGCCTCTGTGAGTTTAGACAGATTTGCCCACTACGCAATTATTATCAAAACCGTTGTAGCTAATTTATATGCACTATAAAGTTTTACTCATTACAATTTTTAGCCTCTTCATTCACTCTAATGTAGAAGGAGCTAATACCTATGATATTCTAAAGTTTGGAATATTACAAACGGAACAAAAAGATAATAAGCTTGTTACTGATAAGGATTTGGGTATTCAATCGGATGCATTTTTTGAACTGGGATCAGACCATTTTAAAAATGGACATTTTGGAGAAGCCTACGAACAGTTTCAGTTGTATATTGATGCTGCCAGGGATATGAATGATAAGGATCAACTAATTTATGCCTTGGTAAGAGTTGGGGGCATTTATAAAGAAAAACTGATTTTTGATATCGCACTGGATTTTTATTTTAAAGCATTAGATATTTCAAAAGAGAATGATCTAACGGGGGATGTGTATACGGCTATCGGAGGTATTTATTATGACCAGGAAGATTTTGAAAAATCTCAAGAGTTTTTTCAAAAAAGTTTGGAAATCTACTTAAAAAATGGAGAAAAACAAAAGCTTGCTTCTTCCTACAATAACTTAGGTGAAATTTATCGTTTTCAGAGAAATTACGAAAAAGCACTAGATTTTTATTCTCAGGCTGTTGTATTAAATAAGCAGTTTAATAATGATTATTTTCTGGCTATAAATTATGATAATATTGGCGAAGTCTATTTAAATCAGAAAAAGTACAGCAAGGCTTTTGAAAATATTAATGCCAGTAGAAAGTTATTTGAAACTCTGGGGAATATTGAACTTTTGGCTGATTCTTATACCAGTACAGGTCATTATTACTTTAAGACCGGAGCATATGACAAAGCAGTTGAAAATTATTTAAAAACACTTGATTTTAATCTGGATAGATTTCCGAAGAAAGATATTATTGTAAAGGAGGCATACTACGGATTATACAATACGTATAAGCAATTGGGGAATATTCAGAAAGAATTAGAGTATTATAAGAAATATACAGATTTAAAAGATTCTGTATTTAATTTGGAAAAGCATAAAGCAATTTTTGAGGTCCAGACCAGATACGAAACCAGACAAAAAGAGAAAGAAATTATCTACCTGCAGGAAAAGGCTAAAAGTGATGAAGCGGAAAAGAAAAAGCAAAAGACAAATTTAATTATTGTTATTAGCCTACTGGCATTGGTTGTGTTATTATTGGTGTATTCCTATATATTAAAAAGCGGAGCATTAAAACAAAAGACGTTGCTATTTAAACAAACCAACAGATTGAATACGCTTGAAATTAAAAATAAGGAAATAGAAAACAAAAAACTTTTGGTTGAAAACAAAGAGTTGGAGGCAAGGGAAGAGATAAACAGGCTGAATAGAGAGAAATTGGGAGCTGAGTTAGAACATAAGCAACGAGAACTTTCCACTACAGCTTTACACGTTATTGGTAAAAATGAGATGCTTTCTAATCTTAAAGGCTCCATGGAAAAACTTATTGAAGGCAGTAAAAGTGATCCAAACAAAGTATTAAAAGGGTTGATTAGGGAGATTGACTACAATATAAATCTGGATAAGGATTGGGATACTTTTAAGATGCATTTCGAGAAAGTGCATCAGGGCTTTTTTACTCGATTAAAAGATTTATATACCAACCTTAGCGTTGATGAATTAAAGCTTTGTGCTTATCTAAGAATCAATCTATCGTCCAAGGAAATAGCGCAGATACTAAATATTACTCCAATCGCTATTAATAAAAGGAGAAACCGGCTTCGAAAAAAAATAAACCTAAGCCCTATTGACGATCTTTTTGATTTTATGAATAAAGTATAGGAGAACGCCAAGTTTTCATTAACGGATTCCCCTACACCTTTTCATTTATCGTATTTCAATTTTCAATTTTTGAAACAGTTTTTTTGATTGTTTAAATCCTTTCTTTTC
>MAAC01018370.1_pt1 | contig 25882 bp, 24 predicted proteins | sample 1115981 | NCBI WGS metagenome assembly MAAC01 (sample SAMN04961126, study PRJNA320927) | seawater metagenome | isolation source: sample BD02T64 sea water enriched with oil for 64 days | place: USA:Gulf of Mexico | collected 2013-07-27
GCTTGTCTGTCAGGTGCTCTAACTCAATTAATAGCTTATTAAATTGCGCTGGTATCATGATTTCGACCTCTACACTGATGATTTATACAGTATAGCAACAATTTATGGGAACATAGCCATTTAAATTTATCATTTTCCAAGTTTCAGTTCTTGTAAAGGAGGGACTCTCCCTCCTTTAACTACAGGAAATTTATTATGTAAACACTTTTCTATCAGAAGAAAGAACTTAGTAAAGTATCTTCTATGAAGGATCTTTCTTTTTTGAAATAATAAACCTTCCCAAAATGCCACCAAGTAAACCAAGAACTAAAGCTAGAATCATTAATTCCGTAAAATTTAAATATCTTGCGGATATTCCTACTATGGAACTAATAACAGCTATTATTAAAAGGCTTATTTGTTTATTTTTCATTTTAATCTCCAAAAAAATGCAGCTCAGAGAGCTGCATATACAATCAGGAAAACTCCATAATTATTTCATAGGTCAAATAAGCTATGCCACCTATAACTGAGCCAGCGAACGCCCCGGGAACAGCTCCGCCCCCTCCGATTAATGTCCCTGCAAGAGCACCTGTCACACCGCCAGTAAAGACAGCGGCAGCAAATTCTTTAGCAGAATAAGCACCATTTACATTTTCTATTTCATTTAAAGTTAATTCACGCATTGTTCGATCTCCTTTCGATTTGCGTTAAAGATAATAGGCTTGATTATTTAGCCTATGGTTTTGCCGATATTGGCAAACTTGCAATCCTTTATTAGCATCATTTTCTGACATTATTCTCAATAAATATACGGGACGATGAGAAATAAAAATGTGGGAATTTAGTTGATAAAAACATTAACTATCCTTGTCAATTTATCTCATGTCCATATGTATGAGGTTAGATTAAAGTGTGGTGTATAAATGAGAAATGTCAAAAATTAAATACCCAAAAAGCCTGAATAAATTCAGGATTTTTGATAAACGTTTTTAAAATAAGTGAGTTAGCGAAACGATTTTAAAAACCACATTGACGATTTTGGTTTTTCTCATCTAGCCAAACTTTTAATGGTGTAAAGTAGTCTAAAATTGCACTGGCATCCATTTGTTCAGAGCCGGTAATTACTTTATGAGCCTGTTGCCATGGCTGGCTTGCACCCATTTCTAATACCTGATTTAACTTAGCGCCGGCGTCTTTGTTGTTAAAAATAGAACATCGATTGATTGAGCCTTCATTACCCGCAATTTCACATAATGATTTGTGGAATTCAAACTGTAAAATGTGAGATAAGAAATAACGTGAGTAAGGCACGTTTCCAGGTACATGATATTTGGCACCCGGATCAAAGTCGGTTGCTGCACGAGCGATAGGGGCTTTCACACCTTGGTATTTTTCACGAAGTTCCCACCAGGCCGTGTTGTAGTTCTCTGGTGTGATTTCACCATTGAATACTTTCCAGCGCTATTGATCGACCAATAAACCAAATGGGATAAAGGCCAATTTTTCCAGCGCCATCTTCATCAGCAAACCAATATCTTTTGACTCATCAGGAATACTATCAATTAATCCGATTTCCTTTAAATAAGCAGGTGTTACTGAAAGGGCTATGGTGTCACCAATGGCTTCGTGGAAACCATCATTTGCGCTGCCCTAGAAATACACTGGTTGATCTTTGTAAGCACGCTGGTAGAAGTTATGACCTAATTCGTGATGAATAGTTGAAAACTCTTCACCAGTTTTTTGAATACACATTTTTATGCGAATATCATCTTTAGCATCAAGATTCCAGGCGGAAGCATGGCACACGACATCACGATCTTCGGGTTTGGTGAACAATGATCGCTCCCAGAATGTTTCAGGTAGCTGTTCAAACCCAAGTGAGGTAAAGAAGTTTTCCGCACCTTTTACCATATCGATTTCTGAGTATTCATGCTTTAACAATTGCTCGGTAACATCGTAACCAGGATCGGCGTCTTCTGGTGCTACCAAATCATAAACATTGCCCCAACTTTGGGCCCACATGTTACCTAATAGATGAGCTGGAATGGCTCCATCTTGTGGCACTTTATCTTCACCCTAGTGCTCACCCAATTCGGCACGAACATGACAATGAAGGGCATCGTATAAAGGTTTCACTTGTCCCCATAAGCGATCCAATTCAGTGGCGAACTCGTCAGCTGACATGTCGTAGTTTGAGCGCCACATTGCCCCTAAATCTGGGTAACCCAATCCTTGTGCACCTTCGTTGGCCAATTCAACTTCGCGTACAAATAAGGGCTTCATTTCTGGACTAATGGTGCGCCAGCCTTGCCAGGCGTCAAGCAATTCTTCATAATTACGCGATTCAGCCATAGTGGCGGATAATTGCCCCAAGCTTAGTTTTTCACCTTTGGCATTGGTATAAGTGCCTTTACCGTACATGCCGCCAAGTTCTGCGGCGATTGTTGCTAGCTCTGCACTTTTTTCTGAATCTTGTGGAGCAGGTAGTACCAATGCCTGTTTTAACATGTTTAATTTGCGGCGTTGTTCTGCACTTACTTCAACCTTGTCAAACTTGGCTGCTGCCAGGGCAAATTTGACACCGGCTTCTGAAAACTCTTGTGCCGCAGCCGCCGATAACGCTGCAGTATCATCGGTAATAAAGTTTTGATAAATCCACTCGATTTTAGAACCTTCGTTGTTCAATCGCTCGAGTTCTTTACCTGTTTGGGCAAGGAAATTTTCAACATCAACTTTGTTGTTTGCTGTTTGAACTGAATGCTCTACTTTGGTATCCGTTTTTTGCTCACAACCTGAGATAGCAATTGTGGCGGCAACCACTATTGCTGCTGAAGTTAGCTTGAAATTTGTTGTTTTTTTATCATTGGGGAATCTTATAATTTTAATTATATGTAAGACTCAAACAGTATATTCGAAAAGGACGCGATAGCAAAAGCCAGATAAAAAAGGACCCAACAGCCAATTGACAGATCGAGCTAATGGGTCCAGGGAGAAGGTTTGTATATTTTAATTATGGTTGATATTTCAAAAATAGCCTGTTTTTTACCAACCTTTTTTACTTTAGTTGTGCAAATAGCAGTTGGCTGTTTTATTTGTTGATAAATTACTTGTCACTTGACACTTTTATCTCTTCCTGTCATTTTAAACGCATGTTTTAAAAAATACTAAAATCTATTGTTATTGGCGTTGTTATGGATACAAAAACAAAAATATTAAATGCGGCAGAAATACTTTTTGCCGAGAAAGGTTTCACCGCCACCTCGTTGCGTGAAATTACCAGCGATGCAGAAGTGAATTTAGCCGCGGTAAATTATCACTTTGGCTCGAAAAAAGAGTTGATTAAAGCGCTGATGAAACGCTATCTAGATCAATTATCACCCGTGCTGGTGTCTGCTTTAGTGAAAGTGAATGAACAAGAATTAAAGCCGACGTTAGAGCAGGTTTTTACCGCTTTCGTTGAGCCGTTGCTAAGTTTGAACGACTATCGTGAAAATGGTACCAGCATATTTTTACAGTTGCTTGGCCGAAGTTATACCGACAGCCAGGGCTTTTTGCGTTGGTTTATCACCACCAATTACCCAGGAATTATCGATAATTTTGTTACTGCCGTGCATCGCGCATACCCTGAACTTAGTACCGAAGACATCTTTTGGCGTTTACATTTTACTATGGGTACTGCGGTGTTCACTATGTCTTCAACCGGCGCATTAATTGATATTGCCGAAAATGATTTTTGTGAAAAAGTGGACGTTGCCGGGGTGATTTATCGGATCATTCCGTATGTAGCGGCCGGTGTTGGTGCGCCTGTTAGCAGCGTATAATTAATGTCGTCATTAATGATTGATGTGCAAGGCACATCATTAACGGCAGAAGATAGAGATATCATTGCTCACCCGAAAGTGGGCGGCTTAATTTTATTTAGCCGCAACTTTGCCAGCCCCACGCAGTTAATTGCATTAAATAAAAGCATCAAAGCGATCAATCCGGAACTGCTAATTGCCGTAGATCATGAAGGCGGGCGGGTACAAAGATTTCGCCAAGGTTTTTCTAAAATACCGGCAATGGGGAAAATTTACACTCGGGCGGCGAAAGCGTCTTCATCTCCACAACAAGCTTTGATTGATGCTTGTCGAATAGCCACGCATATGGGCTATTTGATGGCTGTTGAAGTGCAAAGTGTTGGTATCGATATCAGTTTTGCCCCTGTGCTCGATATTGATGACCTTAGTGATGTCATAGGTGACCGAGGCTTTCATCAAGACCCCGAGATCATCGAAAGTTTGGCCAGTGCTTTTATCAAAGGCATGCAGCAAGCTGGAATGAAGGCAACCGGAAAGCATTTTCCCGGTCACGGCAGCGTCAAAGAAGACTCTCATGTGGCAATGCCAGTAGATGATCGCAGTAAAGCCGATATTTTTGCCAAAGATTTATTGGTATTCGAGCGACTGGTCAAATCGAATCAACTCAGTGCTCTGATGCCCGCTCATGTAATTTATCCAAACGTTGATGCCTTACCCGTTGGCTTTTCACGGTTTTGGCTGCAAACCATTCTAAGAGAACAACTTGGCTTTAACGGCGTGATCTTTAGTGACGATCTGTCGATGCAAGGTGCGACCACTGCTGGCGGTTATGCTCAGCGTTGTGAGGTCGCCTATCAGGCTGGTTGTGACATGCTACTGGTGTGTAACGACCGGAAAGGGGCGGTTGATGCGATTGATAATGCTAACTTACCGCGCCGAGCAGAGAGCGAACGTCGAGTGAAATCTATGTTAAATCATTCTGCTTATGATTTCGCTGAGCTAGATAAAAATCCAAATTGGCAAAAAAGTCGAGAGTTTTTATTCTGATCTAAGGACATAATGACGACATGAGAAGACATCACTTTATTTTTCTGGCGCCGATAATTGCCTTCCTTTGCTATGGCTTGTTAACGCTTTTAGGATTTGCTGAAAAGCCAGCGATCACCGCCGCCATTACCTTGTTAACGATTATTTTCTGGGTCACAGAAGCTATTCCCATTCCCGCTACGTCGTTGATCCCGTTTGCACTGTTACCTTTATTTGGCATTGTTGATCATAAAGCCGTGGCTTCGGCTTTAGGCTCACACGTCATTTTATTACTGATGGGGGCATTTATGCTAGCTAAAGCGCTAGAGAAAAGCCTGGCCCACGAGCGTCTTGCTGTGTACATGGTAAGGCTGGTAGGCGTTTCTAGCGGTAGGCGCTTGGTCTTCGGGTTTATGCTGGCTGCAGCATTGTTAAGTATGTGGATCTCAAATACGGCAACTGTATTAATCATGCTGCCAATGGCGATGGCCATTTTAGCGCATGTGGATAATCCAAAACTTAAAGTCGCGTTAATTTTAGGCATTGCTTATGCGTCTAGTGTCGGTGGGGTGGGTACATTAATTGGTACTCCCCCTAACGTGATTTTTATGGGCATTTATGAAGAACAAACCGGCCTTGAGTTTGGTTTTTTGGAATGGATGAAAATAGGCGTACCGGTAGTAATCATAGCCATCCCGGTAATGGCGCTTTGGCTTACCCGTAATGTGACGTTAACCGAAAAAATTCATTTACCAGAGCCTGGACCATGGCGCACGGAGGAGCAAAGGACGCTGTTTGTTTTTGCGTTAACGGCCTTTGCCTGGATCACGCGCAAAGAGCCGTTTGGCGGTTGGAGCGGCCTGTTTGATTTACCCTTGGTTGGCGATAGCACCGTTGCACTCGCTGCGGTAGTACTGATGTTCGCTATTCCCAACGGTAAAGGCTCAAGGTTGTTAGACTGGAAAACGGCACAAACGATACCCTGGGGCATGCTGTTGTTATTTGCTGGCGGCATTGTCATTGCCAAAGGCTTTGTCGCCTCCGGCTTAAGTACCATGTTAGGCGAGTGGCTAACGTCGCTGGCGAATATGCCGCTATTTTTGATGATATTAACCATTTGCTTAGTGGTAACTTACTTAACGGAAATAACCAGTAATACCGCGACGGCAACCTTGCTGATGCCAATATTGGCGGTAGCAGCCATTGCCAGTGGTTATGAGGCCAAAGTCTTTATGATCCCGGCGGCAATGTGCGCCAGTTGTGCGTTTATGTTGCCAGTAGCAACGGCGCCCAATGCCATTGCTTATGGTACTGGAGAGATAGAAATCAAACAAATGGTCACTGAGGGCGCTATTTTAAGTGTGCTGGTGGCCAGCATTGTTGCGGTGCTAACCTACCTGCTGATTTAACATTTAATTATGTCATCGGCTAGTTATTAGTTTTATCTCAGGCATCCATGCCTTCGGTTCTTAGAACTGCTTCGCAAAGAAGAATTGTTCCATACAATTCTTTAGCCATTAAAAATGATCAGACAATTAGTCAACTTGGTATTATTGCCATAACAGCAAGCGTTACACGGCAACTTATGGATCAGTTAATCCAGCCTTGCTTTACCGCTTTTTTACTGAGCATGACTAAATAAATGCCGATGGCAATCACCATTACCGGCATCACAGCTCCACCTGGGCCAAACACTTCCCATGAGTTACTCATAAAGTAGGCATGGAACATTTGCACGATAACCGCGGCTAGAGAAACAATCAGCAGATTAGTTGCTACTGCCTTTTTTAATACTAAAAACAAACAACCTAAGGCACCAAAAAATACCGCACAAGCGAAGGCAATGGTTGCCCAAACAGGCGTTGTTTCATGTAAATGACGCTCTGCCTGGCTTAACGTCGCTATTTGTTCGGCACTCATGATTTGCCCTGAGATAAATGCCATTACCCCCATTAAATTCCATATTAATGTCATTACAGCAACTACAGTAAACCAATTAGGCAGTTTAGTTGAATTGGTCATATTAACCTCTCCTATGATTTTATTAGTTTTTATTAGTTTTTATTAGTTTTTATTATTCAACAGGTTAACTATACGAGAAGTAAAAAATATTGCAAATAGGGCAGTGTAAACACCATAAACTACTATCATCCATTGCGGCATTGAATAGCCAATAAAGTACCAGGAGATTTCACCACAGTCACCGGTAGCCTCAAAGATGGCAGGCAGCCATTGATGCAAAGGTAACCAGCCAGGGAAGTTTGGCACTATATCGCAAGTGTAAAATAACGAACCGGCATTAGCTTGGATTTCAACGTGTTCAATGGCAATGAGTAGGCCCCAAATTGCACCAACGGCCCATAATACAAACGCGGCGAGTCTGGCAATTTGTAACTTATTACCTACCGCGCCAATGACTCCGGCAATCATGATTGCCATGATGGCAACACGTTGATAGATACACATGATACATGGCTCTAGGCCCAGACCATATTGAAAAAACAACGCGGATAACTCCAGACCTAAAGCTGAAATGGCTAAAAGCCACCAAGATGAAGGAGTTAATACCAAATTATTGAAACGCTTGAACATATTATTGTTATTCCTGGTGAATTCTGGAGGTTGAGTTGGATTGAGTATACATAAAAAAAGCGCCTGCCGGCGCTTTTAAAATGTTAATTTTTATTACATTTAGTGGTTCGAAGGACCACTCTCAGTAGCACTGTGGTGTTGAATCAAGTCCATCTCGTAGAACAAGTTGGTATATTCCACCAAGGTACCCGAATAAATCATTAGCAACCCAGCTAGGGTTAATACCACCGTGTATGGTAAAGCCATATACACCATACGACCGTAAGATAAACGAACCAGCGGCGCCAGAGCCGAGGTTAACAAGAATAAAAATGCAGCCTGGCCGTTCGGTGTCGCAACCGAAGGTAAGTTGGTGCCAGTGTTAATCGCTACCGCCAACATATCAAATTGATCGCGAGTAATTTGACCCGCTAACAGGGCTTTTTTCACCTCGGTGATATAAACGGTACCGACAAATACGTTGTCAGAAACCATAGATAACAGACCATTGGCCAAATAGAACATCACCAATTGCATATCGCCTTCAAAAGTTAACACCCAGGTAATCACTGGTGTGAATAACCCCTGGTCAATAATTACCGCAACAACGGCAAAAAATACGGCGAGTAGGGCGGTAAACGGCAATGCTTCTTCGAAGGCATGACCAATTTGATGCTCTTCAATAATACCGGTGAATGAGGTGGCTAAAATAATAACGGTTAAACCAATTAAGCCAACAGAGGCCAAATGCAGGGCAAGGCCAACAATTAACCAGACAGCTATTAACCCTTGGGCAAATAATTTTGCTTTATCCGCTTTCGTTCTGTTGCTGGTTTCTTCTTCATCATACTCTACCAGCACTTTACGAACGTTTTCAGGAAGTTCAACGCCATAAGAAAACACTTTGAACTTTTCCACCAGAAAACAGGTAAGTAAACCAAAAAATAAAACAGGAATGGTTACTGGCGCCATGCGGATGGCAAATTCAATAAAGTCCCAACCGGCTTGCTCGCCAATGATTAAATTTTGTGGTTCGCCGACTTTAGTCATTACCCCACCTAAGGCAGTACCAACACCTGCATGCATTAACAGGTTACGAAGATAAGCGCGAAACTCTTGTAAGTCATCACGAGAATAATCTGGCAGGTCTTTGTCTGAGGTATGATCGTGACTGTGACTTTTTTGTTTACCGGAGGCGACTTTGTGGTAAACCGAATAGAAGCCAACGGCAACGCTGATAATCACGGCAATCACCGTTAACGCATCTAAAAAAGCAGATAAAAATGCACTGGTAAAACAAAACAGTAATGACACAATAACTTTAGATTTCACTTTGGTGATTATTTTTGTGAATAAAAATAACAACAAGTTTTTCATGAAATAAATGCCGGCAACCATAAAGATCAACAGAAAAATCACTTCTAAATTTATGGTAAGTTCGTGAAGTACTTGTTCCGATGACGTCATGCCGATAGCGACAGCTTGAATGGCTAGCAAGCCACCCGGTTGCAATGGATAGCATTTTAATGCCATGGCCAAAGTGAAGATAAACTCTAGCACTAATGCCCAACCGGCTATATACGGTGAAATAGAGAAAAAGATAATAGGGTTTATGATAAGGAAACTAATTATGGTGAGCTTATACCATTCCGGTGCCTGACCTAAAAAGTTACGGTATATCGCTTGCATATAAGATTGTTGCATGTCGCTACCTTGGTTGATTTTTAATAGAAATGTGACAAATTGTAAATTTGGCAACATTTTAGGACACTATGTGGCATGGGTAAACAGCAAATTTCTTTAATTTTGATGTAAATCGTATATATTAATCTTGACATCCTCTGGTACAATCAGTTTATATAGCATATATGAAGTATTCACTTAACAACCCACATCTATCATTCGGTGTCTTGTTAAAGTCTCTACCCGTGGAATAATAAATGATAATAAAAGCCCAAAGTCCTGCCGGCTTTGCAGAACAGTATATTGTAGAGTCAATTTGGAACGGTGGTTTTCCACCGGGTTCAATATTACCAGCAGAAAGAGAATTGTCTGAATTAATTGGTGTGACTCGTACTACCCTACGGGAAGTATTGCAACGATTAGCCAGAGATGGTTGGTTAACTATCCAGCATGGCAAACCCACCCAAGTGAATAATTTTTGGGAGTCTTGCAGCTTAAATATCTTAAGTAAACTCACCGAACTCGATCAAGAGGGCATTCCTGACCTGGTGGAAAACTTATTGTCAGCGCGTACCAACATCAGTGCCATTTATGTTCGAGCGGCGATTAAAGAAAATGCCGAAAAGGTTATTGAGCTGTTAACTAACTGTCTTGAAGCCAGTAGTGATGGCGGTGAATTTGCCCAAAACGATTATCAGCTTCATCATGATTTGGCCTTAGCCTCCAGCAACCCAATTTATGTATTGGTGTTAAATGGCTTTAAAAACCTGTACTCACGTTTAGGTGGTTTGTATTTTGCCAATGATGATGCCAGAGCATTAACTCTGCAGTTTTATCAAAACTTGATCAACTTGGCCAAACAAGGTCAATTTAATGAGTCGGTATTTGCAGTACGTGAATATGGTATCGCATCAGCAAAAGTTTGGGCTGAATTAAAAGGTGATGTATTAAAAGAGCTGGTTCTGTAAAAAAATTACGACAATTATTTAGAAGAACATCCAGTTTTGCTGGATGTTCTTCTTTTTGGCCATGGAAGGCCTATATGACAAAAATGCAGGAGCAATTTTTTGTTTTTTGCCATTTTCAGCATGGACGTTGTCTATTACGACGACATGGATGTTGGAGGTAGAGCACTGTCGGGAACAAGTGCCGAGAGCTACGCATGGAGCAATTGCCGGGAAAGCCGATTTGACAAAAATGCACTAATACAGATGTATGTAGTTAGAGCAATGCAGGAGCTATTGCCGAGGAGCAACTTTTTGTTTTAAGAAAAAATTAACCATTCTCCAGATAAATAGTGGAATTGCGATAAAAACCTAGTAAACTAGTCGGATATTATTTTACTCATTTTTGCATCTAGAGGAATCTATGGAAACTATCGACAAAATCAAACAACAGATCTCAGAAAACCCTATCCTTTTATTTATGAAAGGCTCTCCTAAATTACCAAGTTGTGGTTTTTCTTCGCAAGCATCACAAGCGCTAATGGGTTGTGGCGAAAAGTTTGCCTTTGTTGATATTCTGCAAAATCCTGATATCCGCGCAGAATTACCAAAATATGCGAACTGGCCAACATTTCCACAATTGTGGGTTGATGGTGAATTAGTCGGTGGCTGTGACATCATCATGGAAATGTACCAACAAGGTGAGTTACAACCGCTAGTAAAAGAAACTGCTGAAAAATATAAAGAAGCAGAATAAAAAATTTCCGAAACACTTGTTTTTCTAGTAAATGTATCCATATTTATTGATTACAAGTTTAAATTACTTTCGATCTGCATAAGCACACAGTTGATTTCATCCTTATGCAGATTGGTATCACACATTTAACAAAAAATAATTGGAGAAAACCATGAGTGTATTAGTTGGTCGTCAAGCGCCAGACTTTACTGCCGCAGCTGTCCTGGGAAGCGGTGAAATTGTTGATAACTTTAACCTATACGAAGCCATTAAAGGTAAAAAAGCCGTTATCTTTTTCTACCCTCTAGACTTTACCTTCGTATGTCCTTCAGAGCTAATTGCTTTTGATCACCGTATGGATGATTTTAAGAGCCGTGGTGTAGAAGTTATCGGTGTTTCTATCGATTCACAATTTACCCACAATGCATGGCGTAATACCCCGGTAAACGAAGGTGGTATTGGTCCAGTTCAATATCCTTTGGTTGCTGATGTTAAACATGAAATTTGTCAAGCATATGATGTTGAGCATCCAGATGCCGGCGTTGCATTCCGTGGTTCATTCTTAATTGATGAAGAAGGTAATGTTCGTCACCAGGTAGTGAATGATCTTCCTCTTGGTCGTAACGTTGATGAAATGTTACGCATGATCGATGCTTTACAATTTCACCAAGATCACGGTGAAGTATGTCCAGCAGGCTGGAATAAAGGTGACAAAGGCATGACCGCTTCTACTGAAGGTGTTGCATCTTACCTAGCGGATAACGCTGACAAGTTATAATTTAAATCACTTTAGATTTTATCAAAAAGCTGCCAATGGCAGCTTTTTTTTCATCTAGATAAAGTTATATTTTATAATTGCACTACACTTAAAAATGCAGCAGGTTTTTCATTAAAAAATGTATGTTTGCTGTTACTAAGGTCAACAGACCTAGTACCAAGTTGATTAAATATTATTATTTGTATGCCAAGAATCACGGATTGGATTTATGATAATCAGTAAACCCTTGTATGAAAAACTTCCCTATTTGTATTTTATTGTAGGGGCTTATATGTTTTTTTCTTATGATAGAGCTGGGACGAATATCGCTGCAGCCATGTTTTATATTGTGGCATCTATAGTGTGGGTAAAACGATCATGTTTCCGCCGTAAGAGTCGTATTAGCCAAACCGTAGCTCACATACGAATCCCAGAAGTTATCTATGAATATTATCCATTTGTATTTTTAGCGGCTAGCTTTGTATTTTTTAAACATTTGCACCAGCCATTATTCTTAGCTGCAGCAATTTTATTAAGCTTAGTTGCGATAAAAAGTTTGATTTTACGCCAGCAATCTAGAAAAGCAAATCCGCTAAGTACTGGCGCAGGGCATAGAATGTTTTAATCAAGGCATAGAATTTTTTAACCATGCTCTATGATTATAACAATTCGCATAAGGAATGACTCACTCAGCGATAAGTACTAACTGTTAACTGTCAGCGGTTTCACTTTCACTTTCAATCTCAGCTAAAGGCCAACCACCTAACTGTTGCCATTTATTTACTATAGAGCAAAATAACTCTGCCGTTTTCTCGGTATCGTATAACGCCGAATGTGCTTCTTTGTTGTTAAATTCTATGTTGGCACTGGCACAAGCTTTCGCCAATACAGTTTGTCCTAACGCCAAGCCTGAAAGAGTGGCTGTATCAAAACTGACAAAGGGATGAAAAGGACTGCGCTTGATATTGCAGCGCTCAGTTGCTGCATTTACAAAGCCTAAATCAAATGCGGCATTATGAGCCACCATAATGGCTCTTTGGCAACCATAAGTTTTCATCGCTTTTCTAATGTGCTTGAACATCGACTTTAAAACTTCGTCTTCATCGATTGCCCCGCGCAAGGGGCTGTGCGGATCTATGCCGGTAAACTCAAGAGCCGCAGGCTCCAGGTTAGCACCTGCAAATGGGTTAACATTAAAATGAATGGTTTCTTTAATCGAAAGTAAGCCGGTAATGTCATCCATATGCAAGATACTTGCGGCAATTTCTAACAGCGCGTCAGTTTTGGCATTGAAACCTGCCGTTTCAACATCGATCACCACCGGATAGTAACCACGAAAGCGCTTAGCAAATAGAGATTTTTTTTCTTCAGCCATTAAATTTTATACAGACAAGGATTAATGGCTGAATTATTACAGAATATTGCCGCTATACCAAGTCTAATAAATTTTTTCATCCGTTAACTTGTTAAATGTATTTGCCTCTGTACACTAAGCATCGAAAAGTAATAGTACGCCTCACAATAAAAAATATAGAGGTGTTTAGAATATAGGGATTATTATGATTAGAATATTTGGCAACATAATTGCCGCTTTAATATTGTTTAGTAGTGTTGCTGCCAAGGCTGCGGTAAATGATGATTTAACTTACGCAAACTATGATCAAGTAAAAATAAGTCATGTGTATTTAGATTTAAATGTAGATTTTAACGAGAAAGCGTTAAAAGGTTTTGTCGATATCTCGCTGAACTGGTTGGTAAAAAATGAAACCGTGGTGTACTTAGATACGCGCGATTTAAAAATCTTCAAGGTGTTAGCGAAAAATACCGATAACAACTGGGTTAAGGTTAATTTCGCGTTAGCCAAACGTGATGCTGTGATGGGCTCAAAGTTAACTGTAAATCCTGGTTTTCAAGCGCAAACAATCCGGGTGTATTACCAATCAACCGAAGTTGCTTCTGGTTTACAATGGTTATCGAAAGAGCAAACTGCCGGAAAAAAATACCCGTTTATGTTCAGTCAAAATCAGGCCATACACGCCCGTAGCTGGATCCCCATTCAAGATACCCCGGCAGTACGGTTAACCTATGATGCGCGTATTCGTACAGTAAAAGAGTTACTTGTGGTTATGAGTGCCAATAATGAACCTAACACGGCAAAAGATGGTGATTATTATTTCTCTATGCCACAAGCCATTCCACCTTACTTGATTGCCATTGGTGTTGGCGATTTAGAATTTAAAGCGATGAGTGAGCAAACCGGTGTGTATGCCGAATCTTATATCCTGGAGGCATCGGCAGCAGAGTTTAACGATACCCAGGCAATGATCACTGCCTCAGAAGCCATGTATGGAAAATATCGCTGGGGTCGTTATGACTTATTAATGTTACCACCAAGTTTTCCGTTTGGCGGCATGGAAAATCCACGCCTATCGTTTATTACCCCAACGGTAGTTGCCGGCGATAAAAGTTTGGTCAGTCTGATCGCACATGAGCTTGCCCATTCATGGTCGGGTAATTTGGTCACCAACGAAAGCTGGCGTGATCTTTGGTTAAACGAAGGGTTTACCTCGTATGTTGAAAATCGCATTATGGAAGAAGTCTTTGGTAGAAATCGTGCGGTAATGGAACAAGTGTTAGGTGTTGCCGATTTACAGGCTGATCTAGCCGATCTACCTGCCAATGATTCGGTGTTATACCTTGATTTACAAGGTCGTGACCCAGACTCTGCGTTTAGTGATGTGCCTTATGTGAAAGGTCAGTTGTTCTTGATCTTCCTTGAGCAGCGTTTTGGCCGCGAACGTTTCGATCCGTTTGTATTATCTTATTTTAATAATTTTAGCTTCCAAAGCATAGGTACCAAAGACTTTTTAGCCTATCTTGAGCAACACTTAATCAGCAAATATCCAGGTATTGTTAGTCAAGCTGAAGTTAAAGAGTGGGTGTTTGGCCAAGGCTTACCAACATCGGTGCCACAGCCGACATCGGATATTTTCACCAATGTGACTAAGCATTCAGTTAACTGGCTGGCAGATGATATCTCGCTAACCGATATTGATACTTCTAGTTGGACCGTGCATGAGTGGTTATTCTTTATTAATGGTTTACCTCGCGATTTAAACAATAAGCGCATGGTTGAGCTTGATAGCCAGTATCAATTAACCACAAGCACCAATGCGGAAATCGCCCATGCCTGGTATTTATTGGCACTGCATGCCGGTTATGACGTTGTACAACCACAATTGCAGCAATACTTAATTAATATTGGTCGTCGTAAATTAATTGTACCGCTTTACAAAAAATTAGCCGAGAGCGATGCCGGTTTAACTTGGGTAAAAGCCGTATATATGAAAGCGCGTCCAGGATATCACCCGTTAGCGCAAGGCTCGGTTGATGAAATTTTGAATAAATAGCTGAATATTTATGGTGTAAACATAAAAGAGCCGGTTGCATTAACAATCGGCTCTTAAACAATATCCTAGTTCCTATTCTTCATTTGTCTCTTTTTTTTCAACAATTACATCCACTTCGCGATGATGCTTTTGTTTGGCTACAATTACCCTGATGCTTTGTTGCATGTGCTCAAATTTCAATTCTAAACGGCCGTAACGGGTTTGCTCTGACACGGGCGAGCCAAATTGGTCACTGTAAAAGGCCGTTACTTCATCAAAAGTGTTTTTGGTAAAGTAGTTAACCATGGCGGGGTATTTATCATTGAACTCCGAAAAAATTTGCGCATCATTTACCATAGGTATCTCTATGCTAATCGTTTCAGTTTCTGTATTTTCTTCAGCAAAGGCCAAGTTGTAGCTTGCGCTAAAAGCCAAACCATAAACCAAACTGATTGCAACAAGTGATTTTTTTATTGTCATAGTCTTTATCTGCTATTTAATTCCTTCATTTAATTTAAGTTTTTTTTAACGCTTACGTCAAGTATTAAGATGCAGTAATTATTTTCAAGACTATTGTTTTTCTATGCAAATTTAATTCATTAATCAAATTGGTATGAGCCAAAAACTCTAGTAAGCTGCCTTATACCCGTATCTTGAAGTGGAGCGGGTATATATAAAATCATAGAAGAGGTTACCGATGAAGCAATGTGCAATATTAACCATGGACTGTCTGGATAATTTTGAAGCTTATGATCACCTATTTGATCAGCCCCTGGCTGAACTTGGCTGGCAAACCCATTTGGTTTCATGGAAAGCGAAAGGTATAAACTGGAATAATTTCGATGTTGTGTTAATACGTACGACCTGGGATTACCAAGAAGATGCTGAGGCCTTTTTAAAAGTACTTGAAAATATTGAAGCATCAACCGCCGTGTTGGAAAACAGCATTGATATTGTGCGTTGGAACATTAACAAAAAATACTTGCAGGAATTGGCCGATAAACAAGTAAATATTGTCCCCACCATCTGGAAAGACGATTTCGATTTTGCTGAAACATCACGATATTTTAGTGCCTTTAATACCGATCAAATCGTGCTTAAACCTTGTGTCAGTGCCGGTGCAGACAACACCTTCTGGCTGACCATTAACAACTATCAGCAATTTAAGCCGCAACTAGAGCAAGCGTTCGTTAACGGTGATTTTATGGTGCAACCGTTCATGGAACAAATCAAAAAAGAAGGCGAGTATTCGTGTTTCTATTTTGATGGTGTGTACAGTCATAGCATTTTAAAAACACCAACAAACGATGATTTTCGGGTACAGGAAGAGCACGGCGGAGAAATAAAATTAATTGAACCTGAGCCGATGTTAAAAGCCCAGGCAGAACATGCCGTTACGCAACTAAACGTATTGCCAATGTATGCGCGGGTGGATTTTGTTCGTAACGGTGAATATTTTGCGATGATGGAAGCCGAGTTGATTGAACCATCGTTGTATTTTAATATGGATGAAAACTCAGCCCCTTTGTTTGCCAAAGCATTCGTTAACCGCATGCAGCGGGATTATGGGCTGTAGAGGTACGGGGTACAAGGTGTAGTGGCACATAGATATATAACGTAAATAATTGAAAAGCCCACAGGCGGCAGTGAGCGATAAGCGGAAAGAATAATCGTATAGCAGCTCATGGCACAGAAGGGCCGGATCAGGCTTGACATCTTACCCTCGAAATCAGATTTTCTCAGCTTACCTATTTAATCTAAACCATCTAGTCAGCTATGCAGGCTGCTTGTACCCCGTATTCTGTACCTTCTCTAAACATAATCTCGGCGATAATGATCGACCCACATAGCCGTTGCGCCACAAATGGCGACTGGCATCAACACCAAGTTGACTATGGGGATCATTGCAAACAAAGTCACGGTCAAACCAAAACTAAAACATTTACCTTTGTGCTCAGTAAGTTTTGAGCGCATCTCTAAAAATCCAATATTGTGATTATCAAAAGGGTAATCACAATATTGCACTGCCATCATCCAGGCAACAAACGCGAACCAAACCACCTGGCCAAATACCGGAACGATCCAAAGCACCAGAAAAAAGCCCATGGCTCGTGGCAGGTAATACACCAGTTTGCGCCATTCTCGAGCTAATGTCCTGGGAATGTCTTTAACGACATCGGCTAAACCGCCTCCGGCAATGGAGTGGCCGGTTAAATGCTGCTCTATTTTTTCACTCAGTAAGCCATTAAAAGGGGCCGCTATCCAGTTGGCGACGGTGGAAAACAAGAAGGAAAAACAGATCAGCGCGGTAAGGTACAACAATGGCGCAGCGAAGTAAGTTAACCAGGCTAAGCTTTCTGGCAACCAGCTTTCAAAGGCAGTGATCAGCTCAGAAATATAGCTGCTAAGGTAATAGAAGGCACTGCCAAAAAGAATGAAATTTACCAACAGGGGAACAAATACAAAACGACGTATGCCCGGTGTTCTGATCAGTTTAAAACCTTGCATAAAATAACCAGCGCCCGATTGGGCTATTGGTTGCTGAAAGCTAGCTGTCATCCATAATCCTTAAAAATCTTCATGGTGAAATATTATATTGAACTTGAGCGCAAATATATAGCCATTCAATGTTACAAAGCATGTGTTTATTTGATAAAGTGGCAATATTATCAAAATGATAATAAAAGCACTTTAACAAATATAATAGTAACGATAAATATAATAATCAATGCGCTTAAAACAGATCAAATTAGCTGGTTTTAAATCTTTTGTCGATGTCACTACCGTGCCATTGCCACAACAGATGACGGCTATTGTTGGCCCCAATGGTTGTGGGAAATCCAATATTATCGATGCGGTACGTTGGGTGTTGGGCGAAAGTTCGGCAAAAAACCTGCGTGGTGATAGCATGACCGATGTTATCTTCAATGGCGCAACTGGCCGAAAGCCGGTCGGTCAGGCCAGTGTTGAATTGATATTTGATAATACTGACAATCGCATCCAAGGTTCAATGGCCTCTCGAACCGAAATCTCGATACGCCGACTGGTTAATCGCGACTCACAAAACACTTACTTTTTAAATGGCAGTAAATGCCGCCGTAAAGACATTACCGACATCTTTCTAGGTACCGGTTTAGGGCCAAGAAGTTACGCCATTATCGAGCAGGGCATGATCTCAAAATTAATAGAGTCAAAGCCACAAGATTTAAGAATATTTATTGAAGAAGCGGCAGGCGTTTCCAAATACAAGGAACGTCGTCGGGAAACCGAAACCCGCATCCGCCATACTCGGGAAAACCTTATTCGCCTGGCCGATATACGCCAGGAAATGGCGATTCAACTGGAAAAACTTCATGGTCAGTCGCAAGCGGCAGTTCGCTTTAAAGCATTAAAGACCAGCGAACGTAAATTAAAGGCAGAGTTAACCGTACTCAGGTGGCAATACTGCCAGGACAAACTGGTAAAATTTAATCAGCAACAATTGTTGCTGGAAAAAACGCTCGATCAACTAATTGCCAAACAACGCCAGGCGGAATTATCCATTGTTCAGGCAAGAACTGTTCAACATGAAAGTAGCGATAAGCTTGAAAACTTGCAGCAACAAAAACTCGTGCTCACCACCAAAATCACCCGTTTAGAACAAAATATCAAACATGCCAAACAACGTAAAGTAGTACTTGCCCAAGACGTTGAACGGTTAAAACAAAATTTGCAACGTATCAATGACCATGTTGGCCATGAGAGTGAAAAACAGCAGGATCTCGTTGCCGAGATAGAAAACATACTGCCAGAGGTTGACGACTCGAATATGCAACTGAGTGAGTTGGCCGACATTCTTCATGATGTTCAGCTTCGCCAGCAGGGTTGGCAACACCATTGGGACAGTTATCAACAACAGCAGTCGCAATATGCCAATAAACTTAACTTGAGCGAGGCGAATATTGCTGCTACCAGTAAGCTGATGAGCATAACCGAACAACGCATAGATTCATTAAAAGGGCAGTTGACGGCTAATAACCTGGATACCTTACAAACTGTAGTCGATGAGTTACAACAGCAAGTCGCAGAGCAAGCAGCGACAGTGACAGACTCTGAAAGCGCAGTTAATTTGCAGACCAAAGAGTTTGAACAATTGTCTTGCCTAATGGAGCAAGCAAAGTCTGCTGTTCAAACAAGTAAACAACAACTACAAACACTGAGTTCAACACATAAAACCCTGTTGGAAGTTAACTATCAACAAGCGGATTGGCAAAAGAATCAAAATCGCTACCTAGAAGAAATAGGCATAAGTCATTCGGGTAATTTAATCGATCAACTGAGTGTACAACCCGGTTGGGAAACGGCCGTGGAAATGGTGCTCGGCCAATGGCTACATGCCGTCTGTGTAGAACGGCTACCTAATCAGCTAAATATTAACGTTGGATTAATGATAAGCCAACAACACTGCGCTGAAAATAATCAGTCCATTGCCGCGAAATCTGGCACCTTGGCGCAACTCGTTGCGGGGGAACACCCTTTTGTTGGTATACTGAATAACATTGTCGTTGCCAAAAGTGAACACCAGGCACTGCAGATAGTGGAAACCTTGAATCAGCAGCAGTCGGTAATATGTCCGCAAGGTGTTTGGCTTGGCAACCATTGGTTGAAGAAAGGCATTGCCGAACAGCAAAGCGGTGTATTAAAACGCAATCATCAAATTAAAGGCTTAAGTCGGGATATCGCCACTAAACAGCAACAAGTTAATGATCAGCAGCACAGTTATCTACAATATGAAAGCCAATACCAACAATTGCAGCAGCAACTAAATGACGGCAAGCAACAACTTAGCCAGCAGCAACTAAAACTTAGCCAGCTTAACCAACAAAGCAAACTCACCGAGCAAGAGTATTCATTGAAGCAACAGCAGGTTGTAGGTTTTAAAGATGAACTGGCAATGCAAGAGCGAGCGCTTGCAGATGAACTTTTGCGTTATGAACAATTGTTAGCTGAGCAAAGTGTATTTGCTACTTCTCAACATAGTGAAGCCAACACTGGTGAGGTTTTACAAGAGGAGCGTGAAACATTAAATGTTTTGTTACAAACAAGCCTGGCTAAGCACAAACAGCTAACCAATGATAATCACCAGTTACAATTGCAACTTGAAAAAGCAAAAACTGAACACGCGGCGACAGATATGGTGATCCGACGTGATAAAGAACAGCAAATTTTGCTCGACTTACAACTGACTGAACTGCTGGTCAGTCAGCAAGACAATGAATTGCCCATTGGTGATGATGAACAGCAATTACAGCAATTATTACAAAAAAATTCGCTACTCAACCAACAGCAACAAGGGATCAATGGCGATTTAGCCAAATCGAATGCCAGCATAGATGAATTTAATGCCGGCCAGCAAAGTCTAATGGCCAACATAACCGCGCAACGAGATAAGTTGTCACAATTACAAGTTGAAGCCGAAAGTTATAATGTACGCGCCAAAACTGCGTTAGAGCAACTTGCTGAAATGCAACAGCAACTCGATCAGGTGTTGACACATTTACCTAGTGATGCAAAAGAGTCGCAATGGCAGCTTCAGTTGGCACGAGTGAATAAAAGTATTTCACAGTTAGGCGCAATTAACCTTGCTGCGATTGATGAATTTACCGTGCAATCTGAGCGTAAAGAATTTTTAGATCAACAAAACAACGATCTGGAGTCGGCATTAACGACATTAGCATCGGCAATAAATAAAATAGATAAAGAAACCCGGATAAAGTTTAAAGCAACGTTTGACCAAGTGAATAAGGATTTAAAAGTATTATTCCCAAAAGTGTTTGGCGGCGGCAGTGCTTACCTTGATTTAACTGGTGAAGACTTGCTCGATACCGGTGTAACCATCATGGCGAGACCGCCAGGCAAAAAAAACAGTACAATTCACTTACTTTCTGGTGGTGAAAAAGCGCTAACCGCATTATCATTAGTGTTCGCAATCTTTAGACTCAATCCAGCACCGTTCTGTATGCTGGATGAAGTGGATGCCCCTTTAGATGATGCCAATGTTGGTCGTTTCTGTAATTTAGTTGCAGAAATGTCAAAAACAGTGCAGTTTATCTATATAAGTCATAATAAAATCGCGATGGAAATGGCCTCACATTTAACCGGAGTTACCATGCATGAACCTGGAGTTTCACGCATGGTTGCTGTTGATATTGATGAGGCGGTTGCCATGGCAGAAGCAGTTTGATACCAAGTTGATCATATACTTAATCAAATTGGCATAACCGGATAAAAAGCAAAAAAAGCAGGCTTGGTAATGGAAGTTAATTTTAGACTCATTTTAATCATCATAAGTGCCATCGTTATCGTTGGTATCTATTTTCACGGTCGCAAAAAAATTCATAAGGGTGACAAAAATCCTTATAAATTAAAAACGGCAAAGGTTTCTGAAGAAACGCTTGAAGACGACGCAAGCTTTCAGGATCGCAATTTTGATAGCAAAGGTTTTGATCAAGACGGGGTAGGTCGTCCGAAATCGGTGAATTTAGAATCTGCTGACATGCCAGAGCCTACCGCCGAACAAACTGCAGATATTATCGCCAATACACCGCCGCCAATTGCCGAAGAGCAAATGGCTGAGCAGGTACCTTTCATTGCAGAATCTAATGATGTCGATACTGTGTTTACTCATGATCCGCAAGAAGATGTAGTATATGAGCCGGTAGTGAGCAAGCCTAAAGTAGTAGCAATACAAGAAAGGACTAAATCGGAACCTTCTGCAAATAAGAAAGCGACTCGCCAAGCTAACTTTGATGCAAAGTCAGGTAATTCCTTCGATGATTTACCCGAGGTTTCAGCAATTGACGGCGGCCAATACGACGCTAATGTTGAACCCGAACATGCAACTGCCGTTTGCGCTGATCCCAGAGAAATCACAAGCGTTGTTTCTTCCCCTGATAAGCCCAAAATTAATGCGGTAAAGAACAAGGCGGTAAAGAGCCAACCGGTAGCTGCAAGAAAGTCTCGTGCAGAATTAAAACGTGATCAATTAGAAATGGATTTTGATCGGGCCAACAGTGCTAGAAAAGTCGAATTAGAGCAGGAAGTATTAGCGCTATCTGTGGTGGTAAGTGAAAATCAACTTATCTCCGGAGCGGCATTATTACCTTGCTTTTTGACGTTAGGGTTGAAATTTGGCGAAATGAACATTTTTCATCGCCATCAAGACAATGCCGGCAGTGGTGACATTACCTTTTCGGTTGCGAATATGATGAACCCGGGTACGTTTGATGTAGATAATATGGAAAGTTTTGCCACCAAGGGGATCACCTTATTTATGACCCTACCAAATGCCGGAGATACGGTAAAAGTATTCAAACAAATGCTTTCTGCAGCAAAACAAGTATCGAATGAATTTGGCGGTCAGGTACTCGACGGCCAACGTAGCGTGATGACTAAGCAAACCGAGCAACATTATTTGAGTAAAATTAGAGAGTTTGATCGCAAAGCGCGTTTAGCTGGATATTAATTCTCTATCTTTGTAAACAGAAAAAGCCTCCTCTTGGGGGCTTTTTCTTCCCTAATCATTATCTTAAACCGAAAATTTTAAATGGCAGATGTAATGCAAGTAACACAACAAATCAGTGAGCTTTGTCAGCAACTTAACGAATACAATCATCAATATTATGTGTTAGATAACCCAACCGTGCCTGATGCTCATTACGACCGGTTAATGCGTCAGTTAAAAGAACTCGAACAAGCTCATCCTGATTTAATGCAATTAGACTCTCCGAGCCAGAAAGTGGGTGGTGAAGCGTTAAAATCATTTAGCCAGGTGGAACATCAAATCCCAATGCTTTCGCTGGATAATGTGTTTAGTGAAGAAGAATGGCAAGCGTTTGTCAAACGTATTACTGACAAGTTAGCTGATCAGCAAAACATTCAATTTTGTGCAGAGCCAAAACTCGATGGTTTGGCTGTTAGCCTAAGATATGAACAAGGCATCTTAGTGCAAGCGGCAACACGAGGTGATGGTAAAACCGGTGAAAACATTACCGAAAATGTTAGAACCATAGGGTGTATTCCATTAAAACTACGTGGTGAAAATTATCCTGAAATTCTCGAGGTTCGCGGCGAAGTGTTCATGCCGAAAGCAAGTTTTGCTGCGCTAAACGAAAAAGCCATTAAAAATGATGAAAAAACTTTTGCCAATCCACGTAATGCCGCGGCCGGTTCATTGCGTCAACTCGATTCAAAAATTACGGCGAAACGTAATTTGGCATTTTATGCCTATGGTTTAGGTTTTGTTAACGATGAAAACTGGCTGGCCAATAGTCATTACCAACGGTTAATGCAGGTTAAACAGTTAGGTTTACCGGTTTGCCCAGAAATAAAATTGCTCGCCGATCAAAGCGGCTGTGCCGGGTTCTATCAAGACATACTTAACCGTCGCGAAGCGTTAAGTTATGAAATTGATGGCACCGTTTTAAAAGTTGACGATATTGGCGCGCAACAAATCTTAGGCTTTGTTGCCAGAGCTCCACGTTGGGCGACTGCCTATAAATTCCCCGCACAAGAAGAACTAACTGAGCTTTTGGACGTTGAGTTTCAGGTAGGGCGTACGGGGGCTATTACGCCTGTCGCCCGTTTACAACCGATATTTGTTGGTGGTGTTACGGTGAGTAACGCAACCTTACATAATCAGGATGAGATAAATCGTCTAGGTTTAAAAATTAAAGATACGGTGATTATCCGCCGGGCAGGTGATGTGATCCCACAAATTACGGGTGTCGTTTTAAGCGATAGACCTGAAGATGCGAAAGATATTATTTTTCCAACAAATTGCCCTGAGTGTAATTCAAAAGTTGAACGAGTAGAAAAAGTACATCATTTTAAAACAAAGGAATCTGAATCTTCTTCTCAGGCAACTTTTCGATGTGTCGGACGATTGTCATGTAAAGCACAACTGGTTCAATCTATTATTCATTTTGTATCTCGAAAAGGCATTGATATAGAAGGATTGGGCGATAAAATCGTAGAACTGTTAGTTGTAAGTAAATTGGTTACATCGCCAGCCGATTTATATCAATTATCAATAGAAGATTTTTTATCTTTAGATGGTTTTGCAGAATTGTCAGCAAAGAATTTATACGAAGCCATTCAAAATAGAAGAGAGATTACTTTAGATCGCTTTATCTATTCACTTGGAATCCCTGATGTTGGTGATTCAACATCTAAATCTTTAGCTAAAGAATTAGGTTCCTTAAATTCAATAAGAAAATGTCACCCTATATTGTTGTCTTTCATTTCAGATGTGGGAAATGAAACAGCAAAAGAGGTTTTTGAATTTTTCAATGATAACCACAACGTAATTGTCTTAGATAAATTTAAATTTGATGAAATTGTAACTATAAATGATGAACATCAAGTGTCTTATAATTTTGCTAGTAAAGTTTTGAATGAACAATGGAGAATTATACACAAACTAGGAATATTAAAAGTTGGTGAAATAGCATCTAAAGCATTAGTTAGTCAGTTAATAGATTTGAATGATTTATTAGAATTGAACTACGAAAAATTCTTATCTATTACAAACGAAAATAACAAATTACTATCTTTATCTATCAGAAACTCTGTTTTAGATAAAATTAAAGAATCTGATTTTAGAGTATTGGTTAATGATATACAGAGTAGTATTGATAAATTAGATTTGGTAAATGTATCTGAGGAAGAAGATACGAGCGATGATGGTGGACTACAAGGGCTTGTTTTTGTACTTACTGGAACAATGAAAAATATTAAACGTAATGAATTAGGTAAACTACTTGAAGCTCACGGAGCTAAAGTTACTTCAAGTGTTTCAAATAAAACGGATTACTTAATTGCCGGAGAAAAAGCTGGGAGTAAATTAGCTAAAGCAGAAGCTCTTGGAATTACTATAATTGATGATACAAAAGCCTTAAACCTATTGGAGCAAAATGGTTTTTAAATAATGTAAAAAGGAAAGTTATGGCAAGTGAAAAACCAACAATGATTCTATTATCGAAAACAGATTTGAATAGAGATGATATATCTGCGTTATCTGATTCAGAAGCATGGAAATTAATATATTCTTATAGAAGTACAACAGCTCAAGATACAAGATTACAAGTTTGCTTTACAGGCTTTGGAACAAGTAAAAAACAAGAGTTGGTTGAGATTGCGGATCAAAGTAAATTTAAAGTTGTTTTATCAGTGACTAAAAGACTTGATTTTCTTTGTGGAGGTGAAAATTCTGGCTCTAAAAAAATTGAAAAGGCAGAAGCTCAAGGTGTGCAGTTTCTTAATGAAAAACAGTTTCTTTGCTTAATTGAAACTGGAGAAATACCCAAAATATAGTCAAATATCTATTGTTTCTGAGTTTTACAGCAACACTAATTATTTGGTAGCTTGTGAAAAGACTGGTTCCAAATTAACCAAAGCCTATGATTTTGGGTGAACAGTGCTAACGGAAAAAGATATGTTGGATCTATTTCAGCTTCATGGAGTCTAATTTTGATAAATTTAACGTAATCACAAATGTTTATAAGGTTATTATGAACAGTAAAATGCGCCCAGCAAGTAATTTTCTAATATTGAAACAAGTGGATTTATTTTAGCTATGGAATTATTTCTAACAATTCTGCTGTTCGCCTTTTCTAGCACCATCACCCCTGGGCCAAATTACGTTATGATCATGACCTCTGGGTTAAATTATGGCGTAAAAAATAGTTTGCCACATCTATTTGGCATCTGCCTTGGCTTCCGCTCTAAAACACTTACACAAAGCTGATCATCAGCCTTAAGGTTATTTCTGCATTCAACGATACTGGTTGCATTTGCTAAGAAGCAAGCGCAGAGCCGTTATCTCCAGCAGCGTAAATTTCGGCTGAACGAGCCGTATAATTTTCTAAATTAATGCTGGCGTTATAATCGCGACATTTCGAATTTCCACAAGCACATTGGTATGTTCGCTGGGACAGTGCCAAATCACTGTTCTT
>MAAC01018071.1_pt1 | contig 25881 bp, 22 predicted proteins | sample 1115981 | NCBI WGS metagenome assembly MAAC01 (sample SAMN04961126, study PRJNA320927) | seawater metagenome | isolation source: sample BD02T64 sea water enriched with oil for 64 days | place: USA:Gulf of Mexico | collected 2013-07-27
TGACGCAACTCCTTTCTCGCTTGCCAGGCTTGGGGCCGAGGTCGGCGAGAAGAGCGGTTTTGTTTTTGATGAAAAAGCGGGAGAGTTTGATGCTCCCGCTTGCAAAGGCCATGACGGCGGCGGCATCAAGCATCACGAACTGTCGTGTTTGCGGTAATCTTGATACCGCAAATCCTTGCCATATCTGCCAAAATCCCAAAAGAGACGTCAGTAAAATTTGTGTTGTCGAAGAAGTTGGTGATCTTTGGGCGCTAGAGCGAAGTGGGGCTTTTAAGGGGCATTACCATGTTCTTGGTGGTACCTTGTCAGCGCTTGATGGTCGTGGCCCTGCCCAGTTGAATGTAAACGGGTTGCTTGATCGCGCTGGTGAAGCGCATGTTCAGGAAATAATTCTTGCTCTTAGCGCCACTGTCGATGGTCAGACCACCGGCCATTACCTCAACGAGTGTTTAGCGGGTTATGAAGTCGATGTCTCAAAGCTTGCTCACGGTGTGCCTGTGGGAGGGAGTTTGGATTACCTCGATGATGGAACGCTTACCGCGGCTCTGAAAGCGCGACGTTCAGCTAGCTAGTTGTTTGGTTTTCTTATGAACCTTTCATTTAAGAGCTTCTTTTCATAATCTGTTGATGTTTTATATTTTTCTCCTTATGAGTGATAATCTTCTTGTTTGTGGTTATCTGTATTTGTGAGGATTGAATGTCTAAAACGGCGATTTTTCTATCATTAATTTCTTTGAGTGCTTTAGCTGGTTGTCAAACGGCTGGTGATTATTGGAGTGATTGGGAAGGAATTCCCTATCAAGAAGCCGTTCTAAAGTGGGAACCTTCTCAACCGACAGACCTTTATGCGAGAAAGCTTTCGTATAATGGTGCTTATCAGGAGCACTGGACCTGGGATTCTGGAACGGTATTTGTTGAGACAGCTGGCCATGCCTACCATTTCAGAAAAGAACCATCTCCAGAGAAGTTTGGTGAATTTATGGGATTCTGGAACGCCTTTGAAAATACGGGGCAAAATATTAAAGCCTCGCAGGTTACTGAAATAAGAAATAAGTTTGGTAAATTTTTCTATGCTGACATAAAGAATGATTCCAATGAAGATTGTTGGGCTTTTCTACAGGCGATGCCGGGATCGACACCAGCAGGTTATGTCGATACTGGCAAACCTGGCGGCTATATCACTGGTTATGATTGTGGATCAGAACGAACATCCAAAGTAGAGCTTTTACAATTCGCGAATAATTTCAGTTATCAATAAGCATTAATCAGGATCTCAATCGAGACATGTTTCTGACTTATTTTATTTGCAACGTATGAGAAACAACGACTGCTATCAAAGGTGACGCCATGACTAAAGTATCAAAACTCCTTCGCACAGGTTACCTCGCGGGGGCCGTATTGGTTACCTTTGGTTATGGTGCTCTTTCTTTTGCAGGCGCTGAAGAAATATCGATTGGTGCAGAAGCCAACACATCGACAGAGCTGGTGTTCTACAGTGGTAATCTTGGACAGGTAAGCCAAACGCGAAGAAGTGGATTATCGAAGGGAGTAAGTACGCTTGCTCTTGAAGACGTTAGTCCTCACCTCCTTCTCGATAGCCTGCTTTTAAATGGCAAAGGCCTTCGTATTCTTGAACAACGCCTCGATCAGGAAATTCTCTCTCCACAAAGATTGCTTGAAGCTTCTCTTGGGAAAACCATTACCGTTGTCAAAACCAATCCGGAAACAGGTGAGGAAACTAGCCTGAAAGCTGAAGTTCTTGCTGTTCGGGAAGGTTTGGTTCTTCGTGTTGGCAATAAGATAGAAACCTCAATCCCCGGGCGATTAGTTTATGATGCTATACCCGAAGGCCTGAGAGCTGGTCCTGCATTACTTGTTGAGGTTGAGAGCGAAAAAGCAGGAGATCAAGATCTTCAGCTTACCTACTTAACGGGCGGCCTTGATTGGCGTGTGACTTATGTCGCGGAACTTGATCCAAGCGGGACAAAGCTTGCGTTGAAGGCAATGGTGACATTGACCAACCAGACAGGGGTAAATTTTGAACAAGCGCGTGTTCGTTTGGTTGCGGGGGAGGTGAACCGTGTAACCCCTTCTCCTGCACCGAGAGCGGCTATGATGTCCATGGAAATGGATAGCCTGAGTAAAGGGCGTGAAAAGCCGCAACGGCAATCGGTTGCAGATCGGGATGTATATAATCTTCCGGGAAAAATTGATATTGGCGGTGTTGAGACCAAACAGATTACTTTGTTGGAAAATGATGCTGTTGCTGTTGAGAAGCGATTTAGGTTCCAGCAGCTTATCCAACCATATCCCGGTGCTGATGATACCGGGCGACAACAAGCTGAGATTGTTCTCGAAACTCTGAATACAGAGGCCAAAGGTCTTGGGCAGGCGTTGCCTGGTGGCACTTTGCGCGTCTATCAACAAAGTAAGGGTGAGGCCTCTTCGATCTTTATGGGGGAAGACGCGATGCCTGCTGTCCCTGTGGGGGAAAAGGTGGAACTGGTTATTGGTTCAGCCAATCAGGTGACTGGGCGCGGTAAACAACTATTTTATGAAAACCTGTCACGTAACAGCTATCAATTAACTCAAGAGATCACTCTTAGTAATAGTAATGCGAAGCCTGTCACCATAGATGTGATCGGTCATTTTCCAAGAAATTGGAAGATTTTGGATGAAAGCGCCAAGCACGTTAAAGACTCTGCCCGTAAGGCCGTTTGGACCATTGAGGTTCCGGCGAAAGGCAAGAGTTCCTTTAATTACAAGCTGCGGGTTTCTAACCCATAGCGGTGTTTGATCTTACTGTTCTGTGCCAGAAAGAAGCGTGAGTTCTTCTTCCTGATCTTCATGGTCATCCGCATCCAAAAGCTCTGTCAGGCTATCTGGCAGAGTTTTACTGGCTTTAGCCCCCATCTTTTGTAGTTGATCAACTTGCCGAACGATATTACCTCGTCCGCTTGAGAGTTTTTTGAAGGCTTCATCGTGGCTAACTTGTGCCTTGTTTATGAAGTCGCCAACTTTATTGAGATCATCAGCGAAACCGACAAACTTGTCATAGAGCTTGCCTGCACGTTCCGCGATCTTCTGGGCATTTTGATTCTGGTCTTCATAGCGCCAAATGTTCTCGACTGTTCTCAAGGCAAGCAGGAGCGTTGACGGCGTAACAATGACCACATTTTTTTCCAATGCCTGACCAACAAGCTCTGGCTGGTGCTGGACCGCGACACTAAAGGCGCCTTCGATGGGCATAAAGAGCAGGACATAGTCGAGTGACCTGATGCTCTCTAGATCTTGATATGATTTTTTGGAAAGATCCCGGACATGGTTTTGAATGGAGCTGACATGCTCTGTGAGTGAGGTGGATTTAAGGTCTTCATCTTCTGTTGAGTGATAGCGTTCATAGGCGGTAAGAGAAACTTTTGAATCAATCACGATGTCTTTGCCATTGGGTAGATGTACAATAACGTCCGGGCGGTATCGTTTGCCTTCTTCAGTGTTGAGCGACTGCTGCACATCATATTCCCGGCCCTTGCTGAGGCCGGATTTTTCGAGGACCATTTCCAGAATCATTTCACCCCAGGCCCCCTGAGTCTGGCTCTGACCTTTGAGAGCTTTGGTCAGGTTGTGGGTATCTTCACTGACTTGCTTGTTAAGATCAGCAAGGCGCTGAACTTCCTTGTGCAGAGAAAAACGCTCTTTGGATTCCTTGTCGTAGGTTTCTTCTACTTTCTTTTGGAAAATTTGAATGTTTTCTTTTAGCGGATTGAGGAGTGTCTCAAGGCCTTGTTTGTTTTGCTCGGTAAATTTTTTCGTTTTTTCATCAAGAATACGGTTGGCAAGATTTTCAAACTGTTCAGTCAGTTTTAATCGCGCTTCATCCAGGATTTGTAATTTTTCAACGTGAGCCTCACGTTCCTTGTCCAGTGTGATTCTAATTTCTGTCTCTCTATTTTCCAGGCGCGCGTTAAGGGTCCTCAGTTCCTGGATTTCCTGCTCAAAAAACTTTTGTTTGTTGAGCAGCTCTGGAACCCTTGTTGCTTTTTGCTCTTCGGTGGCAGCGCGGGTAACCGCATCGGTTAGCGCTTCGTGTAGCTCTTCGCGGTCCTCGGCAAGGTTCTGGTATTCAAGACGCTGTTTCTCAATCTCTTCGGCAAGCTCACTTTTCCGACTTGTGAGGGCTTGGTTGCGCGCGCCAAGTTCAGAAATCTGGCTGCGGGCTTTCAGGTTGATAACGAGGCCGATGACCAAAGCGATGATTAATCCTGCGAAGCCGCCAGTGAGTAGAGCTGTGAGATCCATTAGAGGTCCTGTATTTTCGGTAATTATTCTGGATAATACTTATCAAATTACGATTCGAAACCCACTCTAGCACGGGGTCTTGTCGTGCGTCAGTAGTGAGGTCGAAAACAAGGCTTTGCTTGACCTTCTGCTCGCAAGACAATACCTAAGAGAAAAGGGCATGACATCTCGGGAAAATACCGAAATTGCCCACCAAAATTAACAGTAAGATGATAGCGAGTAATCATGGCTATTTTAGAAATAGTTATTGCACCCGATCCTGTCCTTAAAACAGTGTGCGAGCCTGTAATAGAAGTGAATGATGAAGTTCGCACATTAATGACGGATATGTTGGAAACCATGTACAAGGCGCCGGGGATTGGATTGGCAGCCTGTCAGGTTGGAGTGACAAAACGGGTTATCGTTGTCGATGTGAGTGATGATAAGGAAGAGAACCAGCCTTTCTGTATGGCTGATCCTGAAGTCTTGTGGGAATCTGATGAGTGGTCTGCTTATCAGGAAGGATGTCTTTCCCTGCCAGAGCAATATGCCGACGTTGAACGACCTGCGGCTGTGAAAGTACGCTACCTTGATAAAGCGGGAAAGAAAGTAGAGCTTGATGCTGATGGTCTTTTGGCGACTTGCATTCAGCATGAGATCGACCATTTGGATGGCATTCTTTTTGTTGATCATATTTCCAAACTCAAACGAGGTATGATCATGAAAAAATTGAAGAAGATCGTTGCTGCGAAAGCTGCGGATTAAACCTAAAAAGGCTTTTTCTGTTTCCAGCACGATACTACGATGAGCTATTGCTTCTATAACAAGGGATAATACCAAATGAAGAAATTGCGGATTGCCTTTATGGGAACGCCGGATTTTTCCGTCCCTTGTTTGACAGCTCTCGCAGATGCGGGGCATGAGGTTGTCGCTGTCTATAGCCAACCTCCACGCCCAGCAGGTCGGGGACAGAAGGAAAAGCTGTCACCTGTACATGCCTTTGCTGTTGATAAGGGATGGCCAGTACACACTCCCAAGACTTTTCGCGACAGGGCTGTTCAGGATGTGTTTCGCTCCCATGAAGTCGATGTCGCTGTTGTCGTTGCCTATGGTTTGATCCTGCCAACCGAGGCGCTGGTTGCTCCCGGGATGGGCTGTGTGAATGTGCACGCTTCGCTGTTACCTCGTTGGCGCGGGGCTGCACCTATCCAAAGGGCGATAGAAGCAGGCGACCTCGAGAGCGGTGTTTGCATCATGCAGATGGTTGAAGAGCTGGATGCAGGGGATGTTATTCTGGAAGGCAGAGTTCCTCTTACAGAGCAGACAACCGCCTCAATCCTCCATGATGAACTTTCTTCTCTTGGTGGTAAGTTGATCTGTGAGGCTTTGGAAGGTTTGGGAGATGGTTCCCTCGTACCAAGCCCTCAACCGGAAGAGGGAATTACCTACGCCAAAAAATTAACCCGTGATGAAAGTGAACTGGACTGGTCACAGCCAGCAGAGGAATTGGAGCGGAAGGTTCGTGCTCTTACCCCTTGGCCAGGAGTACATTTTACCTATCTAGGTGATTGGTTTAAAGTTCAGGAAACCGTGCTGGTCTCTCACGAAGGAAAAACAAAACCGGGAACATTACTTGATGACAATATTCTGGTTGCTTGCGGGAAAGATGCATTGAGAATCGAACGATTGCAGCGCCCTGGAAAAGGGAGCATGGACGCGAAGGCTTTTTTGAACGGCTACCCTTTGGCTAAAGGGATAAATTTGAATGAACCCAGCAACTAATGCCCCGCTATAAGCTCACAATCGAATACGACGGCACTGATTTTTATGGTTGGCAACGCCAAAAGGAAGAGATCTCGGTTCAGGAAGTACTCGAAGAGGCGATCTTCAAGTTTAGTGGAGAGCGGATTCCGGTCTTTGCCTCTGGCCGAACCGACAGTGGTGTTCATGCCCTTGGCCAAGTTGCTTCTATGGATCTTGAGAAAGATTTCCCTGCCTTCAAAGTGCGCGAGGCGATCAATTTTCATATCCGTCCTGCCAAAGTTGCCGTGGTTGATGCTGAGGTCGTTGATCAAGAGTTTCATGCACGCTTTTCTGCCACGGAGAGGAGCTATCTCTACCGTATCATTAATCGCAGAGCGCATTTGGTTCTCGATCATAAGCGGGCCTGGTTTATACCGCAAAAATTAGATGCACAAGCCATGCACGAAGCGGCACAGGTTTTAGTTGGTATCCATGATTTTTCTTCGTTTCGAGCCAAAGACTGTCAGGCAAAGTCACCCGTAAAATCCATCAACGAGATTTCAGTGAAAAGAGTTGGCGAAGAAATTCGGATCGAACTTTCTGCGCGATCTTTTCTCTATCATCAGGTTAGAAACATTGCGGGTTCTTTGAAAAAAGTCGGCATGGGCAAGTGGACCAGCGATGATATTCATCGTGTTCTTGCGGCCAAAGACAGAAGCCAGGCTGGTGAAATGGCACCTGCTTGGGGGCTTTATTTTGTCGGGGTAAAGTTTGATCCACAGGCAGAAGACGTTGCTCATGACCTGTCAGCAGGTAAAGAAGCTAACGCCCAATAGTTCTGTTAAGAGGCGAGAACTCTTTCGTTGAGTTCATAGATGCTCATTGCCAGGATAATGTTAAAAAGGACAAAAGCGCTTGCCGATAACCAATTGGTTTTTAGGGTTGTTTTCGTCATATATCCTTGCGAAGCCAAGATGTATAACATTCCGAAAAAACCTATAAATCCTGTCGCCGATGTCGGGAATACTCCGCTGCCAATAAGCAGTTGTAAGCAAATTAGAAAAGCCATTTGCCAAACCTGCAGCCAATTATAACCAATGATAAAAATGCGGTAGTTCTCCTGTTTGTTGTGGAGAACGAGCAGGGCATGCATAAAAACGGGATAGACAAGCCAGCTGATCACATAGAACAGGGTGTCGATCAAAAGAGTTGCGAAGGGTTCGAGTGAGGAAGTTGTTTCGGTTTCATGAAGCGTACTGAGAAAATATGCGCCTGGGAAACAAATTACAGCCGCAAAGAATGATTTCCAAAAACTTGTGGGATTAACGTCAAGGTATCTAACGCCACTCCCATCAAACCGCATAAATGTAAGAGTGGCTTGCAGGTTGCGTTTGATCTCGGAAATCGAGGGGATCAAGTTTTGAAATATCCTTTGAGCATGACCTCGTAAATGCGAGAGAGGTCGTCCAGTTCCTGTACACCACAGTGTTCGTCAACTTTATGGGCAGTGGCATTGAGAAGACCGAATTCAGCCACCGTAGCATAGTCTTTGATAAAGCGTGCATCCGATGTGCCGCCAGATGTGCCGAGTTCTGCGGTAATGCCAGTTATCTCTTCAATCGACTTATTTATTAATTCACTAAAAGGTCCAGGAGGGCAAATGAAGGATTCGCCAGATACTCTTATTTGAAGGTCGTAATCAAAATCAGCACGGTGCAGGCGTTCACGCACCCACGCCTCAACCTGATCGGATGAATAGAGATCGTTAAAACGTACATTGAAATGCGCTTTGGTCTCTGCAGGGATCACGTTGGTTGCGGTGTTCCCGACATCGATGGTTGTCAGCTGCAAACTGGATGGCGGAAAGTGTTCGGTACCACTATCCAAGGGTTCTTGCAGCAGATTGTGCAGCATTGTGACCAGAGGGTGTATCGGATTGTTTGCCAGCTGAGGATAGGCCGTGTGGCCCTGGATACCTCGGACAGTGAGGCTAAAGTTCATGCTACCGCGACGGCCAATTTTGACCATATCGCCAAGGGTGTCGTTGCTGGTCGGCTCACCAATCAGGCAGACATCCATGGTCTCGTCTTTACTGGCCATCCACTCGAGAACTTTTTTTGTCCCGTTCTGGCCAATGCCTTCTTCGTCGCCAGTAATAATCAGGCTGAGAGAACCGTCAAAATCTCGATGTTTCGAAGAATCGAGAAACCGTGTTAGTGCCGCGACGTAGGCGCCGATGGAGCCTTTCATATCGACAGCACCACGGCCGATCAATTTCCCATCGACAACAGTTCCGCCAAAAGGATCGACGGTCCAGGCCTGAAGATCTCCAACGGGTACCACATCTGTATGGCCGCCATACCCAAATACCGGGCCGCTTGTGCCTCTTCTGGCATAGAGGTTATCTACGCCATAGGTATCCGCGCAATCGAAGGGAAGGCGCTGACATTCAAATCCGAGAGGCTTGAGTAGAGTTTCCATGAGGTCGAGTGCCCCGCCTTCCTCTGGTGTTACAGAGGGACAACGTATCAAAGCCTGGCTAATTTCCAGAGCAGAGGCGGGGTTCTCGACGTTCATTTTATAAATACTCCGGTTTAATCTTAATCGCGCAACAAGTCGTTGATCGACGTTTTTGAACGTGTTCGCTCATCAACACGCTTCACGATAACGGCGCAATAGAGATTTGGACCTGGAGTTCCATCCGGAAGCGGCTTGCCTGGTAGAGTACCAGAAACAACAACAGAGTAAGCTGGAACTCGGCCCATGAAGATTTCACCAGTTGCGCGGTCGATAATCTTTGTTGAAGCGCCAATGTAAACACCCATGGAAAGGACGGAACCTTCTTCGACAATTACACCCTCAGCGACTTCAGCGCGGGCGCCGATAAAGCAGTTGTCTTCGATGATCACAGGACCGGCTTGTAGAGGTTCTAGAACACCACCGATACCTGTACCGCCAGACAAATGTACGTTTTTACCAATCTGGGCACAGGACCCAACCGTTGCCCAGGTGTCAACCATGGTGCCACTGTCAACATAGGCGCCGAGGTTTACGAAACTAGGCATCAAAACCGCGCCAGGTGCGATAAAGGCAGAACGGCGTACGATACTTCCTGGAACGGCACGGAAGCCCGCGGATGCGAACTGTTCAGCCGACCAGCCTTCGAACTTGGACGGAACTTTGTCCCACCAGGTGGTGTTTTCTCCAGGTCCGCCAGCGATAGTCGACATGTCGTTCAGGCGGAAAGAAAGCAATACCGCTTTTTTGAGCCATTGATTAACGATCCAGCCATCAGGGCCTTTTTCTGCAACGCGGCGTTGGCCAGAATCCATCAAGATCAGGGCTTCATCAACTGCTTCACGGACTTCCCCGACGGTAGCAGGGCTAACCTGATCTCTGTTTTCCCAGGCAGTTTCAATGACATTTTGGATATCAGTATTCATGATGATCTATCCCATCGCTTAGTGTTGTTCCGCCAAGGCTGCATGGCAGTTTGGAGGGACAATGCGTTAGCCGGGAGGATCTTGTCAACGCTTCCATCATAATCTGGCGATGTTATACGATTTGTGAATTTTCGCTGACGATCTTAGGGGCTGTCCTAGGGGGTACTTTGGGGATTATTTTCGCCCTAAAGTGCGTTGAGCCATCCGACAAGATCATCAGTTTGATGGTGGATGAAATCTGCAGGGGCACCGTTTTCATCTGTGGCACCAATTGATGCCCAATCGGTATCTGTTTTAACCCAGACTGTTGTCATCCCCATTTCCGCAGCGGGTTTTAGGTTTTTCGCAGAATCTTCAAAAAAAACTGAGCGCTTTGGATCGATCTTGTGTTTCTTTACCAGGTCGTCATAGGGAAACTGGGCTGGCTTGGGGATGTAGTCAGCATTGGCGATATCATAAATCTCTTCGAAATGATGAGAGACCCCCAATCGATCCATGACGTTTGTTGCGTGCAGGCTGGATGCATTGGTAAATATTAGTTTTCTACCGGGTAACCGCGTTAGGGCTTCGCCGAGAGCATGGTTGGGGCTGATAACTGAAAAATCTACATCGTGAACATAGTGCAAATAAAGATCCGGCGCCAAACCATGGTTCACCATTAATCCCTTTAAAGTGGTTCCATAGCGGCGAAAATAATCTTTTTGAACTTTGTGGGCTTCAATGGGGTCAAGATCGAGGAACTCCTGGATGAAACTGCCCATGCGTTTTTCGATTTGACTGAATAAATTATTGGACGCTGGATAGAGTGTATTGTCCAAGTCAAATAACCAAACATCTTTTCCGTCTAGCTGTGTCATAGAGTGCAGTCCCACATCGTCGTATTCAGGCTTATTAGATAAACAATGCCTATCAGATTTTAAGGTAAAGCCAAGAAAGAAGTGCTCTCTCAGATAAAAGTGAAGGATTTTGAAAGTTTAAGTACGTGTTAACTGGACTCCGTTAGACTTGGGTCAGAGTAAGTATGAGGGGGCGCAATGTATGCTTCACCAAGAAAAGAAAAACATGAATAAGAGTGGTGCTTTGCCTGATAAAAATGATAGGGATCGCTGGGATGTAGCCATTCCAGGCGGACCTTTTTCTGATTTTCCCGGTGCTGTTGTTTTGGTGGAAAACAACGGTGTCGTATCCAGCGCGAATGAACAGGCTGAATTACTTTGTAAGTTTATTAACCGTGGGGGATCTGATGAATATAGAGATGCCCTGCAATCAGCACTGAATGGTAAAGCTGCACAGGTAAACCCTTTGCTCATCCGTGCCAAAGAGGAAGAAACCAGCCGGGTTATCGCTGCTTTTGATCTCGCATTACTCCCCTGGGATAGTGGAAATACTGCGTTACTTCTTGGTCGAAATATCTCCCTTGAGAGAAATCTACGTGCAGCTTTAATCGAATCCCGGCAACGTTACCGGGATCTTCTTGAGGCGTCTTGTGACTTTGCATGGGAAACTGATATCGAAGGTACGATAACCTTCATCACTCCGGAAGGTGGATTAGGGTTTTCCGCATCTGAATTATCCGGATCTCAGGTTGGGAAATTGTTTTCAGATTTGAAGTCTGTTGTTACCAATCCTTTCTCCTGCAAGGTACCTTGTGATGAGGAAGAGGTCTGGGTCAAAGATAGCTATGGTGACGAGCACTGCCTCTTAATCACGTCAATGCCACTGTGGAGTGACGAGGAAGTCTGGCATGGAAACAGAGGTTTTTGCCGGGACATTACCAAACTGCGCAAAGAAGAAATGTTGCGCGCTGATGAAATTCATCGTGAACGGGTTTACAACCGCATTCTGGAAATTGCCCGCAGCGAGATGGTTCCTGTGCGAATGCTGGGTTCTACGGCGTCCTGTTTAATACCTGCGCTCCCCGTCGATGCGGTTATGATCAGCCATTTTGATGGTGAGATTTGGCAAGCCGTTGCAGAAGAAGGTGAAGCTCTGCAACTGGACGCGGTTGCTCGGGTGCAGGCTGCTTTGGAAATGGGAGAAACAGTATACCAGGAAACGAGTCCTGACGGTGTACTCGTTGCCGTAAGCACTAAGTTTCGTGATCAGGCAAACGGGTCAATATGTCTTTGGCGTAAAGGCCGAAACGTGGGCTGGTCAGAGGGTGAAGCTGAACTTCTTGAGCGAATTCAAACACAAATAGGTATTTCGCTTCAGCAATTTGGTCATCATCGCGAGTTACAGACACTTTCCAGTACAGACCCATTGACGGGGCTTTTGAACCGTCGTCAATTTGAACACTTGCTCTCTGGTTTTCTAGAAGAAAATGCTGGTGATGAGAGAACTCATCTATTGCTCTATTTAGATTTGGATAATTTCAAGTATGTGAACGACGCCTATGGCCATCAGGAAGGCGATAAGGTGTTACGAGACTTTGCTGAGGTACTAAAACAGAAAACGAGAAGACATGACTGGCTGTCGCGACTTGGCGGGGATGAATTTGCAATTTTCCTACCTGTAGTTCCAGAAGAGGAAGCCACAAGCAAAGCTCAGGAACTTTTAGAATCGCTAATCCCCGCTTTCTCAAGGGATGATGACCCTGAATGGTCTCTCAGTGCCTCTGTTGGGGGGTATCTTTTCACCGCACGTGAAGGGCTCAAGCTTTCCGATTTACTCTTACATTCTGACGAAGCTATGTACCGGGTCAAACGATCAGGCAAAAACGGTGTTTATGTTGTTAAAGAAAAACTGGATGAGATTGGTTTATGAGTGATCCGACTGATTCGTCCAAGAACGGGAATTTAATGCAGCCAGCTCTTGCATATGAAGACGCGAAGGAAATGGCCGAGAGTGATGATGGAGATGTTCGTCTATCTCTCGCGCGACGTGGGGATATTCAGCCAGAAATTTTGTATTTTCTCGCCGATGATGAAAGTCCGGAGATTCGGCAAGCGATTGCATCAAATGGTCAAACGCCAATGCAAGCTGATTATTTACTGGCTAAAGATATCGATGCCAGAGTCCGGGAAGAGCTCGCCGAGAAAATTGCCAAACTTGCACCAGAGCTGGATCCAAAAACACAACGTAAAGCCTATGATTTTGTAATGAAAACCATGACAATTCTTGTCGAGGATCAGCAGAGCAAGGTTCGAAATATTCTTTCTGATGCGATTAAGGATCTTAATACCATTCCGGTTGCTCTGGTGAAGCAACTTGCTATGGATGAAAACGATTCCGTTGCTTCACCCATCTTGCAATATTCGCCTATTCTTACAGATGACGATCTTCTTAAACTTATTTGGGATGGAGTCCGGGGCGGCCGCTTAAAAGCAATTTCTCGAAGAGCCAATATCGGCGAGAAGATAACAGATGCGATCGTTGATACCGAAGATCGGGATGCTATTGCATCTTTGCTGGATAATCAAAGTGCACAGATAAGGGAAGAAACACTGGATCGATTGGTCGAACAGGCTCCTGGTGTCGCGATATGGCATAAGCCTCTGGTTAAAAGGCCAAAACTTTCTCCACTTTCTCTTAAGCGATTAGCTGGGTTTGTAACAGAAGTACTTCTCGAAAATTTATTAGATCGTCCCGGTCTTGATCCGGAAGTATCAACAGCTATTGGCCTCGAGGTACGAAAGCGGATGGCAACTGAAAATGTTCTCGATGATACAGCTCCTGACGAGCAGGATGATCTTGCAACCCAGGCCGAGGTGGGCAAACTAAATCGAGCTGGGAAACTGACCGAGGACCGTATTACAACAAGGCTACATTGTGGGGATCGAGAGTTTGCTATTCATGCCCTGGCATTGAAGGCTGATTTGCCTGCAAAGGTCGCGAGAAGAATGGTTTTGTCGCGGGCTGCGAAAACGGTTGTTGCCCTTGTCTGGAAAGCAGGATTTACGATGGAGCTTGCAAGCCTTGTTCAATTAAGACTCGCCGGGATCTCTCCCCAACAATCCATCAAGCCGGATGATAATGGGGGGATACCGATCGCAGACAAAGAGTTGGAGTGGCAGATAACGCTCTATCTTGATGAAAACGAGTAGGAGCCCTTTGGGAGAGAACATTCCTTTTAAAGCGATGGTCGGTATGTGGCTTGGATGAAAGGGTTTGAGTTGTCTCAACCCTTGTTAATCAGTGTCCCGATACCACAGTCCGTGAAGATCTCAAGCAACATAGAGTGAGCAACGCGGCCGTCAAGAATTACGGCTGCATTAACGCCGCCATTTACGGCTTCAATACAGGTTTCAAGTTTTGGGATCATCCCGCCACTAATGGTTCCATCTTTTCTGAGATCATGTGCTTTTTGTACAGTGATATCAGATATCAGAGTGCCTTCTTTATCAAGAACCCCGGCTACATCAGTCATAAGCAGTAAACGTGATGCGCCAACCGCAGCGGCAATGGCACCAGCGGCCGTGTCGGCATTGATATTGTAAGTTTCCCCATCAGGACCAAAGCCAATTGGAGCTATAACAGGTATCATCCCCGATTTATCCAACTCAACCAAAAAGCTCGGATTGATTTCATCGGGCTCGCCAACAAAGCCAAGATCCAATACCTTTTCTATATTGGAGTCTTCGTCTTTTACTGTTCGTTGCAGTTTACGCGCTTTAATCAGGCTACCGTCTTTACCGGATATGCCGACGGCTGTGCCGCCTGCTTTGTTGATTGCCGCCGCTATACGTTTATTGATCCTTCCAGAAAGAACCATTTCAACGATTTCTACGGTTTCTGAATCTGTCACACGCAGGCCGTCGACAAATTCGCTGTTTACAGCCAGACGTTTGAGCATTTCCCCGATTTGAGGGCCGCCACCGTGAACCACAATTGGGCTAATCCCGACCTGTTTGAGTAAAACAATATCATGCGCAAATTTGTCGGCGAGTTCTGCATCGCCCATTGCATGCCCGCCGTACTTGATGACAATCTTTTGCCCTGAATAGCGGCGCATAAATGGTAAGGCCTCTGAAATAGTCTGGGCTGTCCGCAACCACTTTCTCGGGTCCTTAGCATGTTTTGTCGTCATTGTCGGCGGCCTTTGAGCTGTCTTGATAATGGGATAATTATCACAAGTTTATAACGAAATCTGTCTTGGGACGAAACCCAGAGTTAGAACAAGAGTTAGGGCAGGGGATATTCCATCGTGCTTATTGCGTCAGGGCTGCAATACTGGCTCTAAGTTCTGTAATCCCATGTGACTTAACAGACGAAGTCTTGATAACCTGCGGATGAGCAGCGGGTCTTTTGGAAAGCTCTGCAATAAGTTTTTCTTCAACTTTGGCTAGTTCGGCCGGTTTGATTTTGTCGATTTTTGTCATTAGGACTTGATAGGAAACGGCACAGGTATCGAGTTCATCCATGACTTCCCGGTCGCTGTCCTTAGTCCCGTGGCGAGAATCGATTAGCAAAAAAATCCGTTTTAACTCTACGCGCCCACGTAAATAGTTGCGGGTAAGGTTGGTCCAATAGGCAATATCAGATTTGGAAGCCTGTGCGTAGCCATAACCCGGCAGGTCAACAAGCATCAGTCTCTTGCCGAGATCAAAAAAGTTAAGTTGGCGCGTTCTACCTGGAGTATTAGATGTTCTCGCCAATGTTTTTTGGCCAGTCAAGGCATTGACCAAACTGGATTTTCCAACATTTGAACGCCCGGCAAAAGCAATTTCAGGTAGACCAAAATTGCCAATATGTTCGTCTTTCGTCGCACCTAGAATAAAGTCACAGGATTGGGTGAAAAGCAGGCGACCGGCTTCGACCAATAAAGGATCGTCTCCCGGATTATCAAATGTGATACCTGAAGTTGGGATGTTGTCAGTCACTTAATCTCTCCTCTTGTCCCATAGCCTTTGGGCGCTTTTATCGTTTATCGGGGACATGATTAATCCTTGCGGCAACGCACAGCAAGAAATAAAGCAAAAGGCCCCGATAGTCACCTATCCGGGCCTTTCGTATTGGTTTTGGAAATATTCCTAAAGCTTAGGTCTTACTCGCCGAAGGTTGGCGCCCAAGTGAGACACCGGCCTTCTTCATGATCACGGCCTGTTGAATAAGTGAGAGCAGGTTATTCCATGTCCAGTAAATCACCAGACCAGCAGGGAAGGTCCCAAGCAGGAAGGTAAAGAACAGTGGCATAAAGAGGAATACCTTTGCCTGTACTGGATCTGCTGGCTGTGGGTTCAACTGCTGCTGCAAGAACATTGAAATGCCCATCAGTACCGGCCAGATACCAATGTTGAGGAACGCAATCAATGTATCTGCTTCGGCGATACCCCAAGGGAATAGACCAAAGCCGTTTACCAAAGATGTTGGATCCGGAACGGAAAGATCATGAACCCAGCCATAGAATGGTGCCTGTCGCATTTCAAGCGTTACAAAGAGAACTTTGTAGAGTGAGAAAAAGATCGGAATTTGCACAACGATTGGCAGACAGCCAGCCATCGGGTTGACCTTTTCCTGCTTGTAGAGGGTCATCATTTCCTGGTTGAGTTTTTGACGGTCTTCGCCAAATTTTTCTTTCAGGGTTACAATTTTAGGTTGAAGTTTTCTCATCTTGGCCATGGAAACATAGGATTTGTTTGCCAGCGGGAAGAGGATCATTTTGATCACAACTGTTAAGGCCATAATTGACAGGCCGACGTTGCCAAGGATTCCTGTCAACCAGTGCAAAGCATAGAAGAAAGGTTTGGTGATGTAGTAGAACCAGCCAAAATCAACTGCAAGATCGAGATCCTGTATGCCAAGCTTTTCATTGTATTCATCAATGAGAGGAACTTCTTTGGCTCCAGCAAAAAGGTTGCTGTTGAACTCTACAGTTTGGCCAGGTGCGACGGTTTCTGCATTGTAAAAATAGTCTGTTTGATAGCGGTCGGGGCCGTTTTTGCCGCTATAATAAAATCTGGAGTTAGCTGATTTGTTTTGATCAGGAATGAGAGCCGTCAGCCAATACTTGTCAGTAATACCGATCCAGCCGCCGGTCGTAGGGATTTTGATTTCTTTATCATCCTGAAGGTCAGAATAATCAACCTCGGTAAGGCTGCCGCCGAGAACGCCAATTGGTCCTTCGTGAAGGATATAATAACCAAGGGTTTCAGGGGTCCCTATACGTGACACGCGGCTATAAGGGGCAAGGTCAACAGCATTGCCAGATGAGTTTACGACATGTTGGGTGACGTTAATCATGTAGCCGTCATCTATTTTCAGGGTACGTTCGAATGAAAGTCCCTGACCATTGTTCCAGGTTAACGTGACGGGGCTGTCAGGGGTAAGGTTTGTATTCGTTGTTTCCCAAACGGTTTTATTGCTTGGAAGAGACAAGCTTCGATCATTGGAGATCCAGCCAAAGTCAGCGTAGTACGGATTTTTTGTTCCGGCAGGAGAGAGAAGAACCACATTGGCGCTGTCTTCTTCAATTGTCTCCTGATAATTTTTCAAAACCAGATCATCCACACGCCCACCTACCAGCGAGATACTTCCGCGAACCGTTGGCGTGTCGATAGTAATGCGTTTTCCGTTTGCCAGGGCTTCATCTCTTGGCAGGCCTTCTATTAAACTAAGCAGGTTATCCGTGCCGCCTGGTAAATCGGGAATGCTGCCATCAGAGCTGGCAGATGATTGAGTCTGCGCCTGTTGTTGAGCCGCTTGCCTTGCTGCAATTTGCTCTGGTGAAGGCGGGAAGAAATATTCCTGCGCAAATGTCCACCCAAAGAGAATGATTGCTGAGAGTACAACAGCAATAACAATGTTACGTTGATCTTCGTTTTGCATCAGTGATCGGCTCAACGGTTGTTCGTGGCTTGGCAATCATGACAATGATCGCTGCCAGATGGTTCTGGTACAGGGTCATAACCGTAACCACCCCAAGGGTGACAGCGGGCAAGACGTTTGATAGCTAACCAGCCTCCCCGTAATGCGCCGTGCGTGACAATTGCCTCGCTTGCGTATTGGGAGCATGTAGGGTGGTACCGGCAGCTTGCGGGAGTATAGGGAGAGATTCCGTATTGGTACAGCTTTACGAAACCAAGCAGGAGTGCACTTAATATTTTCAATATCGTGTTCTCCCTTAAACAGTTGGTTTTATGTTCTGGGCTTTAGCTTGCCAGATGCTTTTTTACGATCTGTCTTAACCCGTTGAAGAGCAAAAGTGAGATCTTTTTTTAAGTCATCATAGGAACGAAAAAGAGTTGTCTTTCGCCCTATCAGTACATAATCGTGTCCAGCTTTCCCGTATTCGGAAAGTAACTCGGCAACAACGGCGCGTAGTCTGCGTTTAACCCGATTCCTGATTACGGCATTTCCAACTTTTTTGGTTACCGTAAAACCAATGCAAATGGCGCCAGACCTATAAAGTTCCTCTGAGTTAGAAGAACTTTCAGGTTGACGCCGCATGGCTTGAAGAATCAAGCCGGGTGTGACCCATTTATTTTGCGTCGCTGCTACCCGAAGAAACTCGGATCGCCTTTTGAGCTTTCCGATCTCGGGTACCATGGTCTTAAGCGGATAAACGCTTGCGACCTCTAGAGCGGCGGTTAGCTAGGATGCGGCGACCGCCGACTGTAGCTTTACGGGCGCGAAAGCCATGGCGGCGTTTACGTACCAATACGCTCGGCTGAAAAGTGCGCTTCACTGTAATTCTCCGTTATCCGGAAGGTTGTCGAAATTAGTGGTCGGTGTATAAGCGGGCACCGGGCGTCTGTCAACGCCTGTAACCGAGATTCGCCAAGATTCGATAGATTTCATTAGAAATCAGAAGTTTTTTCTGAAGAGGTTTCATGAAATCATACGAAAGCGGATTCTTTATAGCCACCGTTAAACCGTTCTTATCAATATTTGAAAGTAAACGACAGTGGTATTTATGATTATTATCCTGATTTTTTCGATTCTTTGGAAAATATTACGTTTATAAGCTCTCAATTGATCACATCCCTGTGTGAACTACTTGATAGACTTGTTTTTTTTATTATTCCTACAAAACTATATATCCATGACAAACACAGATAGCAGCATGACCGCATCCGATAGTAATAACAAAGAACAGACTTCGAAGTTCAGACGTTTGCTTCCCCTACTTATATTAGCTGTGGGTTTAGGCCTCGTCTATTCTATGGGATGGCATCGTTTTCTCAGCTTTCATGCCTTGCAGGAAAATCGGGAAGCTCTCAATGGATTCGTCCAGGAAAGAAGCTTTGTCGCAGTGATTGCTTTTCTTGGGCTTTATACAGTTGCGATTGCTTTTTCCATACCCGGTGGTTCGTTCCTGACGATCGCAGGGGGGTTTTTATTCGGATCATGGCTGGGGGGAAGCTATGCCATCGTTGCCGCAACGATAGGCTCTACCCTTGTATTCCTTGCCGCTAAGACAGCTTTTCGAGATTTCTTTCATGAAAGAGCTCAGGGCTATCTTAAAAAAATGGAAGCCGGATTCCATGAAAATGAATTGAGCTATCTTCTGGTTTTGCGCCTTGTGCCTTTGTTTCCTTTCTGGTTGGTTAATCTGGTTCCTGCCCTCGTTGGTGTGTCACTTCGCAATTATGTGGTTGCGACTTTTATTGGAATTATCCCTGGAACCTTTGTCTATGCGAGTGTTGGAAACGGCCTGGACGCAATATTCAGATCTGGCGAAACACCGGATCTCGGAATTATTCTGAAGCCGGAGATTCTTCTCCCAATTCTTGGGCTGGCTCTGCTTTCGCTTATTCCTGTCCTTTATAAGAAGATCTGCAAACAAAAACATACATGATTGCTAAGAATGAATTGGATGCACGAATGCCAGAGGTGTTCGTTGTTTTTGGTACATCCAAGTGCGTAAACAAGTGTACAAAAATTATATAATTCGTGTTGGGTATGATGGGGGTGGGTATGATTAAAACTGATATCTGCATTATAGGGGCTGGTTCTGCTGGTTTGTCGATCGCCGCAGGTGCTGTGCAAATGGGCGCTGACACCGTTCTCGTCGAGGCAGGTAAAATGGGGGGGGATTGCCTGAACTATGGCTGTGTGCCTTCCAAAGCTCTTCTGACTGCGGGTAAAGCTGCTCATGTCTGGAAAAAAGCCAAAGATTTTGGCGTGCACTACGAAGCACCAGAGGTAAACTTTAAAGCAGTACATGATCATGTGAAAGACGTTATCGCTGGTATTGAACCTCATGATTCTGTGGAAAGGTTTGAATCTCTTGGCGTAAAGGTAATACAGGCCCGGGGCGAATTCCTTGATGCCAAAACCCTCAAGGCCGGCGATCAAACCATTCAAGCGCGTCGGTTTGTCATCGCAACGGGATCGCGTGCAATGGTGCCGCCGATAGTGGGGATAGATGACGTACCCTATCTGACAAATGAGTCTGTGTTTGATCTAACTGATTTACCCAAACAGCTTATCATCGTTGGCGGTGGGCCCATTGGCTGTGAATTGGGGCAGGCTTTTCATAATTTGGGGAGTCAGGTCAGGATTGTTGAAATGGCGACGATTATGCCAAAAGATGATCCTGATCTTGTTGCTATTGTTAAAAAGCGACTGGACGATGATGGGTTGATGATTATGGAAAGCACAAAGGTACTTTCCGTAAGGAAGTCCTCATCTGGGGTGATTTTGACAATAGAACAGGGTGGTGAGGAAAGAGAACTCAAGGGAAGTCATCTTCTCTTAGCTGCAGGACGGACCCCAAACATCGAAGGCCTTAATCTTGACGCTGCCGGGATTAACTATCAACGCCACGGTATAACCGTTGATCAAAGGTTGCGAACATCAAACAAAAAGATATTTGCTGCAGGGGATGCGACAGGCGGTTATCAGTTCACTCACATGGCGGCCTATGATGCGGGGATTATTATACGTAATGCCTTGTTCAGGTTACCCGCTAAAGTTAGCCACTCATCCGTACCTTGGGTAACGTATACCGACCCAGAACTCGCCCATGTTGGTTTTTCTGAAATGGATGCAAAAAAACAAGGAACTGAACACCGTGTTCTGACCTGGGCCTATGCTGATAATGATCGTGCCCGGGCAGAACGACGAACGGAAGGGATGATAAAGGTCATTGTTGGAAAAAAGGGAAAGATACTCGGTGCTTCTATTGTTGGCTTGCAAGCTGGTGAGTTGATCCTAACCTGGGGGCTGGCTGTTTCAAAGGGGCTGAAAATTGGTGATATGGCGAATGTTATTGCTCCCTACCCAACTCTTTCAGAGGTGAGTAAACGGGTGGCCGGAAGTTATTATACCGAATCTCTTTTTAGTGATCGTGTGAAAATGATCGTCCGGTTTCTTTCAAAATTCGGATGATGACGTCCAAATTTTATATATAACTTCTTTATGATATAGTTGGATTATGTCTGCAAAACTTCAATTGCCTCCGTTTATTACAAGTCTTTCTGCAAAGCTGCTGATCCTGACAGCTGTCTTTGTGCTGCTCGCAGAGATTTTGATTTTTGCGCCTTCCATTGGACGGTTCAGGCTAGTGTATCTGCAAGAACACCTGGCCGATGCTCATCTGGCCATTCTGGCACTTGATGCTACTGATGATATGATGGTGGATGAGGATTTAGAAAAAGAACTGCTGAGGCATGTAAATGCGCTTGGGCTTGTCTTGAAGCGTCCGGGGCAGGGAAAATTAATGCTCATGAGCGGTGCTGAGGTCGAAGTGGATGCGACTTATGATCTTCGGGAGGAAAGTTTTTTTGGTCTGATAAAGGATGCTTTTGCTGTTCTTGGGCAATCTCGCCACAGAATACTTCGTGTGATCGGACCTTCCCCAAAAAACGAGAATGTACTTGTCGAAGTGGTAATGAGTGAAGCTCCCCTCCGTATGGATATGCTTGATTATTCCTGGCGTATCCTAGCTTTGTCTCTCGGTATTGCCTTGATGACCGCAGCGTTGGTTTTTGTCAGTCTTCATAGGCTTCTGGTTCAACCTCTACGATACATAACCCGAAACATGATTTTCTTTCGCGAGGCGCCAGAGGACTTTACGAGAGTGATTTGTCCTTCGAATCGCTCCGACGAGGTTGGTCTCGCTGAAAGAGAGCTTGCTTCAATGCAGGGATCACTACAGGCCTCGCTCGGGCAGAAGACCAGACTAGCCGCAATTGGAACTGCTGCAGCCAAGATAAACCACGATTTACGCAATGGCCTCGCAACGGCGCGGTTGATATCCGATCGCCTGAATCGAAGCGATGATCCCGAAGTTCGGGAAGTTGCCCCAGTTCTGCTCTCCGCGATTGATCGCGCGGTGCACATTTGTGGCCAAATGCTGAATTTTTCAAAAGAAGGCGCACCACAGCTTGATATCATGGAGTTCGATCTTCATGAACTCACAGGGGAAGTGTCCGATACTATTGAAGTTGCCGAAAGCGTTGATATTTCTGTGATAAATCATGTTCCGCCAGGCACTCTTGTGTCCGGGGATTGGGAGCAGTTATATCGGGTTTTTGAAAATCTGTCTCGAAATGCTGAACAGGCTGGGGCTACAACGGTTGATATTCGTCTTCAACAAGAGCCTGATTGTTTGATTGTCTCCATTGCAGATGATGGGCCTGGAATTCCTTCAGAGATTAGAAATAATCTTTTTAAACCCTTCAAGGGATCAACTCGCAAAAATGGTTCTGGCTTAGGTCTTGCTATTACACGAGATCTCATGCGTGCCCACGGTGGGGACATATGGCTTGATGTCTCGGAACTCGGAGGGGCTTGTTTCTGTCTGGAGCTTCCTCTGGGTAACAGCGTTCTCAGCAATAGAGAACAGATTTTTGGCTAAGCCGATATCGTTCGTTCAGGCGATTGGCAGAGCTTTTACCCCAAGCGTTTTGATTCCATTGAGTACAGGTTTCTATGAACTCGGGGTAATTGCGCAGAAGATTTATTTTAATCGAGAGTATAGAGCTGAAGCTTCAGGTATTCTGATTCAGGCAAGAATGGGTGCACAGGGTGATCAGGCCCGGCGCCGCGGGTAAAGAGCAGGCGAGAGCGACGATTGGCATCCAGCAGGCCTTTGCGCATTTGTTCGGAAAAGTTATCGATATCCATATGGTGAGAGCAAGAAGCCGCAACCAGATATCCTCCGGGTTTGACTAATTGCGCAGCCAGGCGCGCAAGTTTTCGATAACCCTTGGAGCCTTGAGGAAGATCTTTCCGGCTTTTGACAAATGCTGGCGGATCAACAATGACGAGATCAAAAGTTTGGTTTTCTTTTGCGAGTTTTGCCAAATGAGTGAAGACCTCGGCTTTAATAAACTCGCATTTGTCAGCAACGCCGTTCTCTTTTGCTGCCATAGACGCAAGATCCAACGCTGTCTGACTGCGATCGACGGTCATCACAGATTTTGCGCCAGCAAGAGCGGATTGTACGGTGAACCCGCCCGCAAAGGAATAGCAGTCGAGAACCCGTGCGTTGTTGGCGAAACTTGCTGCGAGCTTTCTATTGTCGCGCTGGTCAAAGAACCAACCCGTTTTTTGTCCTTCTTGCAGCTCTGCAAAGAAGGTTGCTCCGTGTTCAATAACTTTGATCGGTCCGTTCAGTTCACCTTTCGTGACCTTGTCGTAGCATTCCAGGCCTTCCAGTAATCTGGACGGTGTATCATTGCGCAATACGACTGTCTTCGGATCAAGAACTATATCAAGGGCGGATAACAGGGCGGGAAGAAGGTTTTCTATACCAGCAGTATTGACCTGCAGCACAAGAGTATCGCCATAGCGATCGATGATCGTTCCCGGAAGGCCATCAGCTTCAGCATGGATCAGGCGATAATAGGGAACATCAAACAGTGTCTCGCGAAGAGTGAGAGCCCGTTTCAGCAAACCAACAAAGAAATCTTCATCAATTATTGTCTTTGCGCTTGAGCTGAGCAGGCGGGCAGAGATCAGAGGTTGGCGGTTGTAGATTGCCGTCCCCAGAGGTTGGCCATCATGGGCTTCAATCCGAACAACAATCCCGGCGGCCAGTTGCTTGGTTTCTGCGTTGACCTCGATCTCGTTTGAAAAGACCCAGGGATAACCATTGAGAAGTCGTTTTTGGGCTTTAGGCCTCAAGCGAATGGTTGGGCGTTGTTTAAGATCGAGAGCCGCGCTCATAAATTGTACCTTTGTTGTCGTGTGTAAGTTTGGGCGCAGTCTAACTATATCGTCACAGGCTGCAAGTCTGGTATTTTGTCAGGAGTAATCTTGTAAAGTTTGGTAAATTTCAAATAGATATAGGATTGAAGCCGATTCGGCGGATCTGTAACCACATCACATTAACTATTTGGATATCTCCTTCCTTCGTTAAATGATGAACAATTGGTCAGAGAATTCTATTTATGGTGGAGTGAAAATTCGAGTAACTCAGCTCTTAATAGCTTCTGCGCATGTATTGTTGCGGTGCAATATTAGCTTTGTTAGGCTGCTTTCGTAATCGGATTGTCTGCTGGGTGGGCCTTGTCTATAAGGTTTGCGTCTATAAGGTTTGCGTCTGAAGCATGGGCTCGAGATAAAGCTCAAAAGGGACAATAAATGAATATCGTTAAATCCAAACGGGATCTCAGATCTCTTGTTGCGGGCTGGAAGGCTAACAGTGAAGAGCTCGGCGTTGTTATGACGATGGGTGCCCTCCACGAAGGCCATCTGGCACTGGTTGAAGCAGCTTGCAAAGATAATGACCGTGTTCTTGCGACGATTTTCGTAAATCCTCGACAATTTGATAATAAAGCTGACCTTGAGACTTACCCGATTGATACCAACGAGGATCTCAGAAAGTTGAAAGCGGCCGGGGTAGACGCAGTCTACTTACCGCAGGTCGAGGAAATTTATCCCGAAGGATATAGTACAACGGTTTCTGTTGCTGCTATGCAAGATTGTCTTTGTGGGGCTACTCGACCCGGGCATATGGATGGCGTAACCACTGTTGTATCTAAATTGTTGATTCAAATTGGGCCTGATCGGGCTTATTATGGACAGAAGGATTTTCAGCAATACTTACTCATACAACGGGTTGCCCGAGATCTGGATTTACAAGTTGATGTGATCGGTGTGCCGACGATCAGGGAAGGTGATAATCTGGCGTTGTCATCCCGTAATCGACGCTTGGATGAGGCCCAACGAAAGATCGCCCCAACGCTTTTCAAAGTTGAAAGCACAATCGCAGATTTGATTATTCAAGGTGAAGCGGCGGATCATGTGCTGGAGTGGGGACGGAAATTTATCCACGATGCCGGGTTTGATAAAATAGATTATCTTGAGATCAGGTCAGAGGAATATCTTACTCTTATGGGTGAGAACTCGTCCCGTGAAGAGCTTTTGGGCAGCCGTGTGTTTGTGGCCGCATGGCTGGGCAACACCCGGCTGATCGATAATCTGTCAATCAGCCGGTAGAGCCGGTATTGTTGTCACGGGAGCTAATACCAACGTCCCCTGATTTTGATCTTTCCAGACACATTTTCAAGATCAGGGGACGTTGGTATTAGTCGTATTTGCCCTGAACGAGTGGAGCTACAGTTTGAAGTTCCAGATCCCAAGGGAAATAAATCCAAGTATCCTGACTGACTTCGGTAATAAAGCTATCAACGATATCCTTACCAGCTGGCTTTGCGTACAAAGTGGCAAAGTGTGCATCTGGCATCATTTCGCGTACAGCACGGGCGGTTTTTCCGGTATCAACGAGATCATCGACAATTAACCAGCCTTTGCTCTCTTTCGGGGCTTCTTTGAGGACTTGCAATTCACCCTGCCTATTGCTGCTTGAATAGCTGACGATGCAAACGGTATCAATCAGACGAATATCAAGCTCGCGGGCGATAATTGCCGCGGGTACCAGGCCACCTCTGGTGACTGCGAGGATTCCCTTAAACGGACCTTCGTTCATGAGACGCCAGGATAGTGCTTTGGCATCACGATGTAATTGTTCCCAGGAAACAGGGAATGTTTTTGGTTGTTCGGACACTGTACTCGACTCCAGTTTGGGATGATGCCGGAATAAAGCAGAACTGGCAGAGAATCTCAACCTTTAGAAAAAGACATTATGACGCCGAGGTGATATCGGGGCCTGAACTCTAGTGTAACAGAGGCGCGCCGATAGAAGAAATTGAGCTTAAAGCCAGAATGGCAAAGGCAATGGTTCTCAACCTTTCGGGAGAGAAAGCATGCCCTAGTTTTACGCCAAGATGTGAACCTAAAGCAATCAACGGAGAAAATGCCAAGCCATAGAGCATCGGAGTAAAGATACTCTCTCCGAGCACCAGATAAAGCACGACGGCATTGATTGGTGCACTTGCTAAAAAGCTGGCAAAAAGAAAACTTCTTATCTGTTGATTGGTCCATTTGTGGGCCATGACCCATAACACGATTGGAGGGCCGCCTACGGCGATTAAACCCGCAGTATAGCCGCTTGCTGAAAAAGCGAGAAAGGACCAGAAAGGGTGGAGTTTTTCTTTTGGAGAAGGCCTGATCGCGATTTGAA
>MAAC01009446.1_pt1 | contig 25880 bp, 32 predicted proteins | sample 1115981 | NCBI WGS metagenome assembly MAAC01 (sample SAMN04961126, study PRJNA320927) | seawater metagenome | isolation source: sample BD02T64 sea water enriched with oil for 64 days | place: USA:Gulf of Mexico | collected 2013-07-27
GCGCAATCTTGGCCTTAAACTGATCTGAAAACTTCCGTCTCTTCGTCATTTGGGTATTCCTTCATTGTGTTGGAATACACCTTAGCAGACTGTCCGAATTTGCAGGACCACTTCAGTGGAGCCAGGCCACCAGTGCCAGCCCAGCTTGTCCAGCCCTTCGGCAGCTTTTAGCCCAGTTTTACCCATTGGCAATGGGGGCGTTGGGTAGGCTCCACGCGGTGGGTATGCCGGATTTCCAGACAGTCCGGAGATGCCCATCTCACGCTCAACATCCCGAAAGTGTGGCACCAAGTCCTCATAGCTGAAGGGCCAATCATCAGCCACACCATCAAGCGTTTTCACCCGAAAATCAGACGGCAGCATTGGAACCCAATGATCTGCATATAGTGTCGCACTACCACCAACGCCGGAGTACATAAGGCATTTAATGTCAGAGTCATCGTCGTTGACTGGATAGTCCGGTGGAAGATCATGAACATTTGGGCTGGCGTTCCAGCGCTTTTGCGCCATTAGCTCCCATTCAGGTCCGAGCCCGGGGTAACTATCCCGACCTGGGCTTGGGCCTTGCTCCAAACAGACAACGGACATCTCCGCTTCCGCCGAATGTTTTGCAGCCACAGATCCCGAAGGACCAGCGCCGATTATCAAGACATCCGAAACTTCGTCCTTACGTCCACGTTTCACATTTTACATTTTACATTTTTCTTCGCATCAATGCTTAGACTCCCTCATTTACCACGAATCGTACGGTTGATTAATCTTCACATACCAAGACATTTTCCAAAAGTTTTAGCTGTTTTTACCCTTTAACACCAAGTACTTACCTTAACACACGCATATTTGCACCAGAACCGGCTATGGTTTGGTCAATGAATTCACTGGTGCTAATTTTTCTCTGGGCGCCGCACAGTCATTGGTTGAGTTACCTCTGAACTCTGGCCCCTGTGATTTAGTTATGTTGTTAAGCTGACGTTTTGTTATTCCGCCTTGAGCATCAGACGCGTCCTAGTCCGACAGAGATTCCCTGGCCTACGCCAACGCACATAGTTGCCAGTGCTAGTTTCCCGCCCGAAATACGCAACTCCAGTGCCGCAGTTCCAACCAATCTGGCACCGGACATGCCCAACGGATGCCCCAATGCGATCGCCCCGCCGTTGGGGTTTACATAAGTTGCATTTTCGGGAATCTGCAAACCCCGCAAGACTGCCAACGCTTGACTTGCAAAGGCTTCATTCAACTCAACGACATCAAAATCCGAGGGCGTAATATCTAATAAACGGCAGAGCTTTTGAGTTGCGGAAACGGGACCATAACCCATAATTCTCGGAGCAACCCCCGCCGCCGCACCGGCAAGAACCCGGGAGATCGGTGTCAAACCATTTGCCTTGGCTGCTTCGGCTGTTGCAAGAATTAGCGCCGCCGCGCCATCATTCACGCCTGAAGCATTCCCCGCCGTCACGGTCCCTCCTTCTCGAAAGGGCGTACGTAGACGGCTCAGGGTTTCAACGGTTGTTTCGCGCGGGTGTTCGTCAACGTCGACAATTACTGGTTCACCACGCCTTTGTGCTACGGAAACCGGAACTATTTCCTTTGCAAGGCGCGCGCGTGATGCGTTAGCCCGGCGTTGGGATTCAAAAGCAAATGCATCCTGATCTTCACGACTGATCCCGAAGTCTTCTGCCACATTTTCGGCGGTCTCTGGCATAGAATCAACGCCGTAAATCTCCTCCATTCGGCTGTTGATGAAACGCCAGCCAATCGTCGAATCGTGCACGACATTATTACGAGAAAATTTGCTTTCCGCTTTGGGCATAATAAAAGGTGCTCGGCTCATGCTCTCAACACCGCCAGCCACAATCATTTCTGATTCTCCAGCTTTGATTGCCCGCGCTGCCGTGATAACAGCGTCCATTCCGGACCCGCATAACCGGTTCATCGTTGTCCCGGGGACCGTCTCAGGAAGGCCCGCCAACAGCAGGCTCATCCTTGCGATATTTCGATTATCCTCTCCAGCCTGATTTGCGCAGCCGTAAATAACCTCATCAACGCATTCCCAATCAACTGACGGGTTGCGCTCTATGAGTGCCGTAAGTGGTATCGCTCCAAGATCGTCCGTCCGGACCGATGACAGACCACCACCATAGCGGCCGATGGGAGTGCGCACATAGTCACAAATAAATACATCACGCATTGAGATTTTCCTTATACTTGTCATGTGTTGGTTGTATTAAACTACTGAAGAACATTAGCTATTTCTCGCCTCCGCAATTGCAGACCGTAAGCCAAATGAAACGCGGTAACGCGGATCACCCGTTGCCGTATGGAGCAGTTCCAGAATATTCAGAGTAGCTTCGAGCCCAATTTGATTGGCCCAAGCTATTGGACCTATCGGGTAATTCACGCCGTACCGCATAGCATTATCTATGCTTTCAGCATCCGCCACCCCGTGCAGTATCAGCTCAAAAGCTTCATTTGCGAGCATCGAATAGGTGCGTAGCACAATCAATCCCGGCCAATCAGGCAGCCGGCTGGCAGATATTTCTTTTCTGGATAAACTGGATACAAAATTCGAAATCGCGCTTTCTGAAACGCCTCCGGAAACAGCAAATCCAACATGGGTAACCGAGGACGGGTCCAGAATATAATCATAGAGGATGACTTGCCTGTTTTCGTCGATAGCGCGCGCCGCAGCGGTTCGGCCATCGGTCCGAAGAATGGCAACATCCGAATTTGTAATGGCTGATCCGTCTAGCAATGGCAGGTCATATCCTGCCAGATTGTCCGGGGTTGCCACAGACAGTTTTGGTTTTTCGGCCCCGTCTGAATAGTCGAAAAATCCGCGCCCAGTTTTCTGACCCAACCAGCCGGCGTCAACCAACTCTTTTTGAACCAGCGAGGGGCGAAAGCGAGGGTCCTGATAGTAGGCATCAAACATCGAGCAAGTTACGGTATAGTTGATATCGTTGCCGATAAGATCCATCAGCTTGAATGGACCCATCCGGAAACCGCCCGACCCTGTAATAATGGCATCAAGCGTGGCTGGATCGACAACCTGTTCTTCAACAAGCCGCAGCGCCTCAGCATAAAATGGACGGGCTACGCGGTTTACAATGAAGCCCGGTGTCGAGCGTGCAGCTACGGCTATTTTTCCCCAGCCTTGCACTGTTGCCATAAGGCAATCACGAACATCATCACTCGTTGCCAGCCCTGAAATGACTTCGACCAGTTTCATGATTGGCGCGGGGTTGAAAAAGTGCAATCCAGCGAAACGTTCAGGGCGCTTCAATATCGCAGCAATCTGAGTTACGGAAATTGACGAGGTATTCGTGCAAAGAATTGCGTTTGTTGATACAATTTCTTCAAGTTTAGAAAATAGAGCGTGTTTTGCATCAAGGCTTTCTGCGATGGCCTCAATCACAATGCCCGCAGGTGCAATGTCATCTATTATGTTGACAACAGAAATCCTGTTCAGCGTTTCATTAACATCGTCACGGCTTCGCTTGCCGCGCTTTACAAGCTTGTTCAGGCCTGCCTCAATGCGCTGTTTCCCCCGTTCGGCCGCACCCTCGCCAACGTCAAATAATATGACGGCGTGCTTGGCTTCAGCGGCCACTTGCGCGATACCCGCGCCCATTGTTCCAGCACCGATAATCGCTACCGTAGTTTCAAATGTTAGCACCTTAGACGTCATTATTTTTCTCCGGAATAAGCACTATTTTGCCCCACGCACTGCCGTCTTGAATCGTCCCCAAAGCTGTTGCAAATTCGCTTAATGGAAACCTCTGACTTACGAGCGGAGCTATTTTCCCTTCAGACCAAAGTCTGAAAATGTCGATCTGCGCCTTGCGAACCTGTGCGGCATCTCGCTGACGATAGTCAGACCACTGCAACCCTGAGACCGCTATATTTTTAACAAGTAGGTAATTGGCCTTGAAAACGGGTATATCTCCAGCCGCAAAACCCACAACGACCATCCGACCGCGCCACGCAATTGCACGCAATGCGGCAGCGTTTGCAGCACCACCGACGGGATCAATAATGATATCAACACCGTTCCCGTCCGTTACGGCATGGACCGCATCACGCAATCCGTCGCGTAAATTGTCCATATCCAAATCAATAAAGTGGTCGGACCCACAAATTTGTGACGTGTTTTTACTTTTGGCGCCGCGACCTGCAGCTATCACGGTTGACGCTCCTAACGCCTTGGCCAATTGCACTGCAGCAGACCCAACGCCCCCTGACGCCCCAAGAACAAGAACAGTGTCCCCGGGCTTAAAGGATGCCCGTTCAGTCAGTGCAAAATACGCCGTCTGATAAGCAAGCCCCAATGCTGCGGCGACGTCAAAAGGCATGGCACCGGGCATTTCAAAACAATGCCCCTCCTTGACGCAGGTTTGTTCGGCATAGGCGCCAAATTCCACTTGCACCGCTACCCGGTCACCGGGTTTCAAAGTGTCAACGCCTGGACCAGCCGCAACGACGATCCCTGCTCCTGCCTTGCCGGGCGCAAAGGGTAATGGCGGCTTAACCTGATAATTTCCCTCCATCACCAATATGTCAGGGAAATTCACCTCAATCGCCCGCATCTCGACAACAACTTCGTCAACATCTGGGGTCAAATCATCGACCTGTTCCAAACTGGCGTTTTGGAGAGGTGCGAACTCGTGGACAATGACTGCCTTCATGGGGTCACACCCTTCAGTAGATCATTGTCAGCACCCAAAGCGGGCGCGGATTTTGGTTTTTTGCAGTCAGAGGCGAATGCCCGTGCAATCGGCGTAGGCAAAGCGGAAATCTCGGCACTGTTAGCCCCAGACAATTTGTTTGCGAACACGCCACGTGCATTGAAATGTGTATCCTGCATGGCATCTTGAACGGTTGCCACAATCGAGCAGCAGCAATCGGCGACTTCGAAGACAACCTTCCAATGTGATGCCGATTTTGCAGCGATAATCTGTTCAATCGCGTGCTCTGTTGCTGCCGGATTAACCGTATCGTCTCTAAGGTCTTCGGGTAGGTTTATGGCTTCGCAAAACGCCTCCCAAAATTTTTGCTCCAGCGGAGCAGCGGCAAGAAACCGGGCATCCTCGGTGGCGTAAAGGCGATAACGACAACTACCTCCTGTCACCAGAGCATCACCGTTGCCAGGCCATTGATCCGCCACCTGCCCATCAGCCATCGCCCAGTACATGAACGGAAACAGGTTGTCAGCCATCGATATATCCAAATAGGCGGGCGTACCGTCCACGTCCCGTTCGCGCAGCGCCAACAGGATGTTCAAAACTGCCGGATATGTTCCGCCGGCTATATCAGCAATCAACGCCGGCGGGATCACAGGCGCCCGCACTGTTCCGGAGCTGAGCGCCAGCAACCCGGAGTCTCCGATATAGTTTAGGTCATGCCCGGCACGCATGGATTTCGGGCCATTCTGGCCGTATCCGGTTATCGAACAATAGATGATATCGGAGTTGATTTCCCGCACCGCGTCATAGCCCAGACCAAGGCGGTCCATCACGCCAGGGCGGAACTGCTCAACGATGATATCGGCGCTTTTCACCAATGGCATTAGCCGATCCAATTGAACCGGATTTTTAAGATCCACTGTGATGCTTTTCTTGCCGCGGTTCAACATATGGAAATTGCCGCTGTCCTGCCCCCATTTAGGCACATAGCTACGCATTTCCTCGCCGCCCCCTGGGCGTTCAACCTTGATCACCTCGGCACCGGCCTCAGCTAGAAACAGCGTTGCCATCGGCCCTGGTAGGAGCGTCGAAAAATCAAGCACCCGTATATCACGAAGCGGGCTGGACATTACGAGGTCTCCCGGGCTTTTGCAATTGCAGCACGGCGCGCAGGAACATATCCGGATTGCCCAGTTGCTTGCAAAAGCGCGTCAGACAAATCATAGTGCCGGGCCAAGCCGCCGCGCACAGCGCGCTCAATAGGGCCATCACGATACCCCAACCCCATTGTGCAAATCAGATCCATATCGTCGGCCAGCGCTAGGCCTTCATCAAGGAACCGTAGCGCATCATTGTATTTAGGGCGCACCAGTCGGTCGACGATCCGACCAACCTGATCTGCACAAACAACAACGGTGAATCCGGCCGCCTCAAACATTGTCTTGGCCGCGTCTATCGCTGTTTTTTCAGTTTCGGGCTGCCTAACCAATTCGATAAGTTGGCTGGGGGCATCATTGCCATTACAATAGCGCGCAAACCCCAGAATATTGGAACCTTCGCGGCCTGAATCTTCGCCAGTGTGCACGCCAAGGCATTCGCAGTCCAACTCAACCAAAATGGCAGTTTTTGCTTCACTCCGCTCAAGTGGCGTTCCCAGATGCAACACTATGCCCGCACCCGATACCGACCCGTCCAAAAACGCATCACCAACGGGAAAGGAACGGCTTTCGCCGGTAATTTTAATTTCGTAGCCCATGTGTTCAGCCCCCAAACATCGCGTCAGTGTTGTAATTAAAAAATCCAATGCCGGATTTGCGGCCCAGACGACCTGCGGCGACCATGCGCCGTAACAATGGAGGTGCAGCGGCACGCGCATCATTAGTTATGGGGAAAAATGCTTCGCAAAGACGCACTTGCGTATCCAGCCCGATCATATCAAGCAATTCGCAAGGCCCCATTTTATAACCAAGCGCAGTTTTCAAAGCGATATCAATGTCCTCAGGCGTCGCAAGCTCGGAATCTATGGCACGGATCACATCATTGTTGAACGGCACCAGAAGTGCGTTCAAAACAAACCCTGGCCGGTCTTTTGTTTCCGCCGGAATTTGCCCAGCCTTCTCAGCAAACCCACTGGCCAACATGAAAGTTTCGGGCGATGTGTTAATGCCTGCCGTCATCTCGACCAGCTTCATCAACTGGGCGGGCAAACAAAAATGCATCCCCACCACGCGGTCCTCTCGACCACAGCCAGACGCTATTTCGGTAATGGAAAGTGTAGAAGTGTTGGAGGCAAATATCGTATGTTCAGGGCAGATTTTATTTAGCGCGGTAAACAGGCCCTGCTTGATATCAAGCTGTTCAAAAACAGCTTCAATCACTAAATCAGCTTCAGCTAAATCATCTAGATTGCTGGTGTTTTCAATTCTAGCCAGAGCGGCATCGCGCTCTTCTTCTGTCATCTTGCCACGCGCGACGGACTTTTCGAAAAACCCCGCAGTTTGGGAAAGCGCGCGCGCCAGACCGTCGTCGAACAGATCATAGGCTATGGTTCTAAACCCGGCACGAGCAGCGACAATCGCTATGCTAGCGCCCATGTTTCCGCTAGCCCCACAAATAGCTACTGTTTTAATTTCGTTAGTCATTTGTTCCTAAAGCTCCGTCCGATAAGTTGTCTGTGAATCTGGTTGGTGCCTTCCCAGATTTGGGTGATTTTGGCATCGCGCATCAAACGCTCAGCTCGGTAATCGGTGCAATATCCATAACCGCCGTGAAACTGCACAGATTCAGTCGTCATGCGCATCGCCAGATCAGAGGCACGCATTTTGGCAATAGATGCCTCCATGCCAAACTCATCGGTGCCGCCATCTACCAAGTCAGCGACGTAATCTGTCCACTTTTCAAGCATTGCCAATTCCGAGGCTAGATCAGCCAACGTAAACTGATTGCCCTGAAAATCTAGAATTGTGCGCCCACTCTGAACCCGATCATTGGCGTAAGCGACCATATCCCGAAAGGCTGCTCGGGCAATACCACGCGCGTGAGCCGCAATAGATGGACGTGATTTATTAAGCGATTTCAAGAGGATCGAAAGTCCTTCTCCGGGCTCTCCGATCAAATTAGCCCGTGGAATTCGAATATCATCAAAAGCAATCCCACAGGTCGAAGACGCGCGATGCCCCATCTTGCTTTCTTTGCTGACAACCGAGAAACCTTCGCTGCCCTTTTCAAGAATCAACACCGAAATAGCTTTTTTGGGATCGGCAATTTCTGACCATTTTCCAAACAAAAGGATCCGGTCCGCAACATCTCCGCTTGTAATAAATATTTTTGAACCCTTGACTACAATGCTGTCGCCATCCGGTGTAAAACGGGTTTTCATACCCGTAGCATCCGATCCGGCGTTTGGTTCAGTGATAGCCAGCGCGGCAAGCCCACCTTCTGCTATACAAGGTAGCAAACGACTGCGTTGTTCATTGTTACCAAATTCGACCAACGGTCCCATGGCGTGAAAGTTGGTCGCATAAATTATTCCGGTTGAGGCGCAGGCCTCAGAAATAAGTGATACAATCTCAAGATAAAGTCGGTAACTGGTGGGAGCGCCACCATAGGCTTCGGGGATAAAGATGGTATTCAGGCCCAATTCGGTTAACGCCGCAATATTTTCCCACGGGAAATCGCCTGTCTTGTCAAGCCGAGCTGCGTTTGGCGCGATAACTTCATCAGCGACACGGGTCACTTGATCAAGGATCATGCGTTCGTCATCACTCCAGTTTCGGTTGCCGTTGATCCGGTCAAATATGGTTTTCAATGGTTCATCCCCTGTCCGCCGTCGATATAAATCGTCTCACCAGTCATGAAGGCAATTTTCTCCGAAAATATCGATGCAACCAACCGTGCGACCTCATGAACTGCGCCAGGGCGACGCACGGGGATGCGCGAAGCCATCCAGTCACGCACCTTCGGTTTGGCAAGGAAATCGCTGTTTAGGTCGGTTTCTATGTATCCCGGCGCAACATTCATCACCGTAATTCCATCTGGTGCCCACTCCACTGCCAGACAGCGGGTAATTGCACCTACGGCCGCCTTTGAGGCGCAATAAGCTAGGTTATCGACAACGCCCATCTTATCAAAAAATGAACCTATATTTACGATTGTGCCATTGCTTGCCTGTAGGTGCCGATGAGCTTCCCGACAAGCGACCATGACAGAGGTTGCATTCAATGCCATAACCTTATCGTATTCCGCCGTCTCGAGCGTGCTACTTGGCCCGCCAATATGTATGCCAGCACAATTAATAAGCCCGGCGATCGGACCTTGTTCGGCAATATCGGCAAACACCTGCTTCACGCGCACCTCGTCGGTCATATCGCAGTGATAACCGGTGCCGGCCGGTGCATCGCCCGAGCGAGACAGACATGCCATGTCAAACCCACGCAGTGTCATTTCGTTTACAATTTCTCGGCCAATACCACGACTACCGCCGGTGATAATGATTGTTCCCTTACTCATCTCTGAACTCCGGTTTGCGTTTCTCTTCAAAAGCGGCCATGCCTTCCTCGGCGTCGCGTGTACAAAACGCCAACGAGGAAAGATCTGCCTCGATCTTCAGTCCTTCGTGAATAGGTGTGTCTCCCGCACGCTGCACGGCCTCGCGCGCGAATTTCAACGCGGGTAGGCTATAGCGGGTAAAACGTCGGGCAAATGCCATGCCCTGATCAAGCACAGGCCCGTCAATAATTTTACTAACCAGCCCAATATCCAGCGCCTCGGTGGCAGTGATGGTCTTTCCAGTCATAATCATCTCAAGCGCCTTTCCCTCACCAATCAATCGAGGCAAGCGCTGGGTGCCGCCATATCCGGGGATCAGGCCAAGCTTGATTTCGGGCAAACCCATAGTGGCATTTGCCGTCGCCAGCCGGAACGTGCAGGCCAGCGCCAATTCAAGACCGCCGCCGAAGGCATAGCCGTTGATAAGCGCGACAGATGGCATGGGCAGCTTGTCCAAGCGGGCAAATACAGATTGACCAATTTCTGCGCCCCGCTTTTGCTCCATCAGGTTACGATTGCGCAGCTCCCTTATATCGGCTCCGGCACAGAAGGCTTTGTCACCCGATCCTGTAATCAACAACGCGCGCACATCCATTTCGCGCACCGCGTCCAGCGCTTCGCCAATTTCGCGCAATATCCCGAACGAGAGGGCATTCATTGCTTTGGGGCGGTCAATTTTAAGAATTGCGAATTCACGTTCGCGCGCTAAGTTTATATACATCTCAGCTTACCTCTACTTTGAAATGGATGGGTTCCGGTACAAGATTTCCGGCAGCCAATTGCGCATCTAGTTCACGCTTCAGGATCTTGCCGGATGCGGTCAGAGGAAAAGCGTCCAATGCGATAAAATATTCAGGCATATCGTATTTCGACAATCCCATCTGATTCAGATGAGTCAGGGTTTGGGCGCCGTTAAGGTCACCTGTAATTGCTAAGCAGACCTTTTCGCCCAATCGGTCATCTGGCACAGCAAAGGCGGCGGCATATTCGATCGCGTCGCTCCGCAAAGCTAGTGCCTCAATGTGGCTGGGATAGATGTTGTGGCCACCACGAATAATCAAGTCTTTTAGGCGTCCCTTGATTTTCAGATTTCCAGCGGCATCGATCTGACCAAGATCGCCCGACAGGAACCAGCCGGTGCTGTTGAAACTTCCCTCGGTAGCCTGCTGATTATCGAAATACCCCAACATCAGCGCTGGGCCACGCCCACCAATTTGGCCTATCTCGCCAGGCGCAGCGGGTTTATCGGGATCGTCAGCATCAAATATCCGCACCTCATACGCGGCGCCACCTCGACCACAAGTTGATATCCATGTCTGCGGGTCATCATCAGGGTGGGTGTATTGATGCGAGGAGTTTTCGGTCATGCCATAAACGTTCTGCGGCTTGATTCCTTGCTTCACAAACGCCTCGGCCACCACCTCGGGGATAGCGGCACCAGCCATATAGAATTGTTGAACTTGCCCCAGTTGATCCAACTGGCGAGCCTTCTGTTCGGCAAGAATGTCCATCGCGTGGGTTGGAACACCCATCACATACGTTGCCCCGGTTTCAAGAATCCAATCCAATCGCGACATGCCGTCAGGAGCATCATCCAATACAAACTGCCCCCCCGACACAAGCCATTGCGCCACACCAACCCATGCAATGTGATGCGACACCGGCGACAAACTGAGAAGAATGCAATCGCGATCAAGCCCCCAGTCACAGACCAAATCCCGAGCATTCGCCAACAAGGTATTGTCCGAATGCATCACACACTTTGGCGAACCAGTAGTTCCAGAGGTGAAGGCGAGATAGGAGATGCTGTCGGGGTTGTCGCATGGTGCGTCAAGCGCGGCCACTAATGTTTGCGGCAGCGTTGATGCGGTATAGGTTGTTTTCAAAAATGCCAGATCAGCCAGCATTTCTGCTAAATCATGCTTGGACCGGTCTGCCCCCCAATCCGGTTCCGTTACCAATGCGGCAGTATTCAAACGGGAAAGCAAGGTGACAATTTCAGCGCAGGTATGGGTTTTGTGCAGTGAGGGGTTGCAAACAAACCCCTCGCGTGCGCAGGCCAGAAAAGTGATGACTGCCGCCGCCTTGTTGGACATCCACAGCGATACCCGATCGCCCGCAACCAGTCCCTTTGCACGCAGTTCCGACGCCACCGCATCTACGCGGGCTTGCAATTGCGCCCAGCTCAATGACACGTCTCCATCGCGCAAGGCCAACGCATCGGGTGCATGTTGTTTGTGCGTCATCATCAACGAATAAAATGTGTCCCGCGCCCAGGCACCGCTTTGGTAAAAGCGTTCGGTCTGGGCAGGATCATGCAGAGTCAGATATGGCTTCATGATGAATTACTTCCCGAACTTTTCTGGATCTGGATCGCGCCGTTCATCAAACGAGGCTTTCATTTCCTTTGATTCTTCGGTCGTCAGATACTGGCGCAACAACTGGTCATGGGTGACGCGTGACATTCCGCTGACCCCGCCATGACGCACATTGAAGGCGCTTTTAATTGAAGCAATCGCAAAAGGTCCACGATTGGCGATAGTTTGGGCCATTTCCATAGCGCTCTTCATCAACTCATCGTCAGGAACCACCTTATTGATCAAGCCAATCCGTTCAGCCTCAACCGCACTCACCTTAGGATTGAGCATCCACATTTCCTTGGCTTTTTTCTTACCCACAAGGTCCTCAAGATACCAAGTTCCATAACCTGCATCGAACGACCCCATCATCGGTCCAACCTGACGAAAAACAGCGCTTTCCTTAGCTACGGTAAGATCGCAAACCACCTGCAAAACATTACCACCACCAACGGCAAAACCATTTACCGCGGCGATTACCGGCTTTTGCAACCGGTCGATTGCCTCATACATTTCCAGCGTAGGCAAAACACCTGCGTAAAGAAGTGAATCCTCCATCCCATCTTTTTGGCCCCCAATGCAAAAAAACCGGTCACCGGCCCCCGTCAATATTACTGCTCGTGTGCGCGTTTCTCTCCGAATGTTCTCAATACAATCGCGGATCTCGTGGCACATTGTTTCGGTAAACATGTTGCCATTGTCAGGACGATTAAGGGTAATGACCCCGACTGGACCGTGCTCTTCATAGATGATTTGCTGATAGCTCATTGATTTGTATTCCTGTTCAATTGATTGTTTTGGAGACGGTTTCAGGTTCCACGCGAAGCGAGCCAAGTACTTGTTCAGTGTGCTCGCCGAGTTTGGGGGGCATGGATTGTGCCACCGTATAACATGAGTCGATTTGTATGCCCAAGCCAATTTGCGGAATTGCCCGCTCTTCGTCCTGCAACAAATAAAACATTCCGCGCTCCTGCAACAATCGATCCGACGCCACTTCATCGACCTTGTTGATAGGCCCGGCTGGCACCCTTGATTTACCGAAAATATCCAGCCACTCACCACGCGTTTTGGTCCGCAACCGGGCCTGAATGTCGTTTACAATTTGGGCGCGTCTTTCACGGCGTTCTGCATTCGAGGCAAATCCGGCGCGCGTGGCATAGTCCGGTTCGTCCAATGCCTGCCAAAATCGTTGCCAAATACCGTCAGTTCCTAACCCAAGAGTTATTGGCTTGTCTAACGTCTCAAAGGCCTGATAAATCGCGATCACGGAATCCGTTCCGCCCGAACGCGTTGGCACCTCTCCCGAACCAAGATACGACGATATCCGTGGTGACAAAAAGCGTGTCATACTGTCAACAAGCGCAACATCGACTAAATGCCCCTTGCCAGTGCGTAAACGGTCAAACAGAGCTGCAATAGTTGCCATGGCCGCGTCCTGGCCTGAAAGCATATCCGCTGCTGGCGCGCCCACTTTTTGCGGCGCGCATTCCGCGGTGCCGGTCAGGTCCATTATCCCACTGTAGCCTTCAGCGATAAGATCGTAACATGCCAAATTTGACCGCTCGCCAGTCAAACCGAACCCGGTAATTGACGTAAAGATCAAGTCGGGACGATGTCCCTTCAGCGTCTCGTAATCCAGCCCCAATTTTTTTTGAACCCTCGGCGGCTGGTTGGTCACGACTACATCAGCCCCCGCAACCAACAAGGCAATCTGCTCTTTACCTGCCGCGGTCGTAAGATCCAACACCACGCTTTTTTTTCCGCGGTTCACCGAAGCAAACCACAAGGATTCCCCATCCAGAAATGGCGGACCCCAAGCGCGCGTGTCATCACCACCGGATCGCTCAATTTTTATCACCTCAGCACCCATATCCGAGAGCAGCATCGTCGCATATGGCCCAGCAACCGATGTTGTCAGATCGATCACCCGTATATCCTTTAACAAGCTGAAACCCGCACCAGGCGAAATCCTTGGTAAGCCATCCATTGGCAGTTTGCCCGTCATTCATGCTCTCCCGCGTTATACCACCCCGAAATGGGCTATACTTAGTTAGGAGCAATATTTGTGCCAAGGTATTTAATTCAATATTTCGCCCAATTACTTGACCTATAGGTTTTCACTCGACCTAACACTGACTAATGTGTACTTGTTGCGGACACTCAAGATAAAAGCCACTGAAATAATGGGACAGACAATGAACTCGAATGAAGCGGCTGGTGTTATCTTTGTAGAAAATGGTGGGAATATATCTTTTCACAGTGGTGTAGGCAGTGAAATGGGTATCCGCTCTCTTGTTACACGTAACGACTGGATCACCGAAATGCGTGACCGCCGTATCACCTCGTTAACCTTCAATGGGGAAAAGCTTATATTAGTCTGTTACCCGACACACGAGGGGTTTGCTGTTCTGATCCACACGACAGACTATCCGGCTTTTTACAGCTTTGTGGCCAGCGTGAACTTTGCCTTCGATATTTTCAATCACTTGCTTAGCGACCCTTACGACGCAATGACGGTAGTCGATGAAACGGCAAAACTGAGATATATATCCCCTATCCATGAAAGGTTTTTTGGCCTGAAACAAGGCGAAGGTTATGGCAAGGATGTCCGCAAAGTCATTGAAAACACCCGACTTGACCAAGTGGTGAAAGGCGGGAAATCTGAAGTCGGGCAGCTTCAGAGCATGAAGGGATCCAGACGGGTTGTGACGCGCACGCCGATATTGCGCAAAGGCCGTGTCGTTGGCGCAATAGGGCGCGTTATGTTCAGCGGACCCAGCCAATTGGAAGAGATGAACAGCAAGATTAACGCTCTTGAACACGAGGTCGAGTTCTATAAGAGAGAAGCTAAAGCCCTACGCCGAAATGACTATGGCCTGACCAATATAATCGGTGGGAGCGCGGCAATCGACAGCCTGAAACAGAAAATCACCCAGATTGGGTCAATGGACGTTCCAGTTCTGATTCAAGGGGAAAGTGGCGTCGGCAAGGAATTGGTCGCCCAAGCGATTCATCAACTAAGCCCGCGCAGGAATAAGCCCCATGTCATCGTCAATGCAGCTGCGTTGCCCGCATCACTGGTTGAGAGCGAGCTATTCGGCTATGCGTCCGGCGCCTTTACCGGCGCAAACCAACGCGGCCATGCAGGGAAATTTGAACAAGCAAACACCGGCACCATTTTTCTGGATGAAATCGGTGACATGCCGCTTGATGTTCAGGCTAAACTGTTGCGCGTCCTTCAAGACAACAAGGTCGAGCGGATAGGAGGCGAAAGCCCAGTTTCTCTGGACTTTCGTCTGGTGACCGCCACCAACCATAACCTTCAGGAAATGGTGGAAGAAGGGGGATTTCGTCTTGACCTGTTCTACCGGATCAGCCCCGTCATTCTTGAAGTTCCGCCGTTGCGTGACCGGCTTGAGGACATTGAACTACTTGCAGACTACTTTTTGACTGAATTTGCCGAACGCCACGGTCGGCGCAAGCTGAAGTTGGATAACAGTGCTGTCAGCTACTTGACGAGCCAAAGCTGGCCAGGAAATGTCCGCCAACTAAAGCATGAGGTCGAGAGGGCCGCCATTTTTGTATCTGGAAATCAATTAACCGCAGCAAATTTCACCGACGAACCGTTAGTGAATACTCCAACGCCAAACCCAGTGACTCCCGCATATATAGACACCGTTTCGGGCTGCGGCCCCTTAGAAGATGCTATTGCCAAGCTCGAAGAGAAGTTGATCCGAGATGCAATGATTAACCGCAACAGCAACAAGAAAAAGGTGGCGGAAGATCTCAAAATTTCACGGTCGCACCTTTACAAGCGGCTGAAAAGTTTCGGAATCTCCTGAAGTTTTACCGCCCTTGGCGGCCGATCACAAAATCGAACCTCGCTCAATAATGTATTTATCATCTAACAGGTCGTTCACGTGATGTTCGCTTGAGTCAGAGATGAGCATGGAAACTCCTTCCGACTGCAGATCAACCATAACTTCCCCCAACCGCCGAGCAAGAGCCGGAGCCAACCCCTCAAAGGGTTCATCCAGCGCCAACAATTTTCGACCGACCATCAATGCCCGACCGAGCGCCACCAGCTTTTGCTGCCCACCGGACAACACAAGTGCTTTGCGTTGCGAAAATTTAGCGATTTCTGGCATAAGCTCATAGATCCATTCCAATCGCTCTGTTGCATCTGGCATATCAACACTCCAGGTTGGCAACAGGATATTCTGCGTTACCGAAAACTCCGGCACCAGCTTGCGGTCTTCGGGCATATAGCCAATCCCGAGCGCTGCTCGGTGGTATGGCTCGGTGGCATGCAGATCGGTGCCATCGAACTGCATTCTTCCCTGGCCGGCTACATGGCCCATGATGGTGCGCAGTAGAGTGGTCTTTCCAGAGCCATTGCGACCGATCAGCCCTACCATTCTACCGGCTCCAACCTGCAGTGAAACCTCACGCAAGATTGAAGTAGCCCCGATGGAAGCGTTAAGTTTCTGTATATCAAGCATTTTCATCCTCCCGATTAGCCCTAGCGCGTTCAATCACTTCACCAACAATCAATTCACGCACGCGCACATCTGAAAACACATGATCAGGCGTACCATCCGCAATGATCTCGCCATCAACAAAGGCCAAAACCCTGTCGGCGTAGCGCGCCACAATATCCATGTCGTGTTCGACAAACATAGTCGTAATAGCATTAGCCTTGAGCGCACCGATAATTCTGTCCATAGTCTCAAACTTGGCGCTAACAGAAACACCGCTAGTCGGTTCATCCAGCAATATCGCGCTTGGTTCACTGGCCACCGCCATAGCTATATCAAGTAGCTTACGCAGCCCTTGCGGCAATTCGCCAGCTATTTGCGTGGCATGTGACCCCAGATCATATTCCTCTAGAATACGCGTCGTTTTCGCGTGGCGTTCCGGCGTTGAAAGCGGCTCTAGAAAGCTAGTGCGACCACGGAATTTATCCGTTGCACCAACCGCCATCAGGATATTATCTCTAGCGCTAAGCGCCGGAAAAACCTGAGCGATCTGAAATGATCGGGTCAACCCTATCCGGGTAAGTTCTTCAGGTGTCAACCCGGTTATGTCCTTGCCTTGATAGCGGATTTCACCAGAAGTTGGTTTAAGATATCCGGTAACCATATTCACAAAAGTTGTCTTGCCTGCACCGTTTGCACCGATAATGCCAACAACCTGACCGGCAGAGACCTTTAGATTAATGTCATGAGCCGCCACAACCGATCCAAAGGTTTTTCCAAGATTAATAATTTCAATGATCGTATCCATCTTTCTTGCCTCCTTTCATCATCGCAAACAACGACCACAAGCCGCCGGGTAAAAAGAAAATCGACAACAGTAAAGCGCCGCCTAGAATAATCTGCCAGTAATCCGGCACATAGGCGAAGGCCAGCGTGCGGATCACCTCAAAGATCACTGCCCCTAAAAACGGTGCAAGCACCGACCCAGTTCCAGCAAGAATTGCAATGAACACAAAACCACCTGATGTGGTCCAATATGCCATTTCCGGGTCAATATGCCCAACAGAAAAAGCAGTAACCGCGCCACCAAGGCCAGCGAATATTCCGGCAATAATCAGGTTTACATGCATCAAGCGCTGCACAGATATCCCCAGATATTCTACCCTCACCTCATTTCCACGAATAGGCTCCGATAACCGCCCGGGAACCGATTGAAGGTAAACATGCATCAAAACGGCACAAACCATCCCGAGTAATACCGCATATATATACATCGCCAGTTCAAATTGTTCCTCGGGCTTCCAGCCCAATATCGTAACTCGCTTCAAGCCGATTCCGTCGGTGGAGCCGAGCGCCTCCGTCTTTACAAGCACTCCATAAAGGATCATCGAGAACGCCATGCTAAGCATCGTAAAGAATATTCCGCGATATCGCGCCAGCAGAAGACCGGCCAACGCCGAAAGCCCACCACCAACAACAGCGGCGACAACCGTCAGTACAAAAATATCGGTTACCCCATAGTAATGGCCAAGCAAGCCCACACCATACCCGCCCCCAGCAAAAAATAGCGCTTGCCCAAATGGGACAACCCCGCACCGCCAAAGCAAAAGCAACCCCAGTACAACCAGCGCCTTGCCTATCGCTACACTAGATAGAAACAGGATCCATTCCGGCAAAACCAACCCGAGTAGGAATGCCAGACCCGCTGCTATTGTAATTGCGGGAATTGTTCGGTCAATCTGCATCATATTTTCCTCGCCTGCACGCGTGTAAACAACCCCTCGGGCCGCAAAACCAAAACCCCTGCCATGACGACGTAGATGGCAAACAACTCAACTTCCGGCAGCAGGTGAACCGCAGCCGCCCGTGCCAGGCCAACCATCAGCGCTCCAATCATCGCGCCGGTTATTGACCCCATGCCGCCAATCGCGACAACTGCAAACGCCAAAACAATAACCTCAACTCCCATGCCCGGGGTGACCGACACTTTAGGAGCAGTAACTGCACCGCCCAATGCGCCCAGAATTGCACCCAATATGAATGTGATCAGAAAAACCTTGGTCACATTCACCCCAAAAGACGTTGCCATCTCGCGGTCATGAATAACCGCAGTAACGATATGGCCAAAGCGGCTATGATTAAGTAGCCACCAGCCAGCACCACCCAATGTTATGGCAAAACCGATCAACATCAGGTCATAGTTAGAAACTATCAATTCACCGATCTCTACAAAGCCAACCGCAACGAACGGCTGATAAGCGAAATATGCACCGGATCCCCATATTAAGCGCAATACGTCTTCCATCATCAAAAACGCGGAATAGCTCACCAGGACAAGAACGACCTCGTCATGCCCGTACATCGGCCGTAGCAATACTCGTTCAAGAGCATAACCAAGCACCAATCCAATGATTACTGACGACAAAAGAATAATTACGAACCCGCCTGCAACCGGTAGACCTGTCTGCGAATACAACCCAATCAAAGAAGCCGCTCCGTAGGCACCAAAAGAGTAGAACGCCCCATGCGCCACGTTAAGAATTTTCATAACCCCGAAAATCAGTGTCAGGCCCAAGGCCACAACAAAAACCCAGGACGCATAAACAAGACCGTCGATTATAATCGCCATCAATGTCAGCAAAACATTACCCTTTCAAAAGGTCGGAATGATTTGCCGGGGAAGGCCCCCGGCAATTTTCTTAGTTACAGATTGCGCCAGGCATCCCAGCTTCAAGCCATTCAACACTTGTCTGGCCTTCAGGTGGGTTCACACACTCCGCCGGATAACGCACAACATCGATAATTTCCGGCGTGCCGGTATCTGTGTTGTAGCGGAAAGTGCCGTATGCTGTTTCCGAGATCGCTTGGTGGCCACCCGCCAACGACATCTTAACGGTTGAGCCGATCGCCTCGAATTCCAGCCCTTCAAATGCCGCAATAATCTCTTCGGTGTTAGGCGTGCCACCTGCGTCCGCTGCTGCCGCATCCGCTGCCGACTTTAGACCAAGAAAACCTTGTGCCATATGATAGCTGGGATACGTTGGTACCTCACCGAACCGCTCTTGATAAGCTGTCTGGAACCAAGTGTTAAGTTCACTCTCATTCGCAAGAACACCATGCGGTCCACGCGCACCGACAATCGTTCCGTCCGGCAGCTTGTCACCCAAGCGGGATGCCACCGTTTCCCCAGTGGTCAAGATCATCGGCAATCGTTGCGGAAGCCCGCGCGCCGTCGCCTGAAAAATAAAACTTTCCAGATCACCACCCCAGAAACTCGAATGCAACACATCAGAACGGCTGATCAGCAATGCCGATATCTCGGCTCCATATTCACCAGCAAAAATCTTAGGAAACAGTTCTTTGGTGATATTTGCATTCGGATTCAGATGCTTCATCACGAGCGAGAAATCACGCCAACTATCTTGCCCCCAGGCATAGTTCTGGTTCAGGCCGGCATAATCGTTGACATCGGTCATAGTGCCTGCCGCGTAAAGTGCTGCCCCCACGTTATCCATCGTGGCATGGGGTGCCGTGCGAAACACGTAGTGATAGCTCGCTTCTTCAAAAATACGCGGTGTACCGCAGTCAAACAGCACTGTCAGAACTTCGAGCTCCTCAGCAACTGGCGCCACTGCCAGACAGCTTCCTGAAGAAATATATCCAACAATAGCGCCAACTTGCTGTTGCTGAACCAACTTGCGCAGCTCTGTAACCTGCGTTGTTGAGCCACCCGCTTCATCAACGTAGATGGGCTCGACCTGAACACCACCAATTCCTGGCACCGCGTAGGCACCTGGCAAATCCCCGTTATTTATAGCATCAATCATCAGTTCCGCTGCATTTCGTGCAGGGATTCCGAACGGCCCAGAGGCCCCTCCTGTCAAAAACCCCACAACGCCAATTTTCATTGTTTCCTGCGCCAGCGGTGCGCTCGTGCACGCCAGCGAGACAAGCGCAGCTAACGAACTTGTCCTCATAATCGAATTTAGACTCCACATCGTATTTCTCCCTATATGTGTAAGCGTAGTATCGTATATGTATAGACAGCAATATTTGTGCCAACTTTTAAGTTGTGCAAAAACAGTTGCTTAGAAAACCAAAGGTGGATATGTCTTCAATTAGAACACTTTTTAAGCGCTGTATTTGTATCCGCGTCTCATTTTACGGCTTGCAGAAGGGGGTGGTATGAACAGTCTCAGACAACAGCTTGGCCAAAGACAATACCTCGCGCCCCAACTCCAGCAATCGTCAGCCATTCTTCAAATGACCGCGCTCGAACTAAGCGAAATGATAAAAACCGAGCTCGACTCGAATCCATTTCTTGAACACGTGCGAGAGCATTCCCCATTAGTAGAGTCCAAATCAACCGAGAACGGAGCCCATTATTCTGAGTCCGTTGACTTCGTCGCAAACCTGGCACAAGACGAGGTACTGACCACCCGCCTGCAAGCACAGTTGCCGCATTTGCACATTTCGACCAAAGATCAAAACATCGCAATGTTCTTGATCGGTATGCTTGATGACCACGGTTATCTGCGGGAATCTAACCCATCACTGGCTCAGATGCTGGACGTAGCCGAATCCGATGTTGCCGCAGTACGCCAGCAACTTCAGGGCCTTGACCCTCCAGCGCTCTTTTGCACCGACCTAGTTGATTATTTGCGATTACAACTGCACCAAAAAGGACTGCTAAATCCAGCTATCTGCGGGTTGTTGGATTTTCTCTCGACCAACGGCCCAGCAACAGCACCGGACTTGGCGGTAGCCCTGTCAATCAGCGTGTCTTTGGCTGAAACATACCTGTCAGTATTGAGAACACTCAAATCGCATCCCCTTGCTGATGTTGAGCAACCCGCTTTGCCGCCCGTACAACCCGACATTCTTGTTTCAGGGACCGTTACACAAGGATGGAGTGTCGAGCTAAATGATGAAATAATACCTCGCATTTTCCTCAATTCCAGCTACTACAAAGAAATGCAGGGCCAGATGCGGGCGGGCCACGATTTGGATTTTGCTGCAGGTATGTTCAATAGCGCCAATTGGTTGCTTCGCTGCATCGCTCAGAGGTCCCAGACCCTTCTTCGGGTTGCCGCGGTGATCGTCCAGCATCAAAGGCTGTTTTTGGACAACAAGGCTAACAATTTGTCTCCTCTGACATTGGCTGACATTGCAACTGAACTCAAACTCCACCCCAGCACTATAAGCCGCGCAACATCCAACAAATTTATTTCGGCACCTATTGGAACAATACGGATGAAAACACTATTGACCCGGGCGGTTGGCAACGTGGATGGCGAAAAGGGATACTCGTCGCAAAAAATTAAACAACTCATTTTAGAGGCCATTAATCAAGAAGATAAAAAAACTCCGCTGTCCGACGAGAATATTTGTGAGCTTCTTTCCGAAAACAGTATTAGAATTGCCAGAAGAACAGTCGCAAAATACCGCCAACAGATGGAGGTACCGAATAGCAAAATACGTGGCAACGGGAAGCGATGATTTATTCACCAATGATTGGGAATTTATGTAATTGTAGCGAATGTTTGGGTTCTGCAATACAGGCTTCGGCTTATATCTTCACGGCGACAAAGCGCGAGACATTTTCCTCGCCTCGACACCCCCGCCAACACAATGCGGATTTTCTCCTCCGAAGGATATTGCTTGCGCCTAGCTCGCTGGATGTCTTTGACTATCTTCTCAGACGCTGTGTTCTGGGTTTCCGTCTCATCTTCACTCCTCGAAGATTACGATGAGACCGAAACCTTACGTTATCCAATTCCGCAAATTTGCACCATAGGTGCTGACGTCAGGCACTACCTCTACCGCGCCGTCGACAAACAAGGCAAAGCGCTTGATTTCATGCTGTCCGAGTGTATGAATGCAGCTGCAGCAACGCTATTCTTTGCCACAGCTCTGTCACCTAACTGGATTCCAGAAAAGATTGTAATTGATAAAAGCGGTGCCAACAAAGCTGATATCAGGCTGCAAACAGGATCCTAAAACGCTTTGGGTGCCAGGTACCAATCGCGGCCATCCGTTCTAAATACCGCAACAACACCGGTGAACAGGATCACCACTTCATCAAAAAGCGAACCCGGCTGATGTTGGGATTTAAGTCCATCCGATCCGCGTCAGCCACCTCGGATGACCACGCAAAGCATTAATGGTTTGGGTTCGCTGTCCACCAGAATATCGCTCGTTCTAAACACAATGGCCGCAGCCTGGCTTTCCTCGCTCTTTACCGTAACAAATCGCATTTTCGGACGCAGAGCCGCCTCGCAAATTGCCTCAGCATCAGCCGCATCGTTCTTCTAGCGCTTCTCGAACGGATTGACGTAGGCAGGTGGAATTAACCGTACTTCGTGGCCAAGCTTGCCAATCTCCCGATCCCAGAAGTGGCTGCCGGCACCTTCGATCTCGCCGACCGCACTCGCGCCGCGCGGGAGCAAAAACCGGTTCATGCTTTTGTGGCCGCACGCGCGTTGTCGGCAAGTTACATTCTGGCCTAACAAGCCAGCCACATCACCCTGCCACGGACCGGTGCGGCCGGCAGTATCGGTGTCCGGCATGCTTAGTCAAAAGGGCATCACGGTCACGCTGGTACATCCGGGCGCGCATAAGGTTGATGCCAATCCTTATAAGCCACTCCCCGAAGATGTCCAAAACCGGATGTTGTAAGAGCTGGAAAGCCTCCGAACACTTTTCGGCCAAACCGTTGCCAAAGGGCGCGGGGAGTTGCCCGATGTAGAGGCCGCACGCGAAACCGAAGCCGCCACCTTCCGCGGTGTTGAAGCTGTGATCGCCGGACTGGCAGACGCCGTTTCCGATCCCCGTAGTGCGTTTCGCGCCTTTGCCGAGAGTCGCCATGATCGCGGCGCGATCCAGCTAATGCACGCAACCTCCCGAACTCCCCAATCCAGAACCCGAAAGGAAACCCTATGGAACAGAATAACGAACCAGCTGATGAAACACCAGCGGTACAAACGTCAACAGAGGCGACAGCACCGCTTGCCGCGACTCGGACGCAACCGGCAATTCCGGACACGCCCAACGCCGCTGTACCTGATGCCGAGACCACCGAAGTAGCGCAGGTTTGCGCACAAGCCGCACGGATCGGCATTTCGATCGACACCGCCGACGCCGCAAAACGCGACCTCAAACCCGATGCACTACCCGTGCAAGTTCTCGAAAATCTGGCAGAAACCAATGATGCCGCCGCGATTATTGCCACTGCACCCGCAGCGGCCGCTGCAAAAGACAGCCCACTTGTAGCAGCGGCCAAAACAACCGTCGCCGAAGCAGGGTCCTGATGCAGCGCAAGCACGCCCAGACCCGTGAATACATGGAGATGAATGCGCTGCGCGCTATCGTCAAAGACGGCGCTGGCACCACCGAGCGGCTGATCCCTGCCGGCGAGGGTATCGCCTTCCCGCTCGGCACGTGTTTGATACCTTCACCACATACGGCAGGCCTGCCAACCTGATTTAGGCGGCCAACACCGTCGGTCTGCCTCTTTATGCCCGCCAGCATCTGGACGAAAAAGGCCGCTGGATTGATCTGATTATCGAAGCCTCGGTCCTGCCGGTCAACAAACGATCACGCCTTGCGACCCGCCTGCACAGCTCCAACTAGAGGGGGATTTCAATGAATGTCTTTTCAGCCGCCATGGACCGGATTTTTGGAAACGCCACCATGGCGGTGGATGCTTACTGGATATCGACCAGAACTACCGAAGAACTCGCTATCCGCGTGATCCGGCGGGCACCCGACGATATCTGCAGTTTTGGTTCCCGCGCGTATTCTTAGCGACACTTTGATCATTGATGTGCGAGTGTCCGAGCTCGCAAATTCCCGCCCCGACGACCTGATCCTGTTTGGGACAGAAAGCTTTGTTATCCAGGGCGAACCCGTGCGTGATCGCGAACGGCTTGTCTGGACACTAGATCTTCGGCCCGCATGAAGCTGAAACTGGATGTTAATCCGGACCTCGCCGCGATGCTGCAGGCGGAGGTTTTGGCCAGTGAAAAAGCCGTCACATCCGCGATGCGCGAAGCTGGCGGTGATCTCAAGAATGACTAGCGCGGACAAATCACCGGCGCGGGCTTGGAGCAGCGGTTGTCCCGCACGATCCGCAACACAACCTATCCCAGGAAGGGTGAAAGTATGGACGCGGCGGCGTTTATCTGGTCCAGAGCGCCTAAAATCATCCACGCCCATGATCGCGCCCTGGCGATACCGACCGAGGCGGCAGGCAAGGGCCGTGGCGGTGCGCGCCTTACACCGTTGGAATGGGAACGGCGGCATGGTCTCAAACTGCGTTTCATTTATCGACGCAATGGGCCGAGTTTACTGGTGGCCGAGAAAGCGCGGATCAATGCACGCGGGACCGCCGTGGCGTCGCGTGCAACAAACCGGACGTGGGCAAGTTAGCGCTACGATTTTTATTCTAGTGCCGCAGGTGAAACTGCGCGAACGACTTGATCTGGCGCGGGATGCGGAAAAGGTAGCGGGGTCGGTGCCGCAGTTGATTGTGGAAAAGTGGGTGGAACGATGATCGTTGTATGCCCGTTTATGGTTTTCTGGACAAACGGATTTCGTTGGCATATATTGCCAATGATACGAAAGGATACCCCATGGTCACACGAAACGTCGTTCTGACAGATACGCAATCCGGCTTGGTCGACCGTTTGATCGAGACCGGACGTTACCAGAATGCGAGCGAAGCCTTGCGCGCAGGTTTGCGCCTTCTGGAGCGCGAGGAAAATGAAATCGGGGCTCTGCGCATTCAGCTCTCGGCCGGATTGGCGCAAGCTAAAGCCGGTGACTTGGCCGAAGGAAGCGGCGAAGATGCCATCCGTCGGGTCTTTGCTGCAGCGCGAGGAAAAACCTGATGCTCAAACCCTGGCGGCTGACCCGCCAGACCGAGGCATCCCTTCTGGACATCGCGCTCTGGACGATTGAAACCTTAGGCCCGCGTCAAACGCAGGCCTATGAAGATGATTTAATCGCGCGATGTTCCGGCATTGCATCGGGTAGTGTTACGTCGCAAAGCTGTCGAGCGATTATCGACCCCGATTTGAATGGAGATCTGCGCTTTACGCGTTCCGGCCAGCATTTCATCGTATTTGTCGAGGACAAGAACAGCATAATTATCGTGGATCTTCTTCATGGCAGAAGCGATTTGCCGGCGAAGCTTGCGAGCCTTGAGATACAAAAACCAGAGCAGAACCACTGAAGCAGTTCCGTAAGACGACAGGCAACTAGTACCCATGCCCACACCCCGAGAAACCATCCTGCAAGCCCTGCTTGCGGCGCTGCAAACCGTGCCCGATCCAACCGTGCGACGCGGTGCTATCCTGCGCGACGGCGACCCCGGCACGCCCGAAGTCACACTGTCACCGCCGCGATATCACTCCGAGCATCGCGCCGAGGTCGAGATGATCATTCAGGGCAAAACACCGTCGGACCGTGACGCCGCATTTGATACACTGCTGCAGTCCCTCAGCACCGCAATCGCAACCGACCGGACCCTCGGCGGCCTCTGCGACTGGGTTGCGGCCGAAGCCCCGCACGCGGTCGACCTGCCTGCTGAAAGGTTCGAGGCGCTAAAAGCAACTATCGTCCCTGTCATTTTGACCTACACCACGGCCGATCCGCTGGCCTAATCCCCGTGGAATGACCTCCACCAAACAAAGGAAAACAACATGGAAGACGCAGTCATCGTATCAACCGCCCGCAGTGGCCTTGCAAAATCCGGTCGGGGTTCTTTCAACATCACCCACGGCGCCACCATGGGCGGGCATGTGGTTAGC
>MAAC01009497.1_pt1 | contig 25879 bp, 23 predicted proteins | sample 1115981 | NCBI WGS metagenome assembly MAAC01 (sample SAMN04961126, study PRJNA320927) | seawater metagenome | isolation source: sample BD02T64 sea water enriched with oil for 64 days | place: USA:Gulf of Mexico | collected 2013-07-27
CAAAGCCGATGGGGCCAAGGCTGCCGTCGATATTGTCCTGACCGACCTCGAAATCAGTCTCTATCTCGCCGTTTTCTGACGTGGGGTCGGTCATGCTCTCTCCATTCCTATGGCTTATTGTTCGTCTCTAATGCGCTTAAACTTGCGTGTCCCTAAGGTTGAACTAGATCGCCTTACGGGAATGTCCTGCATAATTTGTGGTATGGGTAGAACGCCCAAGCCCCTCACAGCCGGAAACGGAGCGCCGAAGATGTGCAACCTCTACGCCAATACCCTCGCCCCGACCCTCATGCGGCAACTGTTCAAAGTGCGCGCCGAAAATGATCAGTTGGGCAATGCAGAGCCGCTGACGGCGATCTTTCCCAAGGGCACGGCGCCTATCGTGGCGATGGATGAGGATGGCAACCGTGTGCTACGAAATACGCATTGGGGGTTTGTGCTGCCGCAAACCTCCAAGAAAACCGGCAAGCTGATCCAGCCCAAGGCGGTGAACAATGCGCGGGATGATAAGCTGCGCAACTCTCCCTTCTGGAAACCCAGCTTTACCGAACGCCGCTGCCTCATCCCTGCCTCCAGCTTTTGCGAGGCGAAGGGGCGCAATCCAGCGGCCTATGTCTGGTTTGGCGTAAGCGGCGACACAACGCGCCCGCCCTTCGCCCTCGCCGGGATCTGGCGAAGCTTTGCGGGTAACTACGGGACAGAGTATCGCGAGCTCACCACATCCTCGATGATCACGACGACCCCGAATGAGCTGGTGAAGGACACCCACCCCGACCGGATGCCCGCGATTCTGGCTCCCGAGGACTACGAGGCGTGGCTAACCGCACCAGCGGAGGACGCTTTTCGCCTGATTAGACCCTATCCTGCGGGAAAAATGGTGATCCACCAGCAGGGCGAAAATCTGAAATCTGACCACGGCGGGGTGTAAGGCGACCTACCCCTCTTCGGGGCGCAGGGTGTAGCCCTTTGCCCACTCCTCGAATGTCTCGTCGAACTGATCCTGCGGCACATGCTCCAACCCCGGCAGCTCGCGCAGCAGAATATCGAGGTTGCGACGGTCCTGCGCCGACATCTCCGGGTGCGCTCTCAGCTGCGCCAGCTTCTGCGGCAGGCGCCGTTCCTCGCGCACGGTGCTGAAATAGAGCGCATAGGGAATGGCCTTGATCTGCGCCACCAGCGTGGCGAGTTGCGGCAGCAGGATCTGGCTGAATTGCGTTGTCCCCGGTGGATGCACGTCCGACAGCGCCAGAATGGCCCGCCCGGTGGAGACGGCTTGGGTCGTGGAGTAGACGAAACTGACCGACAGGGTCAGCACCACCATCCCCGACACACCGATCAACGTCGCCACCACGCCCCAAAGCGCCCCGCTGCTCTCATAAGTGCCGCCGCCCAGGGTCGACAGCAAATGCCCGGCATAGATCGCTTTTTCCAGCAAACCAGCCGGCGCGCCCGAGCTTTGCGAAACCACAGACCCCGCCTGCCCCGACAAGATCAGCGTCCAGCTGAGACACATCAGGATGATCCACGCCGCCCCGATGCTGACCACCACAAGCGGGCCGCAGACGCGATGCACCCAATTCTGTTTTGGCAAACAACGGATAAGGCAAAACGTCCCCCGTGCCACCCGTGGGGCCAGCGGACCATTGGCCCCCACCCCCAGCGTCGACATGACAACATCCGCCGTCACCACCAGCAACAAACAGATGCCAAGGATCGCTGAAATCATCGCCATGCTCCCTCATGTTCAGGCCGGGCGGCCCCATAGGAAATGGCAGCCCGATCCACATCAGGCTGCCACAAGTTGTTTCAAATTGCGCAGGTTTTACGCCTGCTCACCAAAATCACGCCGCCGCGCGATCAGGCGTCAGCCCGCCCAGCTTTTCGCTCAGCGCCTCATACTGCTGCGTCAGGAACTGCAATTCCGCATCCCCCGCGGCATAGGGCTCGATCGCGCGGTCATAAGCGTCCAGAACGTCCGCCTCGTATTTGCGCACCTGCGCCTCGACCCCATCGGCCCCCTCGATCCCGGCCGAGGTCCAATCCAGCGCGGAGTAAACCCGCTCTGGTTCTTCCAGCGCGCTCGTATCGATGCCTGCGTCCGAGAGGTATTTCTCAACCTGAGCAATATTTTCCTTACGCATGGCGGTGATCTCGCTCACCAGATCCTTACCCGCGCCATCGTCGAGGTCATCAAGCGCCGTCTCATAGGCCGCCTGCGTCCCGCTCAGCACCCGCCAAAGCTCACTCATCGCGTCATTCTTGGTCTGCATACTCACACCTTTAGCTATGATTAATGGGAAGCTTCACCAGTGCAGAAGCGACCGGTAAAGCGTTGATATCGTGATCATTATTTCCGAAGAGTTAACACGTGCTGCCGGGATTGGTTCCGGTGCGTTTTGCTGAAATATATGAATTTTCGGGTTTGTCAGGAATAACGGTAAATAGAGGTGCTTGAGAGCCCTATTTCCTTAGGTATGCCAGCCGGGCTACGGCGCAACTGAAACACAAGGGATTCGCCATCACGAAACGTGTTTTAGCGATTCGGGTGAGCGCTATAGAAGTCATTCGCACATTGGGCCGATGAGGGTGTCAGCAAGAATTTTGATGGCGTTCTCGAAAATCCTGTAAGGTTTTCAATTCAGTATCCCACAAATATACGCACCCCCTCCCCTCTCCCACATCATCTAGCCTCATCCCCAACCGTCGGTTGTTTCAAGAATCTGTTGCGCTGGCCGATGTTTCGACGTTAAGTAACGGAAACAAATGCGCTACCGAAGAAAAGCGTTACTGAGAGCGAGGGCGATGTGACAGGCACCGTACACATCAATACACGGATCCGCCAGAATGCGGAGATTTGCGCCCGATGCGCGCAAGGAGCTTCGCTTGTTTTCCGCAGGCGAAGCGGCGGAGCTCTTGGGCATCTCGACGAGCTTTCTGCGCAAACTGCATTTTGACGATAAGGCCCCCGAAGTCCACACCTCGCCCGGTGGCCGTAGACACTATTCTGCCGATGATCTGCTTGAGCTGCGGCGCATTCTTGAGGCCAACGCCAAGACCCGCGGCGCCTATCAGCGCGGGCGCCGTGAAGGAGACAAACTGCAGGTTTTGTCGTTCCTAAACTTTAAGGGTGGCAGCGGCAAAACCACGAGCGCGGTCCATTCTGCGCAGCGTTTGGCCCTGAAAGGCTACCGCGTTCTATGCGTCGATATCGACCCGCAAGCGTCTCTAACCACCCTGTTTGGCTATCGTCCCGAGTATGATTTCCTGAACTCAGGCACTATCTACGACGCGATCCGGTATGATGATCCGGTCGCGTTAGAGGACATTATTCAGAAAACCTATTTCACCGGGATCGACCTCGCCCCCGGTGGGCTGATGTTGCAAGAGTTCGAGCATGAGACGCCGCAAGCCCTGATGAACCATGCGCAGCCGCCGTTCTTTGCGAGGCTGGCAACCGCGCTTCGCGATGTCGAACAAAACTACGATGTGGTGATTTTCGATTGTCCGCCGCAACTCGGGTATCTGACCATGGCCGCGCTTTGCGCGTCGACAGGGGTGTTGATTACTGTCGTGCCCAACATGCTCGACGTCGCGTCGATGTCGCAGTTCTTGCAGATGAGCGCGGATCTCCTCGACGTTGTCTCGAACGCCGGCGCGAGCATGGAGTTTGATTTCATGCGCTTCCTCATTAACCGCTATGAGCCGAATGACGGGCCCCAACAGCAGGTGCTCGCTTTCCTGCGGCAGCTTTTCGACGATGAGGTCATGGTCGCGCCCATGCTGAAATCCACTGCGATTTCCGACGCAGGTCTGACGCACCAGACGATTTACGAGGTCGATCGCGCGCAGTTTCACCGCAACACCTATGACCGTGCGCTCGATTCACTAAATCTGGTTAACGATGAAATTGAATCCATGATTCAGAAAGCATGGGGGCGTTAATGGCACGTAAAGGTATTCTTTCATCCGAGGCAAAGGCCCCTGCCCCGCCGCAGGAACGGCCGACAGCGAAACCGTCGACGGCGCCTCGCGGTGCGGTTGGCGCGTTGCAATCCTCGCTAACGCGGCTGCAAGAGAACGCGGTTCAGGATCTTGATGCGAGCCTGATCGATATGGCGGGCGTCGAAGACCGCTTGGGCGTTGATGATGAATCGCAGCGCAAGCTGGAAGAGAGTCTGCGGACCTATGGCCAACAGGTGCCGGTGCTTGTCCGCCCTCATCCCTCCCAAGCCGGACGGTTCGAGATTGTTTATGGTCGGCGCCGGCTGAAAGCGCTGAAAGCGATTGGCGTGCCGGTCAAAGCGATGGTCCGTCACCTGGACGATCATGCTTTGGTGATGGCCCAAGGTCAGGAAAACACCGCGCGGCAAGATCTGTCGTTTGTGGAAAAGGCGAGCTTTGCAGCGCAGCTGGACGCGAGCGGGCATGACCGGCAGACAATCGCGGACGCGCTGACGATCGATCTGCCCATGGTGAGCCGGATGCTCAAGGTCGGGAATGCCTTTGATCTGACGTTCCTGCGCAAGATCGGATCTGCCCCCAGCATTGGCCGGGATCGCTGGCTAACACTGGCGAAGCTTGTGCAAGACCCGGAGGCCAAATCCCGCGCGGAAGAGGCCACAAGCGTCGAGACTTTCAGCGACCTGACCTCGGACGAACGCTTCGAGAGCATCTTTAAAGCCGCGAACGATAAACCAACCCCCAAGGCCCCTGCCCCGGCAGCCACCGAGGCGCGCACGCTGCGCAACCAGGACGGCAAAGCCTTGGCCGAGGTGCGGCGCACACCGCGTGGGGTCACCCTGAACATATCCGCTCGGACGGCCGGAGGGTTCGACAAATGGCTCGACACCCACGCCGAAGAGCTGATGAGAGACATTCACGACCGCTGGCGGCAGTCCAAGGCGTGAGACATTGAGGAAGTAACAACAGGAGGCACAACCGGACCATAAAAAAGCCCCCCAGGATAAATCCCGGAAGGCCATTCTCAAACTTTGCACCTTCGAGATAGCCCTAAAGATTTACCTCTGTCAACTCCACCCCCTCGGGTGGAGCGGGTATTTTATTGTCTTTCGTGAAACTTTGATGGGAAAAGCGTTCCGAACTCTCGTCGGGCGGCCAGTAAACGACCGCGCAGCGAACACTAGCGGGCCGGATAAATGGCAGCTACTGGATCAGCTCACACAGGCGGCGGCGACCTATGAGCTGTCTCACCGGACTCTCACCGTACTGCAGGCGTTGCTGACCTTCCTGCCCACCCGCCACATCCCGTCGGGGCCCGCGGGCATTGTCTTTGCCTCGAACCAGCGTCTGTCTGAACGGTTACACGGGATGCCCGAGAGCACGTTGCGACGTCATCTGGCACAGCTGCTGCGCGCGGGAATTGTCAGCCGTCACGACAGCCCCAATCGCAAGCGCTTTGCTCATAGCCGCGGTGGAGAGATCACGGCAGCGTTCGGTTTCGATCTGTCACCGATGGTGCATCAGGCGGACGCCATCAGTCATGCTGCCACAGAAGCACAGGCGCGGCAGGAAGAGCTGCTTGTGTTGCGCGACGAGGTTCTGATGCTCCGTGCAATGCTCGTGCAGGAAACTGGTCACGAAGAGCTACTTGCCGAGGTCGCAAAGTTGCTCCGCCGCAAAGCGGAGAAGACAGAACTATGTGAGATGGCAGCGGCTCTCAAGAACCTGTTGAAAACGGGTCTTGAGAAAGCTTCAAACACAGAAGAAGTGAGCACCGCTTACGCCCAAAATGAGCGGCACATACAGGATTCAGATATAATCCATTCTGACTCTGAAGGGCAGGGGACTTGTACTCCCGAAAGGTCACAACCAGTCGAAAGCAACGAAGCTGAGAAAGACCAAGGCGTGTCTCTCGGTCAGGTTCGTAGCACATGCAAAGAACATCAGTCCTTCTTTCGAGAACCCCTGCGCAACTGGGCTGACGTTGAGCGTATCTCTGACAAGATCGCGCCTATGCTCGGGATCGACCAACCCGTGATGATCGACGCTAAGCGCATCATGGGCAGGGAGGGAGCTGCAGTCACCGTCCTATGTATGCTTGAGAAAGCCAGCGCTATCCGCAGCCCAGGTGCTTACCTTCGCCGGCTGACACAAATGGCAAGGGATGGGGCTTTTTCGTTGAAACCTATGCTGATGGCACTGGAAAATCGAGAAATTGTCAGCTGACAATTTTTAGTATGCTTGAATTACAGTGCCTTATGATTACACTGAGCTGAAAATTGCCAGCTTGAGCCCAGTCGGCAGGGGATACGCGCTTCAACGAATCTATATCGCTAAGATGGGGTGAAACATGGGTGCATTCAGGAAAATCACCATATCTGTGCCAGCAGTTTCTTGCGTATTCCCTTTTGACGTGTCCCTTAATATAGGGTGGTGTGGGGAGGAATATCCAACATCTTGCGATCTTAACAAGGCTATGGCCGAGGCCAAGACCTACCGGCCACTGATCCGCAAAAACACCTTCGTGAAACGCGAGTAATTTGGTAACCTCTGCACATTACAAACGACCATATATATTCAAAGAAAATTATCGCCATGCACATGAACAGTATTCACGACCTTTCGAGGGCGAAAAAGCGGGCCATTTTTCTGGCCGTCGACAGCATGCTCGTCCCCCTCGCTCTCTATTGCGCCTTTGCATTCCGGTACGGGACGGGCACGCCTTGGATGCCAATCGCTGACAGTTGGGTGCTTTTCCCCGTCATATCGATGTGGGGCGTTGGTGTCATCTGGGCACTGCGGCTCCACCGGATCAAGCTTAACGCTTTCGATACACATTCCATGTCAAACATTGGCGTAGCGTCGCTGTTGATTTCCTTCAGTGCAGTGATGCTGAGCTATTGGTTAAAGCTTTCGGCACCGCGGTCCGTGCCGCTTCTTTTGGGGTTGTTTTTCTGCATTTTCGCGGTCGCGGCACGTGTGGTAGGGCTGAACCTGCTCCGCTGGCTGTCAGAGCGCGGAGGTAACCGCAAACCGGTCGCGATTTACGGGGCGGGGGCCGCGGGTATCCAATTGGCAGCCGCCCTGAGGCAGGCCAGCGAAGCGCGACCTGTGTTCTTCATCGATGATAACCCGAACTTGCACGGCCTCATGGTCGCAGGGCTGCCTGTTCACGATCCCACTAAACTCGGGAAGCTGATCAAAGCACGCAATATCGAACAAATTCTGCTGGCCGTGCCATCAATGTCCAAGAAGCGTAGGGACGAGTTGATCTCAAAGCTCAGCGTTCATGAGGTCGAAGTGCAGGTACTGCCGTCCTATGTGGACCTGATGTCTGGCAAAGGGCTGGCTGATAGCCTGCGCACGGTTGCGCCGGATCAGCTTTTGGGCCGTGATAAGGTCAATCTCGATACGCCGGAAATCGCGAAAACATACGCCGGCCGCGTCGTGATGGTGACCGGGGCAGGGGGCTCCATCGGGTCCGAGCTGTGCCGGCAGCTGCTGAACTGTAACCCGGCGCGGATTATCCTGTTTGAGCAGGGTGAGTTCCAGCTGTACTCGATTGATCAGGAGCTGCAGCCTGAAGCGATGGCCACTGGGATCCCTATTGTCAGCCGTCTTGGGTCGGTCACCAACAAGGCGCGTGTAGCCGGCGTGATTGCTGAGGAGGGGGTCGAGATCGTCCTCCACGCTGCGGCCTACAAACACGTGCCACTGGTCGAGGAAAACGAGCTAGAAGGCGCGCGCAACAATGTGCTCGGCACCCAAGTCGTCGCCGAAGCCGCCGCTGAGGCAAAACTCGAGCGCTTCATTCTCGTCTCCACCGACAAAGCCGTACGTCCGACAAATATCATGGGCGCCACCAAACGGATGGCCGAGTTGGTGGTGCAAGATGTACAGACGCGCAATGCTGCTACGAAATTTGCCATGGTGCGCTTTGGCAACGTGCTTGGGTCCTCGGGTTCGGTCTTACCACTGTTTCAAAAGCAAATCGCTCGCGGTGGGCCGGTGACGGTGACACATAAGGATGTCACGCGCTTCTTTATGACTATACCCGAGGCAGCGCGTTTGGTCTTGTTGGCGGGTGCTTATGCTAAAGGTAGCGACGTGTTCGTCTTGGATATGGGAGAGCCTCAGAAGATCATCGATATCGCCCGCAGGATGATAACACTCTCTGGTCGTAAGGTTAAAGATCCAGAGACGGGGGAGGGTGATATCGAAGTTCGGATTACTGGCTTACGGCCGGGGGAAAAGCTTTTTGAAGAACTACTGATCGATAATGGCAGCCTATTGGTCACTCCTCACGCTAAAATTCTTCGTGCACAAGAAGAGATGTTGAGCCAAATTGAGGTAGCGTCAATGTTACGCGAGTTGCAGAGTTCTATTGTAAATTCGGATCGCTTGAGACTGAGAGAACTAATTACAGCGCGAGTTGAAGGCTACCACGTTCCCAACAAGGAAACTTCGATAGGCTACTAGTCGATGCCAACCGAAGATTAGCATGGTTAAGATCTCGGTGTTAAATAGGTTCAAGTGGTTATGTTTTTTCCGTAGTCCATAGTGCGATTTCTTTATATTGGGTTAACGCGTGGCGCAGCGGATATTGGAGCTTCGGCTAACATTTTTGTTTTCTGGGGGTACTTGAAACCGTTATTTACATTCTCCGTGAGGACACATTGAGCTAAAAAACTGCCGTGTGATCGCGTCGAGTTAGAGGCGACGATCGCGGCATTGCAAGATAAAACAGTTGAGATTACGGCGTTAAAAGACGAGATGTCAGCTACCCTGCGGGCCTATAATAAATGGGTCAGGCACCGCGCTTGCGGATCGCTACACTGCAAAAGTAGTCACTTTGAAAGTCGCCGGAGAAAATCGAGCGCGAGATTGAGCAACTGGAACTGGTGCCAGCATCTCGTTTCTGGGATGCTGGCGTTTCGGGTCATGGAATATTTCGAGGTAGTCGAAGTGACCTGCTCCCCGACGCCCCAAGCTAGGCTACCGCCGATCTCTAATTGTTTTTGCAGGTACTTGGCAGAGCACGGGTTTACGTGACTTGCGCTAAAAGTCATATCGCTGTATTGCAAAGCTTAAACAACGCAGAGGGTACAGATCGTGCTTCATACGGCTGTTCTAGTCCGCACGGTGGCACCTAATGTGTAAATTAGATAGAAGTCGTTTGATCTTCAAATATTTCCTAAATTTTTGAAAAATTCAGTATTAAGCAAACCGCCATCCATATCCTGAACTAGGCCAGAATTCGGCGACAACTCTCTGTACTAGGTATAGCTATGGTCTACATTTGCCCGCTCTGACCAACCGTAGGAAAGCGTTACTTGAGGCGTTATTTAAACATCATCTTGCGGATCACGACCCTTGGTACGCGTTTCGTGTTTATAATCGCTTTGGCGAAGTTTCTTGATCCAGTTGAGGTCGGCCTTTACGGCTTGTACACGGCTTCAATTGGCTATGCGCTGTATTTCGTTGGCCTAGATTTTTATGCCTACGTTACACGAGAAATTCTGAGCTACCCAAGAACCGATCGTGGGCACATCATAAAAGCGCAGGCGGCGCTTTCTGGATGTCTTTATGTCATTGTTTTGCCGGTATCGACTTATCTATTGATTTGGACCGACACGCCAACGCTGCTGATCTGGTGCTTTGCGCCGATTTTAATCCTCGAGCATTTCAATCAGGAGATTTCTCGTCTGCTTATTGCGTTATCTCGCCAGCTTACTGCGAGCATTGTGCTGTTCTTTCGACAGGGTAGCTGGGCGATCGCCGCAGTGGTTTTAATGGGCTTAAATTCTGAGAGCCGTAGTCTAGGCGTAGTGCTTGTGCTTTGGATTGTGGCTGGCTTTGTCGCAGCGCTGCTTGGCGCTTGGGCCGTCTTTCGGCTAAATATGGGGGGCTGGCGCGTAGCGGTTAATTGGCAATGGGTGCGGCGTGGCATCATTACTAGTCTTGGCTTTCTTGTTGCGACGATCGCATTGCGCTCAATCCAGACATTCGACCGTTACTGGCTCGAGCTGCTCGGCGGGCTAGAATTAGTTGGTGCATATGTGTTGTTTATGGGAATTGCGGGCACGTTGCTCACCCTTCTTGATGCGGGCGTCTTCGCCTTCACTTATCCAGATCTCATCCGGCACAATCTTCAAGAAAGGCATGATTTGGCTCGCGCACTTATCCGAAAGGCCATGTTGCAAACGGTCGGAGTCATAGCAGTCTTCGCCGTAGTGAGCCTAATTGCGCTGCCTTACTTGTTGGTGTGGATTTCAGACCCTGTATATCAAACAAATATTTGGCTCTACCCATGGCTCCTGACGGCGATGATATTGAGTGCCTTAAGCATGATCCCTCACTACGGTCTTTATGCTAAAGGTCAAGATAAGCCGATCATCTGTAGCCATTTGGTCGCTCTTGGCACATTCGTCGCAGTCACATGGCTGCTAAGTGTATCGTATGCCATGCTCGCGGTTCCAATTGGCCTCAATATGGCATTCTTCGTCATCTTAATATGGAAATCCACAGCCTATATCGCGTTGGAATTCTACGGCAAAAGCGCATGCGTCGCCGTTACTTCTTTTCGAAACAGCTAAACGGTACACAAAAATGATAAGATACGGACAACAAGATATAAACCAAGACGACATTGACGCCGTTTTAAGTGTTCTTCAGTCAACCAATCTGACCCAAGGCTCTACAATTCCGGCCTTTGAACAAGCCGTGACTGCTGCAACTGATGCGCGACACGCGGTGGCGGTTAATAGTGCCACATCTGCGTTGCATATCGCCTGCCTCGCGCTCGATCTTGGCCCCGGGGACTGGCTATGGACAACTCCAAACACCTTCGTCGCATCGGCTAATTGCGCGCTATACTGTGGTGCACAGGTCGACTTTGTTGATATTGACCCCCAGACATATAATCTTAGCCCTATCGCTCTTGCAGAAAAGCTCCGTCGGGCTAAGAAAGAGGGTCGCTTACCAAAAATTGTCGTGCCGGTCCATCTGGCCGGACAGCCCTGCGATATGGCCGAGATCCATGCGCTCGGACAGGAATACGGCTTTAAGATAATTGAAGATGCCTCGCATGCCATTGGTGGCCAATATCGAGGTGAACCTATTGGCAATGGCCGCTACAGCGACGTCACGGTGTTCAGCTTCCACCCTGTCAAGATTATCACAACCGGAGAGGGCGGTATGGCTCTTACCAACAATGATTCACTCTCCACCCAGCTTAACCTCTTGCGAAGCCATGGTATCACTCGCGACCCAAAGTTGATGACTCAGGAAATGGATGGTCCATGGTATTACCAGCAAGTTGCACTTGGGTTGAATTATCGCATGACAGACATTCAGGCCGCTCTTGGCATAAGCCAGATGAACCGGATTTCCAGCTTTGTCACTCGCAGGCGAGAAATTGCGGCTCGCTATGACCGAGTACTAGCTGATCTGCCTCTAACCTTGCCTTGGCAACATCCAGATAGCTATTCTGCTTATCACCTCTATGTTATCCGATTACAGTTAGACGAGATATCGCCAATCAGTCATCGAGAAGTTTTCGATGCACTGCGCGCCAAAGACATTCTGGTGAATCTTCATTATATTCCTGTACATACTCAGCCTTACTACCAGCAGATGGGATTCCGTAGGGGCTATTATCCCGCGGCGGAACAATACTACAAAGAGGCGATCAGTATTCCGATTCACCCTTCGCTTACGAATGAGGAGCAGGATTTTGTGGCCGCAACGCTCCGCCAGATACTCCAGCGATGAGGCTGGCAGTTATCCCTGCGCGCGGTGGTAGCAAACGGATCCCTCGCAAGAACATAAAGCTTTTCGGCGGGCGACCAATGATCGCTTGGTCGATTCAGGCCGCGCGAGAGAGCGGTTGCTTCGATCGTATTTTGGTTAGCACTGACGATACCGAGATTGCAGAGATTGCAAAGGCCGAGGGCGCGGATGCGCCTTTTCTTCGACCAGCTAGGTATTCGGACGATCATACAGGAACAACTCCAGTCATTGCCCACGCTGTCAATTGGCAGAACCAGAACGGCCCCAAAGCTGTTGAGGTCTGTTGCATCTACGCTACGGCACCTTTCATTGATCCCGATGATCTCCGACGCGGACTGTCAACCTTGCGCGAAAGCGGTGCAGATTATGCATTTTCGGTGACCAGCTATGCTTTTCCCATACAGCGCGCGCTCAGAATCACGAAACAACAACGGGTAGAAATGTTGGAGCCGTCGAAGTTTGAAACCCGGTCGCAGGACCTTGATGAAGTATGGCACGATGCTGGCCAGTTCTATTGGGGCCTTGCCGAAGCTTGGCAAACACAAAAGAAATTGTTTGCGGATTGGTCCGCAGCCGTCGTGCTGCCCCGCCACCGTGTACAAGATATAGATACCCAAGAAGACTGGAGGCGCGCGGAAATGATGCTGCATGCAATTAAGTCGTCCTGATGCCTGCGTCAGTCCCTCGCCGTATCGCATTTCGCTGCGATGCCTCCCTGCAGATCGGGACGGGCCATGTCATGCGGTGTCTTACATTGGCTGATCATCTCCGTCAGCTTGGAACGGAGTGTATATTTCTGGGGCGGCCCCATATAGGAAATCTGCTAGAATTGGCCCGCCGCCGAAACCATATTGCATTGACCTTGCCTATGCGACGTCCGGTCGCGGCCGTAGCGCAGAAAGATCCTGTGCATCTCCCCTGGTTGGGAGCGACATGGGAGGAGGATGCAAACGACTGCATCGTTGCGTTGCGACGGTATCTCGGAGATGAATGCCTAGACTGGTTAGTTGTTGATCACTACGGGCTGGATGCGCGTTGGGAATCACGAATGCGAAGGATTTGCCCCAGCCTAATAGCAATAGACGATCTTGCCGACCGACCCCACAACTGCAGTATACTGGTGGATCAGAATCTAGGTCGCAAACTAGCTGATTATAATAATTTGGTGCCTCATGGAGCTCAAATGTTGATAGGCCCGCATTTTGCCATGCTACGACCTGAATTTGCACGACTGCGCTCAACTAGTCTCGCGCGTCGCAGCGAGCCAGAATTTAAGCGATTGCTGATCACGATGGGAGGAGTAGACAATGATAATGCAACTGGACGGATAATTAAAGCCTTAGATCAGGTTTCGCTTCCGGCCGATATTGCGATAACCGTAGTGCTCGGGCCGAATGCGCCCTGGCTGGAGCAGGTACGTTATCAGGCCGCCAACATGAGACGCTCAATCGAGGTGAAGTCGGGCGTCGATAATATGGCTCAATTGATGTGCGACAGCGACTTCTCCATCGGTGCAGCAGGCAGCACGTCATGGGAACGGTGCTGTTTAGGGTTGCCTTGCATAACCTTAGTCGTAGCAGAAAACCAGAACGAGATCGCCAGCGCCCTAGAAAGACTAGGTGTCGTTGTTTTAGCTCAATCAGCGAATGCAATTGGCGAAATCCTTGTGCAGTGTCTGCATTCAAGGGACTCACGCACAGGTCTCAGAGACCTCGGCCTCCGCGCAGCGGAACTTTGCGATGGTGGTGGCGTCGATCGAATAGTAGCGTATCTGAAGGATGGATAAGCCAATGAAAATATCAATTGTTTGCTCGGATAAAACGCATCCGGTCTATCCGTATCTTGATGACTGGAGATCTAACTTTGCGACGGAAGCTGAAATCTTCATCGCAACTAAGCTTGATGAGGTGCCTGAATCCGAGATATTGTTCCTAGTATCGTGTAGCGAAATTGTCCGGGACCGTCATCGAGCAAAATTTCAACATATAATGGTCTTACATGCTAGCGACCTTCCAGAGGGTAAGGGTTGGAGCCCATATGTTTGGGATATTGTTGCGGGTAGAGACCACCTAACGCTGTCTCTCATCGACGCCGGTGATCCAATTGACAGCGGCGCAATATGGGCTAAAAAACGATTTTATGTTGGCAAAAATCTTTTATGGGATGAGATAAACGACCTTCTCTTCACTGCGGAATTATCTTTGATGGAAGACGCTATCCAGTTAGTCAAAGATGGAGCATCCCCTACTCGCCAAGAAACGGGTGGGGAAACTTGGCATCGTAAGCGTACCTTAAAAGATAGCGAAATTGACCCAGCTAGAACAATCGCCGAGCAATTCGATCTAATGCGAATTTGTGACCCAAATCGTTATCCCGCACATCTCGAACTCAGAAATCGCCGATATAAGATCATTATTGAAAGGATGCCTGATGAGCCATCGTAATCTCTCGATCTCAGGCCGTGAGATCGGACCAGATCAACCACCATACGTGATTGCCGAGCTTTCGGCAAACCACAACGGTGATCTCAGTGCTGCATTGCAGCTTGTTGAAGTCGCAAAATCTGCGGGTGCAGATGCCGTAAAGCTACAGACCTATCGCCCCGATACCATTACCCTCAACAGTAATGCAAAAGATTTTTGTATTGAAGGAGGTCTTTGGAACGGGCGTACGCTCTTTGACCTTTATACAGAAGCTCACACCCCGTGGGAATGGCACAAGCCAATATTTGAACGGGCGCATAAGCTTGACATCACCATTTTCTCATCTGCGTTTGATCCAAGTGCTGTCGATTTACTTGAAGACCTGAACGTACCCGCCTACAAGGTCGCCAGTTTCGAAGCGGTGGATTTACCGTTGATCCGCTATGTCGCATCAACGAAAAAACCTATGATTATATCCACTGGAATGGCCGATCGCGAAGAGATCAATGAGGCTATTGAGGCTGCGCGCGAAGGTGGCTGTTGTGATCTTGCGGTATTGCACTGTGTTAGTGGATACCCTGCCCCGTCCGCAGACTATAACCTTCACACAATACCTGATATGATTGAGCGCTACGGTCTAGTGACTGGGCTGTCTGACCATACCATCGACAATACTACTGCAATCGCGAGCGTGGCATTAGGCGCATCGATTATCGAAAAGCACTTCACTTTAGACCGGTCTGGCGGTGGGCCTGATGACAGCTTCTCGCTCGAACCAGAAGAACTCGCAGCTTTGTGCCGAGACACCAAAACCGCGTGGCAAGCGCTTGGACGCGTTGATTACGGGCGAAAATCTAGTGAGCAAGGCAATGTCCAGTTCCGTCGCTCGCTTTACTTTGTGGAGGATCTCAAGGCGGGCGACGTGATCACAGCAGACGCAGTGCGTAGTGTACGCCCAGGTTATGGGCTGGCACCGAAGATGCTGGACGAGGTGATTGGGAAATGTGTACGGCAGGATGTGGCAGCGAATACAGCGGTGACAGCTGATCATTTCGAACTTAAGGTACCCGAATGAATATTCTGCTGCTCTCCAACGGCGCTCCTAACTATCACCATACCTTCAAAGCCTTGGTTACGCTCTTCGAAAGCGAGGGTGCGCAAATAACGGTGGCCGTTGACAGTACATTCTCTCGTACTGAGAACAAGCTCGATGAATTGAAGTCCGCATCAATACACACTTTTGATACTTATTTCAAATCTCACACGACGGATCGCACCATTCTCAAGCGTTATGAAGAATTCAACTTGAATGCCGCACTTTTGTCGGATTTTGAACGCGCCCAAGCCTATGGTATATGGGGCATGAAGACCTCAGTAGATTATTTTGACCGACTAAAAAGCGCTTTATTAAGCTTTTTCGAAATGATCTTTGACATGCATCAAGTGGATACCGTCTTTTACGAAAATGTCTCGAACAGCTTCGCGCACTTCGCACTCTTTGTAACGCAACGAAAGAAAAAAACGTATATTGGGCTTACCGGATCCCGACTTCCCGATCGTTTTTCCCTATCGTCGGACCCGTTTCAAGACGATGCGACTGAAAGAGCATTCAATTTGATTCGAAAAGGCGATCTGGTACCCGATCCCGCGGTTCGTCGCTGGGCTCGTGACTATCTTTCACGGATTGATACTATCGTTCCAGATTATATGAAGATCAATGGTCAAGATCAATTAGTTTTACTCAAGCGATATCTTAGGCGTGATCGAATTCCGAAGTTGATCTCACTCATACGTCATCTCGGAGACAGCCGTACCGATGCTTTCCAGATTGGCAATCCGTTGGTCACATATTTGGCCCTGTTTCGGCGCAATCTAAACCGCCGCTTTCGATCGAGCCGAGTGCGTAAGTTCTACCAAAGCCAAATGGCGGGAGAACGATTCTTGCTTTATCCTCTGCATTTTCATCCGGAATCATCGACTTCGATCTTGGCTGGCACTTATTTGGATGAGTATGAGGTTATTCGCAATATTGCATTTAATTTGCCTGAAGGTCTGAGGCTTTACGTCAAGGACCATTCGAGTGCATGGGCTTATCCAACTCTCAAATTTTACCAACGCTTGAATGCGTTGCCTAACGTCCGAATTTTACCGCCCGAGGCGCCGACCAAAAATCTAATTAGGGATTCAGAGGCGGTGATTACGTTGACGAGTACTGTTGGTTACGAAGCGTTGCTACTGCAAAAGCGAGTATTCCTGTACGGTGAAGTGTTTTATGCCTTTCACGAGGGGGTATCCCGAGTCGCGAACCCGGCGCACCTCCACGGTCTTCTGCGGGAGCAACTCGCAAAACCTGTGGATTGGGATGGTTCCTACAACGAGGATTTTGTTTGCGCATATTTTCTCTCAACGCTCGCAGGTAAACTGAATTTAATGACAAAAGCTGAAGATGCTCCAACTAATGCCAAGCGTATCTTCACAGCACTTCAAGGTAGTGGTAATTTGATAGTTGAACCAGTGAAATCATGAGCTTACTGGTGTTGATTTAAGCCACGTGCGGATTGATCTTCAATAAATGAGACTAAGATTGTCAACAGTTTCGTACCTTGCATACGCATTGCCAGCATTGCTAGCGACAGCTTTGCTTCCAAAATTAGGCTATGTTTTTTCGGAAGAGGGGTCCTTTGCTATTTTTGCTTCAATTGCCGCTGGCTGCCTGGGCCTCTTGAGCGCTGGTTTGATCGTCGGAAGGACCCGCCGACTTGACTTACCTCGGTGGAACCGAACAGATCACTCCTTGTCAATCTTCTTAATGCTTGCCGGACTTGCAGCGATTGCAGCAAACTTTGCAATTGTAGGACAAATCCCATTGATTTCTTCCGGGAGTGGTAGAATTGAGCTCCAAGAAACGTACCTGTGGAACGTCTACGTAATCGGCTCACTCGGACTTCTAATGTACTCTCGCGTTACGATCGGACAACGGCACGGAAGATTCGGAAAATTTCTCGTTTCAACGTACATAATTTCGGCAATTATGACAGCGTGGAAAGGCACATTTATTCTCTTTTTGGTCGCATATTTATGCCCGCGTTTGCGTCACCAATCCGTACGTTTCGACCACCTTATAGTTGGCGCGACATCAGGATTCTTTCTGCTCGTCCTCATAAATCTTTTACGAGCTGAAGCTTCCTTAACCGAGGTCCTTGCACAACCCGTTTATTACTTAACATGGGGGTTCGTAAATTTCGACACCGAGGCGATAGGCCATTCATCATCTTGTCTATATACCGTCCCCCTCCTAGGGTGCCAGTTTGCTGTCGATAACCGATATTTGCTGAACTCGACTTGGAACGTGTTGACGGCGCTTAGCCCAATCTATATTGATGGAGGTATAGTTTATATATTTATTTTCTTTTTTTTTATAGGAGCTTTAGTCAGAGTTACCGAGAACTTACGGAGCTCCCTTTTGATTGATTATTTATACTTCGTTTCTTGCTATTTCTTACTCTTGGCTCATAACGGCTACGCGTTTTACTCAAGGTCGTTTTTTCTAGCTGCCGGAGTAATCATTCTGCTGAACGCTCTTCGCGCAGCGTCATCGGGAGCGAGAGAGCTTAAGCGTGGAGCGCTATGATTAACACAACAGAGCGTCACAAGAAGTCAATAACCAAAAGCAGCTCCGCTCCGGTATCGCAGGCGAAAGCTCGGCCGTTGATTAACTTCTCTAACCTCCATGTTGGAGGCGGCGTGCAGGTCGCAGCATCTTTTCTTTCGGAGATATCTGGGGCTGCCAATTGGAATCCTAGCCCTTCAGTCGTGCTCTCTTCGGAGGTGAAGGACAGCCTTTCTGATGAGGTAAAGTCTTCGCATGTTATAAGTGAGGCTGTGGTAATCGATGTGCGCGGGTTTGCTCCATGGAGCCGACTAGTCCGTGGACAGCTTGACCGTTCAACCCTTGTTTTCACTTTGTTCGGGCCTCTCTATCGCTGGAACCCTCCATTCAAAAGCATTGTGGGTTTCGCCCAACCTTGGATAATCTACCCGAATAACGAATGCTACGGGATGATGACGCTTTTTCAAAGTTTCAAGAGTCGCATAAAGTTCTGGGCGCAGGCCCAGTTCTTCAAGCGGGCTGATGTTCTAGTGGTAGAGCTCGAACACGTTAAGCTAGGTCTCGTAAAGGAGCTCGGAATCGATCCCTCCCGCATACATGTCGTATATAATTGCCTCTCAGGGATCTACGCGGATAGTAATTGCTGGGAAGCCGTAACCGTGCCGCCTGCCGACGGCAGCCTTCGCCTTGGATTCGTAGGACGCAACTATTTCCACAAGAACACAGCAATTTTCCCCGAAATAGCTAGTCGGCTGCGTGAAAAACACGGGATTGAGGCAAAGTTCTATGTGACTTTTACCGAGGCAGAATGGCAAGCTTGTAGCCCAGCATTCCGCGAAGTTTGCGTCAACGTTGGCGTGCTGTCACCGGCTCAATGCCCGGCGTTCTACCTTTCGCTCGACGCCGTGGTCTTCCCATCTCTTTTGGAATGCTTTTCAGCTACGCCGCTCGAAGCTATGGCTATGGGAAAGCCACTTTTCGCATCGGATCGGCCATTCAACCGAGATATTTGCGGCGAACACGCTGTTTATTTTGACCCTAATTCTCCAATGGATGCTGCTGACGAGATTGGTCGGATTTTCGAGAATGGAGGCCCCACTAAAGCGGTCTTGGATGCAGCGCGCGATCATGCCATTACCTTTTCCACACCAGTTGCGCGCGCTGAAAGCTATCTCGCTCTTATGGAGCTTATCTCAAGCCAAACCCAATTTGACTAGGTAGAGTATCAATGTTCACTGACAAAACCCTTCTCATCACCGGCGGTACCGGATCGTTCGGCAATGCTGTGTTGCGCCGATTTCTCGACTCGGACCTACGCGAAATCCGCATTTTCAGCCGGGATGAGAAGAAACAAGATGATATGAGAAAGAAATTCAGAAATCCAAAACTGAAGTTCTACATAGGTGATGTTCGAGACTACCAGTCAGTGCTGAATGCTATGCGCGGTGCTGATTTTGTATTTCATGCTGCAGCGTTGAAGCAGGTGCCATCCTGTGAGTTTCACCCGATGGAGGCTGTGAAGACGAACGTTCTTGGCACAGAGAATACATTGGAGGCGGCGATCAGCTGTGGCATCAAGCGGGTTGTCTGCCTAAGCACTGACAAAGCTGTCTATCCGATCAACGCTATGGGTATCAGTAAGGCGATGATGGAGAAGGTTATTGTGGCCAAGTCCCGATCAAGCACAGACACGGTAATCTGCACAACTAGATATGGTAATGTAATGGCGTCGCGGGGCTCTGTGATCCCTCTATTCGCCAATCAGATCCGCGCTGGCGAACCGATCACCATTACCGACGGATCAATGACCCGTTTCATGATGACCCTCGACGATGCCATCGATCTTGTGCTTTATGCCTTCGAAAATGGTAGTTCTGGTGACACATTTGTACAAAAAGCGCCGGCAGCAACGATCGAGACCCTTGCCAAAGCGCTCACCCACCTGCTTGGCGTGCCGAATCACGAAATCAATATGATCGGTACACGCCACGGGGAGAAGTTGTTCGAATCTTTGCTGAGTCGCGAAGAAATGGTCGCGGCGCATGACTTGGGTGGTTACTATAGAGTGCCACCCGATTTGCGTGATCTTAACTACGGGAAATTTGTTGAACACGGAGAGGTCGAGATCTCAATGTCCGAGGACTACAACTCTCACAACACTGCCCGCCTCGACGAAAAAGGTATGCAAGATTTATTGATGAAACTTAGCTTCATGCAGGCTACCATGCGGGGAGAGCAGTTGGAACCGGAGGAGTAACGCGATGTCTCAGTCGGTTTTCCGTATTCTAGTTACCGGTTCAAAGGGTTTCATCGGGCGCAATCTGTGCGTCCGTTTAGGTGAGATGCAGGGCTTTGAAATTAAACGATTTGACCGTGGCGACGATCCGGCGCGCCTGCAGAACTTGGTCGCTTGGGCAGACGGCGTTATACATCTCGCCGGTGAAAACCGCCCCATAGATGAGGGTGCCTTTGAGAAGGTCAATGTGGGGCTAACCAATGCTTTGTGTGATGCGCTCCAATATGAACACAAATCCAGCGGTCGCCATGTCGCATTGATACTGGCTTCGTCATCTCAGGCCGAAAACGGAACCCCCTATGGGCGAAGCAAATTAGCTGCAGAGGAAGCAGTATGCGCTCTCGCGAAGCGCACAGGAAGTCCCAGTATTATCTTCCGTCTTCCTGGGGTGTTTGGTAAATGGTGTAGGCCAAACTACAATTCTGTTGTCGCGACATTCTGCCACAACATCGCAAATACACTGCCCATCCAAATTGATAACGCCGCAGTGAGCATACGTTTAGTTTATATTGATGATGTTGTGAACTCTCTTATTGAAGCTATTCAGACCTCTACGCATGGCAATAGATTTGCCGAGGTCGGTCCGCAATACGAAATTAGTCTAGGTGAACTTGCTGAGCAACTCCAGGCCTTTGAAAGAGGGCGTGACAGACTTCGAGTCGAACGTGTCGGTGGGGGGCTTACACGAGCGCTCTACGCCACATATCTAAGTTACTTGCCTGAAACGCGGTTTGCCTATGATCTTCTGCAGCACGGCGACGAGCGTGGTGTATTTGTCGAGATGCTCAAGACGCCGGATTGTGGTCAGTTTAGTTTTCTAACTGCGCCTTCTGGCGTAACGCGCGGCGGACACTACCACCATACCAAGTCCGAGAAGTTCTTAGTCGTCAAGGGTGAAGCTCTGTTTCGATTTCGGCATCTTCTAGACGACAAACGGGTTGAGATTCGAACGTCTGGTGATACTCCTAAAATTGTCGAAACTATTCCGGGTTGGTCTCACGATATAACGAATGTTGGCCCCGGCGAGATGATAGTCATGCTTTGGGCCAATGAAGTTTTTGACAGCGCGCGTCCCGATACGATCGCCAGCAAGGTTTAATTATGAAAAAACTTAAAGTGATGACAATACTCGGCACTCGGCCCGAGATTATTCGCCTTTCTAGGGTTATGACCCGTCTAGATGAGTTTACCGACCATATAATAGTTCATACTGGGCAAAATTGGGATTATGACTTGAATGAGGTTTTTTTCGCCGATCTCGGCATTCGGAGTCCTGATCATTTCCTCGGCACAGGTGGCGGTTCACTTGGTGAAACTCTTGGCAAGATCCTGACAGAAGCCGAACGAGTTTTGGCTAACGAGCGGCCAGAGGCCGTTCTAGTTTTGGGTGACACAAACTCCGCAATTTCGGCCATAATGGCACGACGAATGAAAATTCCAGTCTACCACATGGAGGCTGGAAACCGCTCATATGATCGCAACGTGCCTGAGGAAACCAATCGTAAGTTGGTGGATCACATATCAGATTTCAACTTGGTATACACAGAGCACGCTCGACGGCACCTATTGGCTGAAGGTGTGCAGCACCGACGCATCTATCACACTGGCTCGCCAATGCGGGAGGTTCTCGAGCATTACCGTGACCAGATCGAGGCCTCTGACGTGCTGAAACGCCTAGGCCTGACAGCGCGAAAATACATCATCGCCTCTTTGCACCGTGAGGAGAATGTCGATAGTTCTGTCCGGCTCACGCAACTGGTGGGTGCACTTAATCTCCTCGCTGAACTCCACGACATGCCAGTTATTGTGTCTACCCATCCGCGCACCCGAAAGCGGCTAGATTCACTGGTAGGTCAGACTCTCGATAGCCGTGTGCAATGGATGAAACCGTTCGGGTTCCATGACTACAACCATCTCCAGATGAAGGCATTCTGTGCGATCTCTGACAGCGGCACCATTGCTGAGGAAAGCTCAATACTGGGGTTCCCGGCGATCACGCCGCGTGACGCCATAGAACGCCCCGAAGGGCTTGACGTCGCTTGTATTATCGCGACCGGTGTCGAGCAGGACACAATTGTGTCCGGTGTGAGCGCCGTGACACGAATGTTCTCAGAACGGACCGAAGCTGGTATCGCGCATCCGATTCCTGCAGATTATTGCGTGAACAATACATCTGAGAGGGTGGTTTCGCTGATTCTGGGATCAGCGAGACTCTCGAATACTTGGGACGGCATCCGTACGAGCGAGTTAGTTTAGGTGATTAACCGGTCGTCGACAGCCTTAAGGCGCTACCAATAACCTCCAAAACTATAGCGGAATCCGCAAACATGCGCAAAAAAGATAAAGACATGACAAAATATTTTGTTGCATTGGAGTACTGGGAGAAAGAGCAAAACTCTACTGGTTACTTTTGGGCTGAAGCGCTCGACGCGATGCGCACCGAAGGCTTGAACGTTGATTTGATCCACCCGCAACGGCGGGGTTCGAAGCAACCCACAAAACAATACATTAGATACCAAAGCTCACTGATTCGAATAATTAAGAAATTTACCTTGAGTGCAAGTCTTGCAATGTCGATCTTGTTCAGAGCAGGAAAATCAGACTGCGTAATTTGCGGAACGAACCCAGAGTTACTTCTTTCATTGATTGTTCTGGTCCAGAAATTGAAGCGCTATCGAATCGTTGCATTGGTACACGATGTTTTTCCTGAAAACACTTTGGCGACAGGTGTCGTTAGAAGCCAAAGCCTCATCTACCGGATGCTACGGAGCGCGTATTCTTGGGTCTATAGGCAGCCGGATAAAATGGTGGTAATCGGCCGAGACATGAAGGAGTTGATAGAGAGGGAAAAGCGACGCACGAAATCCACCGTGTTCATTCCAAACTGGGTCGATCACAAGGACGTAACGCCTATAGAGCGCCCCGAGTCTGCAATCCTCAATGATCTCGGCTGGCAAGAAAAAACCGTGTTTCAGTTTTATGGCAATATTGGCCGTCTTCAAGGTATTGATAATCTGCTCATGGGGATCGACCAGGTTGAACACCCAAGAGCCGCATTTCTGTTCGTCGGCTCTGGCGTTCAGGCTTCGGCGGTCCAGCAATACTGCCAAGATCACCCGGCGAGAGCTGTGAAATACTTCGACACTATCCCGAATGCCAGCCGGTCTGATATGCTGGGAGCTTGTGATGTTGCACTTGTATCGTTAGGTGTGGGCATGTATGGGCTGGGCGTACCCAGTAAGGCATATTTTGCGATGGCGTCAGATCGGCCAATACTTGCCGTGGTGGACGAGGGTTCGGAAATCGACCTTATAATAGCCCAAGAGCAAATCGGTTGGGCTTGTCGTCCGGGTTCCCCACAAGATTTCGCTCATGCCATTAACGAGATTTGCAACGGCGGTCTACGATCTATCGTCCGAAGTCCGCGCCGTGCGCTATTGGCTGGGTATTCAAAAGATAGCAGTCTTGATCAATTCGTGACTTTCGTGAAAGAGATTTAGGCATGGATCTAAGCGCACCAGTGTCCGTAACAGGAATGTACAACTTTACCGTAGTTGCCTTATTACAATTTATATCGGAGAATGGACCCGACGTTGGTGCTCCTTTACAAAAATAGAATAGGCTGCTTAGGTCGTCATCATTGGTCATGGTGGACCCAATACGATTAAGCAAATGTAGTGGACTGAGTTGACTGCATTATTGGTGGCTCCGGTCATGGCCAAGTAAGAACAGATTGGTAGCTTCCAAGTTGACTTTTTCAGCACGCTGCGCCGAGGCTAGGATGACTAACAGCATATTACTCGTGGGTGCATCAGGCCGGGTGGGCCGGATGGTAGCTAGGGCGTGGCAAATCGACCGAAGATCTTTAGGTCAGGTCGTGATGCAAACTCGGAGACTTGACGCCTCCAACGATGTGTCATCTCTCCTTTGGGACCCCATGATCGGTGCCGCTCCGCTCCTCCAATGGGTCGCGCGGCATGGTGCGCCACAGGCGATGGTGGTACTGGCAGGCGTCACGCCCGGCGATGGGCAAGACTTAGCACTTAACTCAGATATTGCAGTTTCTTGTGTGACCGCAGCCATGACTGCGCACATTCCACGTGTCCTTATAGCATCCTCCTCGGCGGTTTATGGCGTGGGCGATGGAACTGCCTTTACTGAATCTGCGATATGTCAGCCGGCGAACGCCTATGGTGAAGCCAAGGTCGCTATGGAAAACGCCTGCCATGCGCTTACAGGTTCCGGAATCGAGATTTGTTGTTTACGGATAGGCAATGTTGCTGGTGCTGATGCGCTGTTGCTCAATGTCGCCCAGAGAGTTTCCGACGATGCGGTCACCATAGATACATTTGCGAATGGTCGCGGACCGGTTCGATCTTATATCGGTCCGAAAAGCTTGGCTAGGGTTCTCGCAACCCTTGCATTACAGGATACGGTTCTGCCGCCGATCTTAAATATCGCCGCCCCTGAACCAATATCAATGGACATGTTGGCGGAAGCTGCTGAGCATACTTGGACTGCTAGGCCTGCGCCGAAATATGCGCAGCAGAGAATTACTCTAGACAGCACACTATTAGGTAAATTTTATAGGCTTACACCGGAAGAAAGTTACCCGTCCCAAATGGTTTTGCAGTGGAAAGAGACGATGACGAAATGACTTTTTCAAAGCGATTATTCGACCTAATCTGCGCTATAGGATTGGTGATCCTACTTTGGCCATTGCTTTTGGTGATCTTCTTGATGATTCTTATCAAAGATGGGCGGCCAGTTTTTTACGTATCTGAACGCATGAAAACACCGACTAGCGGCTTTAACTTAGTCAAATTTCGGACGATGAAACCGATTGCTGACGACAGCGGCGTATCTGGGGGCAATAAGTCTGAGAGGATCACGCACACAGGTCATTTGCTCAGGCGCAGTCGCCTCGATGAGACGCCGCAACTGTGGAATGTACTTAAGGGGGATATAAGTTTTGTGGGTCCGCGACCTCCGCTGAGGCAGTATGTCGACGCCTATCCAGACATCTATAGACAGGTGATGAAATCTCGGCCGGGAATTACTGGACTCGCCTCGATTTATTTCAGTGCTCATGAGGAACGGCTGCTCTCAGGGTGTCAAAGTCGCGAAGAAACCGATCAGGTCTATCGTCGAATTTGCATCCCGCGGAAAGCACAGCTCGACCTGATCTACCAGCGGAACCGTAATATCTGCTTCGACGTCGTGATCATGCTGCGGACCGTGGTCAAACGCCTTCGCTGATTTTTCATCCCATTAGGTTAATTATTGGGGGTGTTGGGGCGTTTCGCTTTCGAACAAAAAGGGCAACATTCTTCCTTGAACACCACTGAGGAAACCCATTGCGACACCACGACTTTCGGCGTCTTTTAGGTAACCAAGCGTAAGCATTCGGCGAAGGCCGTGGGCGCGCCGTATTGATCAGAGGCGTTTGGGTGCGGCTTTTGGTTTGCGCGGTTTCGGGGCCCATTTCTTTGCAAGACGCTCGAAGTTATCGAGGATCTGCCTCATCCGGGTCGAACTGCCCCCCATACCATTCCAGCATCTGGCTGTGTTCTTCGTGCTTGGGGTCGGCTATGGCATCGAGGAAGTCAGCGTAGCCGGAGAAGCCACCCACATCCTCCGGAGGGCAAGCACCGATAGCCCTGACAAGGCGTGGATATGCGGCGCCCGCGATAGAGCCATCGATTTTCTCGATCTTGATCACGTGGTGCCAGTTGTCGCCAAAGTCATAGATGTAATGGATGGTCTTGGTTCCCACATCTTCGATCACGTCAAGCAGGC